>Ga0209709_10001839_pt1 | contig 19147 bp, 15 predicted proteins | sample ArcticOcean_MG_C_2_FD_187435 | JGI IMG/M metagenome (GOLD analysis project Ga0209709, IMG submission 187435) | Marine microbial communities from western Arctic Ocean - ArcticOcean_MG_CB4_136 (SPAdes) (version 2) | ecosystem: Environmental > Aquatic > Marine > Oceanic | place: Arctic Ocean... | reverse complement strand
TGAAGGAGATGAGGGAGCCCTTGTCATTAACAGAACACACACCATTATGCCAACAGGAGGGTCACTAATTGTTATCCCCCTAGACGTACAAAAAGGATGGGCTGAAAATGTCCCGTTTGGTTCTAACGATATAGCAAGAATCGCTAACTCGCCTGAAGAGAAGTTATCAATCGAAGAGGATTCCCAATATGGGACAATCGAGTTTGCTGACATCACGATGCTGATTCCCGAACCAGAAGGTGTTGGAGAAGATGCGGTGGATGCATTCCCATTTCCTATTGGGGAGACTTCTTATGCGATGGGCAAACTGCACGTAAGGAAAGCGGCGTACAGGAATACATTCAAAAGACTTGGACTCTTCCAAGCTATGAATTTTGAATCTCCTTTGTGTAAGAACCACTGGAAGTTCCAAGCTGACCAAGTGACAGCTAATAGGAATAGCTGGTACATCCCACAGATAACTATAACAAAAGCGGAGACTGATCAGGATGTTATCGACTTCGTATCAAGAATCTTACCTTCATAATTATGATGGATCGTGACGAACAACTAACAATGGAAATGACTGTTGGGATTCTCTCCGACGAGTTAGCGCAAGTAGGGAAAATCAGAGCGGAGATTCTAGGTAATCTACAGGAGCTCCAAACTTCTGATACTAAAATGGAATCCTTAGAAGATGCTTTTAAAGCTCGTATAGCTTCTTTAGAGGAAAAACTAAAAGAACAACCCGAACTTATTATATAAAAATTGTAGGTTGTGCTTCGTATCACAGCCTACCTGATCCCGTGGGGGATTAGAGAGGGAATGGCCCGTCTATGTGTTCTATCTTTCTACACGTAGGCGGGCCGACTCACGATTAAATTATGGATACAATTGCAATAGACTTTGAAAGTTACTACGACAGAGAATGCTCAATAAAAGTATTAGGGCTCCTTGGCTATTTTTCTCATCACGCCTTTGATGCTTATAGAGTAAGTGCCGTAGGAGACGAGGGGACTAACTTTGTAGGTTGTCCTAAGACTGAGTTCGACTGGGCAACCATAGAAGGTAAACTGGTAGTAGCTCATAACGCACAATTCGATGAAACACTCTACTTGTACGGAGTTGATAAAAAGTGGTGGCCTTATTTTAAGTACGACCAATGGATGTGCACAGCGGATCTAGTCGCTTATTGTGGGCTACCTAGGTCACTAAAAGGAGCTACAACCACTTTGTACGACTTAGAAGTGGATAAATCCACACGGGATAACATGTCAGGTAAACGCTGGGATGATATGACTAAAGAATTCCAAAAGGAAGTAGATGAATATGCACTGAAAGATTCCGAATTATGTTTAAAACTGTGGCAGGATCTAGAAGGAGACTGGCCCGAGCATGAAAGGCAGATCAGTTTAACAAACAGAAGGTGCGTCCAACGTGGAATCCCCATAGATACAAAACTCCTCCTCGAACAACAGAAAGAAATAGCATCTAGATTATTTGAAGCCGAGAACTGTATCCCTTGGATAGACGAGTTCCCTCCGCTATCTAGAAAAGCATTTAATGAGGAGTGCCATAAAGTAGGGCTGGACCCTCCAGCGAGCCTCGCTCTAACTGACGAAGACGCTAACAAATGGATTAAAGAAAACGAAGAAGAGTATAAATGGATTTCTGCTGTACGTAACTTTAGGCGGATTAACTCTTTAAAGCGGAAGTTGGAATCTTTTGAGTACGCCACAATGGGGGATGATAGGTACTACGGGGGGCTACTCTACCACGGGGCACATACAGGAAGGTTCAGTGGGAGTGGAGGTAACCTTAACCTTCAAAACCTGCCTAGGGGGAAAATGTTCGGTGTTGATCTTAGGAGCCTCATCGCCCCAAAGAAAGGCAAGAAGTTAGTAGTGGTAGACCTTTCGCAAATTGAAGTACGTACCCTGTGCTGGCTTGCGGAAGACGAAACCACTCTGGGGGAGATAAAAGATAGCGATGACATTTACGAAGCATTCGCAATACGTTTTGGGAAGTGGGACAAAAGCAAAGGAGTACTTAAAAAAGAGAACCCTTCTTTACGTCACTTAGTAAAGACAATGGTGTTGGGCTGTGGCTACTCAGCTTCAGCAAAAAAGTTTGCTATGATTTCTGATATGGACGAAACGGAAGCTATAAAGGCAGTTTCGTTATATAGAACAAAAATGAATAAAGTTGTTTCGCTGTGGCACAAACTACAACGTGAACTTCACGTAGCTTACTCACTTGGGAACGTATTCTCCATTGAGCTCCCATCAGGGCGCTCACTTAAGTACGGAAAAATAAAATCCGCTATCCAGTATGGTAGAAGAAACTACCTAGCGTTAATTGCTAAAGGAATGAAAAAAGTCCCCGTAAAACTTTACGGAGGATTACTTACTGAGAATGCCTCACAAGCTTTGGCTAGAGATATCTTTGCCGATATCTTAATAAGGTTGGAAGCAAAAGGACTCCAAACAATTTTCCATGTACATGATGAAGTGGTCATAGAAACTTCTGCTAGTGAAGCAGATGATGTACTAGAAGCAGTAGTAGAAGAAATGAGGATACCACCTAAATGGATTCCTGATATCCCTCTTGATGCCGAAGGAAAAGTATTAGACCGATACGAGAAATAACAAAGAAAACAAAATAAAATAATATGAGATACAGATATCTAAAAAACCTATCAGAACATAATACATTCACATGTGATGACTTAAGTGCGCTTACACAGAAAATACCTGACCTCCCTAATAAGGATGCCAGAAGAGCGTGGAGTTCTAACCCGAGCACAGACCACGTATTCTATTCAATGAATGAAGGGCTCCTCCCATCAGTTAGGTTAAGTGTTAACGGGGAAAATAAAGTATGTGCTGTGTGGGGGATAGTAGCAGAATACGATAAGTACGATGTTCCTTGGGCTATAATAGATGACCTCATTAAAACACAAAGTAGTATACTGCCAACATGGAGATCGAGAACGGGTTCAGGAGGACTTAGATTAGTATGGGAGTTTGAATCAAAGCTCCTTATGGATCACGGTATGTTTCGTGCGTTTATGAACGCCATGTCTAAACTACTGAAGTTGGAAAGACTATTCCAAGATTTTGATTCCAGCTCTTTAAAGTTTAGCCAATACTTCGAACTAGGTGTGGACTGGACAAAAGTAGGGGAGCCTATACCTAATGATATATTCAAAGGAGTGTTACTCAAAGTAGCTATAGATAACCCCCCGCAAGCGCAAGGGAACATATCGGTTCCTATTTCCATAGTGGCGGAAGAAGTCCATACAAACCCTAAATACAAGGGGAGATGGGGAGAGGATTTTAGTGTCGGCACTAGAGGCCCGTTGTTTTGGCTCGATGATGGTATTGAAAGAGACGGTTGTCAGGTAGTTGAAGACGGCATGGTATGCTATAGCGATAGAGCTGGTAAGGGATTCTTAACTTGGAAAGAGATCTTTGGTGCTAAGTTTGTTGAGGCGTATGAATCGAAAAAGCTATTGGCTTTAACTGACCAGTACTGGTTTAACGGAACTAAATACTACAAAGATATTAAAGGAATCCCGTCTCAAGTCCCAGAGAAGCAGGTTCTATTGGAACTTAAAAGAGCTGGGTTCTCTTATAGAGCCAGAAGAGGACAGCCATTATCGGAAATGGAAGCCGCTATTCTGACTATACAAAATGAAAGTAGGATAGATGAGGTAGCTCCTGTAATATTCAGTAAGGATAAAGTAGTACTTTGTAACTCACATAGGATACTAAACAGTGCCAACTTACACCCAGTAGAACCCGCCGTTGATGGAGATCCAAAGCTATGGCCTTTTATACATCAGTGGTTAAGTCAGCTATTCAATACTGAGGAAGCATTAAACTATTTCTATTCTTGGATGCAACGCTTCTACATCGCTGTCTATAACAAAGAAGAGGCGCAAGGACAGGCTCTATTGCTGGTTGGCCCCACTAACAAAGGTAAATCGCTACTCTCTAATAGAGTTATCGCGGCTTTAGTAGGTGGGTTCGCAGACGCATCAGAATACTTATCGGGACAAACGAACTTTAATAAGGACTTAGCCAGAGTTGCTGCGTGGGTTATTGATGATACTACTTCTGCGGCCTCATTCCAAGAGCAAAGAAAAGCAACAGAGCTTATTAAGAAAAGTGCTGCTAACCCAAGGATAGAATATCATGCAAAGTATGCAGATGCTGTGACACTACCGTGGACAGGGAGGGTTATACTATCATTAAACATGGACCCAAATAGCTTGTCTGTTATCCCAACGCTAGACTCTAGTAATAGAGACAAGCTAATGGCCCTTAAAGTGGCTAAAAAAGCGACTAGTGAATTCCCACCGAACATAGAAGTAGAAGCAACAATTAAGGAGGAGCTTCCACACCTCGCCAGATGGCTGATGGATATTTTCGTAATGCCGAAAGAAATGAAGGGCCAAGCCAGATTTGGAGTTAAATCTTTCATCGACAAGGAAATAGAGGCCGCCGCATATGATAATTCAAGTAGAGCCCTTGTAGCGGAACTAGTAGAATTCTTTGTAACTAAAGCCAGAGAGTACGGGAAAGAAGGAAAATGGACGGGGACACTTACCACTTTCCTTGCTGAACTACACGACTACAACGGAGGACGCGCTATAGGCTTATCAGGTAATACTGAGTTTATGCGAAGGAGTATGCAGATCATGGAGGAGTCTTCTAAAGCAAGTAAGAATATTAGACCAGTATGGTCGAAATCTACGGGCGGAGGGAAGATCTTGTATATTGATTTAAACCCAAAATGGGATATAAGTAATGAGGCAGATGACTAGAGAAGAAATAGATGAATTTTGTGGCGTAGCTTCACCTAACGATTCTATCATAGTCCCTGACGGTTTAGACGGGGCGTTTATAGGAATAGCGACGGAAGCAGAACCACCTCAAGCTGTGTACTCAATAGAGAGGTGTGTTCAAATCTTAGCTAAGGATATGAGTCGGGAGGAAGCAGAAGAATATTTCTGGTTTAACGTGGCGGGATCACAGGGGGAAGGATTCCCCCTGTACATCTCAACACCAGAAGAAATTTATTGATAATCAATAGGACTATTTAAATCTTCAATAGGTAGGTGGAAACCTGAGCTTTTAAATACGAAGCCGTCATCATCTGACTCTCCTCTTTGTTTGAACACTGACTTCTGCATGAATTTAGTGGAAGGCATCCAACCCAAAACCCAAACAAACATGAAGTCTTTCCTAACCCTAGTAAAAAAATAAACATCATTGTCGGGCACAAATTCTCTTTTCCCATTTATAGAAGCTATATAGTTCTTCTTCGGGATAGACGCACATGATTTGGACTTAACTTCTACCCGCCGTTTTTTATGCTCTATGTCGTGAGTGTAAACATTATCTCCTACGTACTTGCTCCGCTTGATGAATTTATGAACAGCAATTTCTCCTAAACAACCAGCCATCCTCCCCATGCCTCTGGTAAATGAATTAGGTAAAACACCCATAGCGCAAGACCGTTTATGAGCTACAACTAAATCGTCGCTTATAGGTTTGTAGACTGCGAAGTCATCCATAAACGCGAACTTATTTTTTGGGTAAGCCAAATTTATATATCTTTAAATTTAATACGCTTCAAGAACTGAGCCCAAGCAGGGAAGAAAATTTCTTCCATGCAACGGACAACCGCTTCTTGCTCGTACGATTCAAGGAAACCGACACCACTTAGGAGTAGACTAGCCTCCATCATCTCGTGACGGACAGTAGCTAATAACTCCCTGTCACGGATACCCGCATTAATTTGGATGAGCTTCTTGTCGTGAAAATAAAGGCCATAAGGTGGGTCTTCTCCGCTCAAAGGAACCACCTCAAGCTTTACTCTGTGCCCTGCAATGGAAATTGTTTTGGGGAGCTCCACACTACCACCTTTCTGCAAGCTCTTTGTAAAGGGTTATCCCTCCTGCGATAGCATCAGCTACTCCCTCTTTATGCTTTAAGGCGAGCTCCCAGTCCTCTTCATTGCTCCCGAAGAATGGCTCTGCAATACAGGCTGGCATACAAGTGGACCTAAGAAACATAGCTCCTCTGCTACCTTTCTGTCGGGCTTTAATACCCCTACTGGCTAATAAAGGGAAAGAGTCTTCAAACGAGTCGCGTAAGGAACGGGCTAGTAATCTGCCCTTCTCGGAAGTGTTCCAGTACAACCACTCATGCCCTGTGGCTTTAGGTGTAGCAGAATTAAAGTGAAGTTCGATAGCTACATCCACACGGTCATCGTGGAGCTTCTTCGCTAACCAGCGCATAGAACTGACATACCCATTACCCTTATATGTAGGGTATACCCTATGGGGTTGACGGAGTTTGTCTCCAATCATCTCAGCAAGTTCGGAATTATAATCCCACTCGCTGACTCCTGTTACAGAGGAGGCTCCTGAATCATTTGGTCGGCTGTGTCCTACGCAGAGTGCTATCATCTCCTATTATTATAGCACGTCTATAGGAATAATCACTGTGGAACTTCTGCCCGCGACCCATGAGATTGCCTTCTGTAAAGGGATAATCGTACCCTTTTATGAGGGTAATCGTGGGTGGATCATATATGGCGCTTTCGTTCAAGGCCGAGTCGCCCACTAAGTCGTTCAAGGCGCAGCTTGGCAGCAGGAGTACCAATAGCAGAAAGCCTATCCATTTCATCTTCGAGGTCATATATGTATCTCCTTTGTTTCAGCTTCGTGTAATTAACGAAGGCTTCGAGGGATAAGACTATTATTCTAAAGAAGTACCTCACTTCTTCTTAGAGCGTACAGACCAGATGAGCCCGATAAGGGTAACTATGGCAGATATGCCTGTAGTAACCTCCTCGCCAGATGCTAATCCGTTCTGTGTCATAAAGCCCCCACCGAAGGTGAGAACGTGACGAACGATTCCTAAAATAGCTTGTTTGTTCATTTCTTCTTTTTCTTACGTGTTAAATTCCAAAGAGTTATAATAGCTACAGTAATACCTAAAAGTCCTCCTAGCAACTGTATCACCCACTGAATGTACTCTTGGTACGGGGCAATTACAGCTATGAACGAGCCCGTCATTCCTGTGGCTCCCTTTACAATCAGTTCATTATTGCTCATAAAGAGAACAATATAGCACACAAACCTAGATTAATCCAAACTCCTTAGCGTAGGATTCAGCGGCTTTTTCGATAACCCACTTGAGATAGTCCTTATCTTCATCAAACCCCTCATCCTCAATCATTTGAGGTAGGTCAGGAGTTCCCTCCACATAGTCAGGGTTTTCCATTGTAGGCTCTCCAGATTCCTCAACGTAGTCAGGGTTAGGGATCGTTTCCTCACCTTCGGCCTCGACTGCTTCAATATAATCTGGGTTCTCTATAGACTCCTCTGACTCATCGTCTTCGGAATCATAAGCTGGATTCTCTATAGTGGCCTCTCCGACTGCTTCTTGAGCAGGAACATAATCGGGATTCTGGATTATTTCGTCCCCTGAAGCTGGTTGATAATCTGGGTTGTTGATAGTTTCCGCGCCTACAGGTTCAATGTAGTCGGGGTTAGGGATGTCTGGAAGTGCGCTGTTGTGGCTCTCCCTAGCTTTAGTTACCCCAGCAAGATGAATCTCATCTTCTATTTCAACATAGAACTTCATTATTCAACTACCTCTACTTCTACTTCAGGCGGCTCTTCCTCTTTTGGCTCGTCGTCTTGTGTTTTCAAGAAACCACATTCCAATCCTTGTTTTTCAAGAGTGGCTCCAACAGCATTAAAATTATTTAATACCTGCCTATTCCCACCTAAGTTATCTAAGTTTGTTAATGTGTTTACCGCTTTTCGGATAATATCAAATTCAGCTATGTTTAGCTGAAAACCTTTAGCTTCTAATTCGTCTTCCATACGTTTATAATAGATATGTTTTAGCCCTTTTCAAGTGCTTTATTCATCTATTCCCGTTATTTCCCAATCTTCTGGGAGGGACTGTAATTCACTGTCTTCTTCTGTGGTAAGCAAACTGTGCGCTCCCTCTATATCTAAAGCGCATCGGGGGTTTTCTCCATCCTCCTCGACCATAGGCCACACATATTGTGTGTAAATATCCTTATCCTCTTCGGGGATATCTAAATAATAAGATAAGCCCATCTCTTTCCCTGCTTCCACATTTCGGGCAACTGCTTCTTCTTTGCTGTTAAATACTAAAAACATTAATATAGAACGTAATGGTTGTTTATATTTCCTTTCACACTAAGTCGGACGGCACTCTGGTCTGATTGGTATAAAATAAACTCTGACATCTTCCCGTCAAATGCGTAAGCGGTAGTACTGTTTACTCCCCCGAGCCCATAGGTTCCTGACGTTGTATTACTAGAGAGGGTTGCTGACCCCATGCTCGTAGTATCCACCCAAGCTTCAAAAGTTCCCTGTGTTGAACCTGCAATGGATGAAAATAAGTGCTTACTAGTATCTGCTGTTGGCCCACCTTGTGCCGCATCCCATGTTCCAGCATACCCAAAATAATACCCATACTCATATCCAGAACTACTCCAGTTTTGCATGAAAAACCTACCACTTCCAGCAGTCCACCCCAAGCTATACAGACACTCAGAAGGTGTTGTGGGAACTGTATCGTATTTACCCACGCAAAAAACACTAATGTTATTCAAAACAATGTCAGGGAATACCGAATCTATTGGGATGAAATCATTGTCACCATCAAAATCTATAGCTACCTTTGATCCATCCAATGTCTGCACTGTACCAGATATTATAAGATATGGCTTACTGTATAAAGAGGTCTGTGATATATCATTCCCATTACCTGACTGATCGTACCAAACATTCACCCGCGCACTCTGTCCCATTCCTGCCCAACTTACCGCTGTGCCATCTGTGAGTTCTGTGGGATTAAAATCAGCAGTAGCCCCATCTGAACTCCTTCTTAACTGAATTACTGCCTTCCCGATAAACTCCTTCTTTAGATATCTAGTAACGCTGAAAGCCCCTACTGCCCCTGAGTAAGTATCCAGAAGCAGATCCTCTTTGTATGAAGAGGCTATCGTACCTGTAAGTAAAGGATTCATTAGCTATCCATGTCGCCTATTACAGCCCAAGTGTCACTTGCTTTTTTAATCAACACACAAGCGCCATACCTCGCCCGTATCTTTAACTGGCTGTTCGCAGATTGAGCAGTAACCCCTGACCCCGCCACTATAGTAACGGCTCCTGTTCCATTCCTCTGGACTATAATCTGTGTGCCTACCGCATACGCTACAGAACTGTTAGGAGGTATAGTTACAGTCCTATCACTGGTATGGGTTACTTCCACCAATCCACCTTGATCGCCTAGCACTAATGTGTAACTGGCTGTCTCTGCATTTATTGGGATCTGGGATGATGCATAACCAGCAGAAGCGTGGTCGCCCCAACCGTGAGCTGTGTTCCAGTTAGAAATGTTTAAGTTAGATCCAGTTACACTACCAGAAAACACACCGTCTCCAGCCTTTAACTCTCCATCTACTACACTACTGGAACCAGTAGATTTTACTATCCTTACCCCTTTGTATCTCCCACCATTTGACCCATTGTTTTGCTGCTGCCCAAGTCTTGCATACTTATCATTGTAACCAGTGCCAACTGTTTCTAGACATAAAGCAAAGTGCTGTGTCCAGTCATCCCCACTAGTTCCTCCTTGGAATACCCATCTATTCGCAGCGTTTCTAAACCAAGTATAGTTACTGTGATCTTTTAAATCAATAGATGTAGCTTGATCACTATTCTGTATGCTGCCTGATAAAGTTACGGCTCCTGTAAATGTGGGGGAAGCTAGAGGGGCGTAACCAGCAGAAGCGTGGTCGCCCCAGCCGTATGCTGTGTTCCAATTAGTTGAGGTTGTTCCACTTGCTGTTGTTATTGTCCCACCTAAGTAACCTCCTATAGATGATATGTTACCACCTTGTGAAGCTGCCATTCTACTAAAAAACAGTTCAAATTCAGATATCCCATAAGTTATATTTCCAGTTACAAATGGAGCGCTAGTTCTAGCTACTAAAGTAAACTCAATATCAGTTAAGTAGTTGCTAAAAGGTATAACGCCTCTAAGTTTAGAATTACCTATTTTAGTAAGGCTACTAACAGTTGTCCAAGTGCCATCGTTCTTTTTACATCTTGCAGACCACGAAGCAGGAAAAGGGCTTGAGTAAAAGTTTATATCAAAAAACCCAGCGCAATATGTTATGCCGTTTGAATTAGCAGATCCAGTAGCTAAAGATTGGACGTTTATATTAAAAACTTTAGTTTCACCTGCGCTTGTGCCAAATAATCTATTTTGATTATACTCTTCAAAGTTTTGGTTAGCTAGTTTCCAAGAAGCGCCAGCTTCTGTAGTGCCATCAATAGTTACAACAAACCTATCGTGTCTACCAACTAATGCGTTTGTTAACACACCATCATGAAACTTTTGCCCCGCAAATGGATTGAATGGTTCGTTAGGTTCAGTTGAATTTATCCCATTCGTAATCCCATAACCACTTAATGTGGTTGGTTTAGACGTTAACGACGCAAATGTGTGTGTATGATTTGATGATGCGTAACCAGCAGAAGCGTGATTGCCCCAGCCGTATGCTGTGTTCCAATTAGTTGAGTTACCGCCAGTAGCGGTTATAGCACCGCTGAAGGTTGAGGCTCCATCATCTTGAACTCTTAAAAGCTCAGTGTCAGAACTATTTCTAACCCTTAGTGCTACTGTGCTACCTGTTCCTGCCCCCTTAACTTCTAAGATGCAATCTGGATTAGTAACTCCGATGCCTACCCTATTAGAGGTATCTATACGAAGTGTCTCAGAGAAAGTCCCATTGAGTATATGCCCAAGACCTAAGTGTGCTTGACCATCAACGCCATTATTCATAGCCTGTATTGCTGCACCATCGATGGATGAACCAGTGTTATTATTAACTCTGAACATCATGCCAACTCTAGAATCAGAGGCATCAGTTGGGTTATGTAAGTGTAGCGCAAAGTTATCTGATCCTGCTGCTACAGTGTTTTGTATATGAACAGTTGACTCTGGACTTGCAACCCCTACCCCTAAACTTGCGTTTATATAAGTGGTAGCACTTGCCGTAATCAAAGAGTTATTGATTACAAGCTTATTGGTAGTACCACCATTAGCTCTGAATTGTATTTCTCCTGCGCCTATAATTGAGGTATTAGCACTTCCAAACGTAAAGTCTAATTTAGAAGAACTACTCCTCTCAAACCTTATAGTTGGGCCTGACGAATCTACTATATGAAGTGAAGTAGCTGGTTCAGAAACTCCCAAGCCTAACTTACCATTTGCCCGTAAGACCATTCTTTCATGGAAAGTCGCATCAACCCCATCAACACCAGACCAAACGAGGTCGCCATAAGCATGGGCCGAACTTTCTCCTGTCGTTCCAGATCCTGGAGTTCTTAAAGCTAGTTTCCAATAATCTTTATTTACTCCACCATAGTCGTCAACCGTTCTGTCAGATCCTATTGTAAAGGCTGTATAATAAGCATTTGAAACAATGTTTGAGGTGTGGCGAATTGTGCCATCAACATCGAGTTCGTGTTGAGGTGTCGTAGTGCCGATGCCTACGCGTGACGTTGACCCGTCCAGACGCATTAGCTCGTTCAATGTCCCGTCACTTGCAGAGAAAATAATATCCGCGTCTGTTCCTGACGCTTTTAAATGTATGCCGCCAGCTCCAGTGTTTATTATAGTTTGCTGTGAGCCTGTTGATGCAACCCAATTAGCATAGTCAAGATAATTACTATTGTTTGCGTTCCATAAATATATTCTAGTTCCATCGCCAACTCTTAGGTTTCCTGAAAGCTTAATATCCCCTGTTACATCAAGTCCTTGGTTGAAATTCCAAGAGTTAGTTGAGTTAGTCCAGTTGATTGTGTAATCACTAGCACCTTTGAGGGTGATGCCACCGCCATCAGCTGTTGTGTCGGATGGAGTGGTTACATTTCCTAAAATGATATTCTTATCCTCTACAAGTAAATTAGCTGTGTCTATGGTTGTAGTAGTTCCACTTATAATAAGGTCAGACGAAACGGTTAAGCTTCCTGCTACAGTTAAATTGCCCTCATTATCAATGACCGTTGCTGAATAAGTATTTGCGGCATTTTTAGTAATAAACCGCATTGTTGTGCCAGCCCCATTTCCTACATTTGAAACAAAATCAGCATAACGCATATACTCATTTCCACTGCCACCTTCTGCATAGTAGTGATTCAATATTAAACCTTGGGGGTCAGTTGTTGCATAAGTTCTTATTGCCGCAGTACCACCTTCAATATCAGCAACACAGAATTGATTACCAGAGTTGTTATTATCTTTGGAAATTTCAAGCCAAGCGTCTGGGCTGTCAGTGCCGATGCCTACGTTGCCGCTAACAACATACAAATCATACCCACTCGTAGCAGGTGACGTAGTTCTTCCACCTGTAATACCTACTCCACCATATCCAGATATAGATAAATCCCCAGTATTTACGCCATCTTGCCTTGTGAAAGAGAATGTGTTATTTGAACCATTACTTGAGGCGAAAATACCTCTTCCAGAGGCATTACCATCGATCCTTATGTTGCCATTATTACCTATGTTTAATGCCTCTACTGGATTAGTTGTTCCAATGCCTACATGGCCACCTAAAGGATTTAAAGATATAGTGCCTAATGAATTTGCTGCTGAGTCGGGGTGACCTGCTTGAATCCATGCTTTTCTATCATTAGCGGTTCCAGAAGTTCCAAGAGCCAGCCCATTGCTTACTGATGCCCCAGATATCAACAAGCCAGCGTTTCGGTTCCAGTTAGTGGAAGCTGTTCCCGCTGTTGCTGTCAGCGAACCAATTGCCGTTGCTGGTGAGTAATTGACTTGAAGCTTGTTAACTGGCGCGGTAGTTCCGATGCCTACATTACCGCCAGCTTTTACTACTAAGGTTCCTTCGCCAGAAGCACCACCCAAGACTAATCCGTTGCCATTTTTGTCGTAAACATCTGGACTAGTAAGTCCACTACTTGATCTAGTAGTAGTGACAGCATAAAAATCAGAACCAACATTAGTATCTTGAATGAATCTAGCAGCGACTACGATTCCATCTACGTCTAGTTTTTGTGAAGGGCTAGTAACTCCGATGCCTACATTGCCGCCATCTTTAATGGTTATGCCAGTCCCACTATCATCAAATAGATTTATATTTTTATTATTTGAAGCTTGAATTGTAAATTGATTACCTCCACCGCCAACGCTTCCATATAGGATATTATCTCTATAAACTTGATACGCAGTAAAACTTGCCCCATTATCAATTCTAATTGAACCCTTTACTTCCAGTGCTTCATTAGGACTCGTTGTTCCTATACCTACCTTACCTTCATCTATAATAGTGACTCTTTCAATAAACTCACTATCAGCAGAGTGTTTCCGACCTATATGTAATTTAGTATCGTTATTACCTACAAATTCACAGGCAAACCCCATAGGGTCATTATTGCCTCCAATCATTAAGTCACCATTGGTAGCATCATTAGTTGCTATATGTAGTGTACTTAAAGGATTTGTAGTTCCTATACCTACGTTTCCATTCGCTTTTAAAAATAGAATATCTTTCTTATAAGATGTCCCATGATTCGCTACAAAACCTAATAGATCATTTGTGGTAGTAGAATCTAAATCTGTTTCAATAGAAAACCTGTTGCTGGCATCAGAAGCTTGGAAATGTATTCTTGGATCATCTGCATCTTGCGACCCCTTAAGTTCTAATGCTTCGCTTGTAAGGCGCATTTTCTCCGCACCAGCAGCATAAAAACGCATGACATTTATGCTGTTCTGAAAATAGATTGCTTCACTAGAGAGCGCACTGTCATTGCAAATAATTGCGCCATTATTATCCCCCTCTATTCTAAAACCGTCATGGGAACTGTCGGAATCTTTAAACCTAGCCATAAGAGCTCCAACAGAAGTTTGAACATCTAGCTGAAAGGCAGGGCTTACAGTTCCAATACCTACATACCTAGTCTCCTCCTGTATATACATTGCAACAGAAGGGGAGCTATTCACTCCTACATCAAACTGCAATGCAGCATCACTCCTAACTTTTGCGATAGCGTTTTGGTTTCTAAAATAGATACTCCTGTCTGTAGCAGAGCCATCCAACCTCATGTCTCCCCGCAAATCTAATTCAGCGGCAGGACTTGTGGTGCCTATGCCTACGTTGCCGCCAGTATCTATGGTCATGTACTCCGAATAAGAGACTGACCCATCATAAGCTTTAAAATGATGTTTGAGGCTTGTGTACGTAGTCCCTGTTGAACTGCTGCCTAAAATAGAAAGGTTAAGTGAATTATTATATTTTAGATAAAACCCATCTAATATATTGATATCTCCAGCAACATCTAATTTAGTGGCTGGCGACAAAGTGCCTATGCCTACGTTACCTCCATAAGACTGTAGCGATAACGCTCCTGCATTAGATGACCCATTTACTGTTTGAATTTGATACTTACCTCCAGAAGTATATCGTCTAAAATATACCTGATCCGTAGTTCCGTTAGCAATGGTAACAGGTACATTTGTAGTAGCTCCGACATTAATTGTTAACTTAGCTGTACCCCCTATTAATGTAGGTGAAGAGCCTCCAATAACTACATTACCATGATTGGCTATATAGAAAACTGAACTACTATCGTCTTTGAAATCAACAAGGGGCTGTGCGCCTAATTGGTTAACAATAAGAGCAGGCCCAGTTCCATCATTCGTTATAGACATCTGCTCAGTGGTAGATGTGTCCGTGTGAATAATAGTAAAGTCACCAACTACTGATAAATCACCTTGAATAGCAACATCCCCTGCGAAAGTTGCATCACCGCCAAAGGTGGAGGCGGTTGTGGTAGTTATACCGCCTGTAATCGCTACACCAGTAGATGTTGTCTCGAACTTTTTGGAATCACTATAATATAATTCTACATTAGTTCCAAAATGCGCTCTTATTGCAGTTCCATTTAGCGCAAATACTCTGAACTCATCTGAAAGTAATCTTAGACCAGCAGCATTAGTATTTTCTATGAAACTTATATTATTAGAAGATTTATGGTAAATCTTAAAATCCGCTCCAGTCCCCAACTTTATTTCATCGTTGTCATTTAAGACTAACCCACCATCAGCAGTTATAACTCCAGTTGCATCTATAGCACCTGTAATAGATACGCCACCATTAGTTGTCTCGAATTTCTTGGAGTTGTTGTAGTAAAGATCGACTGCCCCATTTGCTGTACCTACTAAATAATTCTCTTGTGCCTCTGACCTTAAAGCAAGGCCGTTGGATTGAATCATTAAGTTCCTACCATTAGCAGAAGCTATCCAGTTATTCCCCGACTCGTGGTATATGGTGAGATCAACATCATCTCCGAACTTCAACTTAGCGGCATCAGTAAGCTCAAGCGCATCATCAGAAGCATCCCACTTGAGGTATCTAGACGCTGTATCACCATAGAAGGTTACGTCATGGCCTGTGTCATCTTTTCCAACAATGATGTCGTGGAAAAATTGCCGTGGGTTAGTGGGCTGATTATCTGCGTTATCAGTTATTGAAGTGGTGCTGCTTACATCAGCCCAACTATGGTCACCTGATGAGAAGCACTCTACTTTAGCAGAGAAAATATAGTTAACATCAGTGGCGTGTGTATTCCTAACACCGATTGTAACCGCAGTCATTTGACCTGAATTATCTAGAGTCTCCTCGGCTACGACATCAATAGCTTCAAATTTCGCTTGGTGCTGGTTACGTGACCCCCATGACTTTTTATGGAGGTTCCCCTGATACCCTAAGTACTCAAACACCCTGCAACCTCCATAAGACATTACAGTCACTCTGAAGCCATGAGTATAAACATTTCCAAAAGTCAGTGTCCCTAATGCATGGGTTGTCGCTGCCGCAATATTGACTAGTGAGAATGTCTTAATTAAATTTGCTTTAGCGCTGAAGTGTCCCTCTGTTCGGAAATAATCTGTGGTGCGAATAGTCCCAGAAACATCTAACTTGTATGATGGAACATTATTTCCAATACCTACGTTTCCTGCATTAGCTATCCACATCTTAGCTGTGGAACCAGTGTTGGTGCGGAACTCTATATTGCCCGAAGTATTGGCTGAACCAAATATTGCACTAGTATTACCAGTAGAATAAGTAAGCTCTACTCCATTTGTCCCATTCCAGACCCTCGCTTCTGTTCGTACATCGAGAGCCTTAGTAGGGATTGTAGCCCCTATTCCCACTTTGCCGTCTCCCTTAATCCATACGGCTTCAGTATTATTGGGTTTAAATATAATGTCGTTGTTTGTCTGTGTTGACGTTGTTAACAACAAATTATTCCCTAAATTTCGGAGAGCGCCAGTGCCATCAATATAAATATTCATGTGGGAAAACAACCCACCACCTGCTGAATCTATTGTGACAACTTTAGTACCGTTAGTGTGAAATCTGTAGCCTCTTACATTAGATACAAACGTCCCGATGCTTTTTGTGTCATATTTAATATGGTCAGACTCAGCCGAAATCTTTAACGCTTCGTAATTAGCCTCATCAGTGTAATTAATGTAATTCTGATGTACTGCCCCAAACCCATCTATCTTGAAAGCTTTACCGCTATTAACCTTAACCCCAAACGCACCCCCTAACGTCATGTTTGACGTATGGGCTGAACTGTCTACCTCAAGTGTGTAGGTGTCATTCGATGCACTGGCTTGAACCCTTGTTATCTTAGTAACTGCGGCTGTTAGGGTGGATGAACCTGTGACACTAAGGATATGGGCAGGAGTTGAGTCATTTATACCTACCTTGCCCCCTTGCTTGAGAGTTAAAATCCTGCTATTCGAACCTGCTGAATTTAATATACCTAAATGAGCAATTCCTAGATCGCCAATTTCTCTGCCAGCTTCGATTAATAACCCTCGATCATTTGAATGGTTAATTAAAATAGATGAACCAGTATTATTCGCGTCACCACCAGCTTCAAATCTTGCGACTAAGTTATAAGCCCCGTTTGTACCAGCTTGTTTGACATGCAATTTAGGATCTACTGTTGAGTAGTCATTTCTACTTGGGTTTGTAGTTCCAATGCCTACGCTACCTCCAAAATAGTTTCTCATATCAGTATTCAACTGATAGACACCAAAAGGAGTATTAGTTTGAGTACCAGAGGTTAAATCCCCTATATATAAACCGTACGTATTAGTTATTGTATGACCTGTATTTGTAAATGAGGATAAAGCACCGTCTGCAACAGCATATCCCATCCACTTAGCGATAGTGCCATTTCCATCTAATTCTGCATGAATGTTATAATGAGTTACGTTAGATATTTGTCCACTACCTGAAGTATGAACTCTACTCAGGTGGTTTTTTAACTGAGTTGATGTTCCTGTAGAACTAACTGTTGTCATCACTTGCTGATGAGCTGCATTTTGAAAACTACCACCTGTACCCGTCAGGTTAAAATAATTTTGTATTTTATACATTCCGCTACTTTGCGTACTAGTAGCGGTTGTTGTGGCGGTTGATTTGATTGTAGCTATTCCTGCCAAGCCTAATTGTTCTTGAGAATCTACTATATCTAATAAAGCGGCTGGACTGACAGTGCCGATGCCTACGTTCATGTTCAGAATATTGAACTCTTGTTCACCTGCCGCATTGTGCTTGAACTCGAACCCGTGATTATTTATATCAGAATGAAATTCTAAATTTCCTGTTGAGCTGTTTCTTCCAATCGTAAAGGGGTCATACTTAGTACCGCCATGTAAATAAGAAAAACCAAGCTGATGCGTTTGATTATTTGAGGCGTCATTCAAATTAAGCAATGACGTTGGACTCGCAGTGCCGATTCCTACAAGACCACCATTAAAAGTCATGTGCGGGTTGACGCCATCTCCATCTGCGTAAAGGTGTGTTTTTGATGCATCATCATAGAGAGCGAATCTGAATGCACCCCCGTCTGTATACTTATAAAAACCTCCAGCATTACTGTCTAATCTAATATTAGTGCCTACTACATGGAGTTTTTGTGAAGGGCTGGCAGTGCCTATTCCTATATTGCCTCTTAGATTCTTGATGGTTGGTATAGTTTGATCTGCCATTTTATGCTACTGCTGTTGAGTCTCCCATTACGTGATAACATAGTCTACCCGATACAGAGGTAGCGGAAGATGTGTTTGCTCTAAATTGAATTGTGAAACTGTCACCTGTCCCATCTACGATCTTGGAAAGGATGCCGTCAGTCGTTAAATTATCGTGTTCTGTTAATATAATTCCTGGCTCATTGTAACTTCCCACATTGCCAGTGTTCTGTATAAAGAACTCACCAACGTATGCAAATGAACTGTGGTTGCTCCAATTACCTGATATGAATACTTTAACATGACACGCAGTATGGTCGGCCAATGTAACCGTTAATCCAGTTGTGAAGGTTTGGGTTATACTGTAATCCTTCCTGCCTATGAAGTGTCCGTTGCTTGTGCTTCCTATCTTTGCATTTCCTAGGACATCGAGCTTTTCGGCAGGAGCCTGAGAACCTACTCCTAGCCTACCAGCAGAGTTCAACTGCATCAAAGTGCCGCCACTATTTCTAAATTGAGTAACCCCTCCGTTTGCTTGAGAGATGTAGTTATTGCCTCCATCTAAATGGTTTAAATGCGTGGTATATGCGGAGCTTGAGGTTATCTGAAATTCAGCAGTATCAACCTTAACAACTCCATCGGGATCTAAATGTAAGTCTTGGTCTGCCTCAATTATTAAATCTTCTGGGGTTTCGGCATTTGTATAAATCCGAGTATTAGCATCTGCAAATCTGACCCCATACTGCAAATCTACTAAAATGTTTCCTCCTGCTACATGGAGCTTATCTGCGGGGGTCGAATCCCCTATCCCCACGTTACCGTTCCTGTAGATGGTAACTAGATCCGTAGTGTAGTGTTGGAACTTAAATGCTGGAAGGGTTAAAGTAGAGAACGCAGTATTATCATTTTCTCTAGCGCTAAATACTACATCTCCTAGATTATTGCTATTGTTTGTAGCTCCAATAAGCTCAAGCCCCATGCTGTCATTCGACTTACCAATGATAACAGGTACATGGTTA
>Ga0209709_10001838_pt1 | contig 19148 bp, 17 predicted proteins | sample ArcticOcean_MG_C_2_FD_187435 | JGI IMG/M metagenome (GOLD analysis project Ga0209709, IMG submission 187435) | Marine microbial communities from western Arctic Ocean - ArcticOcean_MG_CB4_136 (SPAdes) (version 2) | ecosystem: Environmental > Aquatic > Marine > Oceanic | place: Arctic Ocean... | reverse complement strand
AACGATACCAAAGCAATAGACGTTACTGCGAATGTTTATAAATCAAAAGCAAAAACAACCGAACAACCAGAATACGAGGAGTGTCTATCATGTCAGTAGAGAAAATGGAGTCTAAAATTATCCAAACAGAAAAAAAAGAAATAGCTCAACCACAAAAAATGGGACTACTAGTCGAAAACCCAGTTTATAAACCATTTAGATATCCATGGTGTTATGATGCGTGGTTAACTCAACAAAGAATTCATTGGTTACCAGAAGAAGTGCCACTTGGAGATGATGTTAGGGATTGGCAAAAAAATTTAACACAATCTGAAAAAAATCTATTAACTCAGATTTTTAGATTTTTCACGCAAGCAGATGTTGAGGTTCAAAATTGTTATTTAAGACATTACACAACTGTGTTTAAACCAACCGAAGTATTGATGATGATGACTGCTTTTGCTTCAATGGAAACAGTTCACATTGCTGCATATTCTCATTTACTTGACACTATTGGAATGCCTGAATCAGAATATTCAGCATTTATGAAATATAAAGAAATGAAAGACAAATACGACTACATGCAAAATTTTGACATGAGTTCAAAAAAAGACATTGCATTAACAGTTGCTGTATTTAGTGCGTTTACTGAAGGCTTACAATTATTTGCAAGTTTTGCAATCTTACTTAACTTTCCAAGACACAATAAGATGAAGGGCATGGGTCAGATTGTTACTTGGTCTGTAAGAGATGAAACTCTTCACTGTAATTCCATGATTAGATTGTTCAAAGAGTTCATTCATGAAAACCCTGAAATCTGGAATCCTGAATTAAAAAAAGAACTTTATAAAGCATGTAGAACAATAATTGAGCACGAAGATGCTTTTATTAATTTAGCTTTTGAAATGGGTCCAATGGAAGGCCTTACAGCAGAAGACGTAAAACTTTACATAAGATTTATTGCCAATAGAAGATTGTCACAACTAGGTTTAGATCCAATTTATAAAGTGGATAAAAACCCTCTAACATGGTTAGATTCTATGTTGAATGCAGTTGAACATATGAATTTCTTTGAAGGACGTTCAACAGAATATTCTAAAGCATCTACACAAGGTACTTGGACGGAAGCTTTTAGTTAATTCAATTTTACTTAATTGAAAATTCAAAAGGGATAGTTTCTACTGTCCCTTTTTATCTGTATAAAAAATATTAAATATATTTAAAAATATTAAGATAAAAGAACTATCTTTGATTAAGTTCTAATACTTTTTTATGCTTATTGCCTTTATAGCTAGCCAAAGGTCGGATTAATTTATTAGCAGCATGTTGCTCCATGATGTGAGCTGACCAGCCAGTAATTCTTGAAATTACAAATATAGGTGTAAAAAAATCAGTATCAAAGCCCATTAAATGATAAGTTGGTCCAGTTGGGTAATCAACATTAGGATGAATATCTTTTCTTTTAATCATCACTTTTTCAACAATGTCATATATTTTTTCAAAAGTTTTATCTTTTTTGATTTTTGCAACTTTGCCAAAATATTTTCTCATTGTAGGAACTCTTGAGTCTCCACTTTTATAAACTCTATGACCAAACCCCATAACAACTTCTTTATTATCAAGAGCTTTGTTTATCCATTTTAATGCATTTTCTGGTTTTTTGATTTTTTTCATCATATGCATTACTTCTTCATTAGCACCACCATGCAAAGGTCCTTTTAAACTTGCAATAGCACCAGTAATTGCACCATGAATATCAGATAAGCTACTAGTTATAGTTCTTGCAGTAAATGTTGAAACATTAAAGCTATGTTCTGCATATAAGATTAAAGAGACATCAAAAGCTTTAACAATTTCTTTTTGTGGAATTTTATCAAAGCACATATAAAAAAAATTTTCTGCAAATGTTAAAGATTCTTTAGGTTTAATTATTTTTTTTCCATTTCTAATTCTATAAAATGCAGCTAATGCAGTGGGTGTTTTAGCAAAAATTCGCATAGCTTTTCTTAAATTTGCTTCAGGAGAGCTATCTGGGGTTTCTTTATCTTCAAGACCCATCACACTGACAACAGTTCTTGCGACATCCATAGGATGTGATTTTTTTGGCATATGTTTAATTATTTCATATAAATTTTTAGATAATTCTCTGTTATCTTTTTCTTCTTTTTCAAATTTTTTCAGCTGGAGAGAATTGGGTAAGTCTTTATTTAAAATCAAGTATGCAACCTCTTCAAATCTGCAAGTTTCACATAAATCTTGAGCAGCATACCCTCTATAAGTAAGAGAATTAATTTCTGGCATGACTTTTGAAATTTCAGTTTCATCAACTATAATCCCTAATAAACCTTTTTTAATATCATCACTCATTATTCATGTCCTTCCGTACTAAAGTTATAAATTTTTTCATCTAAAGAGTTATATTTTTCATATTCAACTAATTCATAAAGTCTTTTTCTAGTCTGCATTTTATCAATAACATTGTTTTGATGTCCATTTTTATAAATATCTATTAACCCATCTTCTACATTCTTCATGGCTAATCTTTGTGTAGTTACTGGATAAATTACAATATTGTAACCAAAATTTTCTAATTCCTTGTAATTAAATAACTTAGATTTTCCAAATTCAGTCATATTAGCTAATAAATAACAAGAAAGCTCTTTTCTAACTTTTTCAAAATCTTTTTCATCTTGTAGAGCTTCAGGAAAAATAATTTCAGCACCTGCATCAATATAAGCCTTACATCTATCAATCATCTTATCTATTCCTTCAACACCTTTAGCATCAGATCTTGCAATAATTTTGAAATTTTCATCTTGTTTGGCTGCTACACATTCTTTAATTTTTTTAACCATGGCTTCAGTTGAAATCAATTCTTTATTATCTAAGTGGCCACATCTTTTACGTTCCACTTGATCTTCTAAATGGACCGCAGCTATTCCAAATTCTTCAAAGGTTTTAATGGTTTCTTCACAAGATTTGAAACCAGTATCTATATCAACGATAGTTGGCAGACTTGTAACTCGTGATATTAAATAAGATCTTGTACTAACATCTTGTAATGTTGTTAAACCTATATCGGGAAATCCTAAGTCATTTGCCATAACGCCACCTGACACATAAACAGCATCATAACCAATTTCTTCAATTAATTTTGCTGTTAATGGATTATAGGCACCTGGAACCCTTAAAATTTTATTAGTTTTAAGTTTATTTGCAAAGTCTGCTCTTTTTTGACTGGGTTTTTTATTTACGAAGTGCACTAAAAAATTCCTTTTTTTTTATTTTTCATTATTTGACTTCTTTTTACCTGAATATTCAATTTATTTAGTTCACCAGATTTTAAATTTTTTAGGTTTTGAATAGTTTTTAGAAATCTTGAACTTTCTTTTTTATCTAAAATACCATCTGTAAGTGTTAAAAACTTTTGAATATAATCCTGTCTTTTAAATGGACGAGCGCCATAAGGGTGGGCATCAGCTCTATCAAGCTGTTCTATAATTTTTTTACCATTATTCAAAGTAACTACAACTTTTGCTCCAAATGATTTATTTTTTGGGTTAGGATCATGATATTTTTTAGTCCACGCCTTATCTTCATGAGTTATAATTGATTTCCAAATCTTAATAGTACTTTTTTTGTTAGATCTTTGTTTTGTGTAAGATTTAACATGGTGCCAATTTGCATCCTCTAGTGCAACAGCAAAAATATACATAATAGAATGATCTAAAGTTTCTCTACTTGCATTTGGATCCATTTTTTGAGGATCATTTGCACCTGTACCAATTACGTTATGTGTATGATGGCTTGTATATAAATCAATTTTTTTAATTTGATTAAGATTGGATATTTTTTTATTTAATTTTTTGGCAATATCAATCAGCGCTTGAGCTTGGTACTCAGCAGAATACTCTTTCGTATAAGTTTCAAGAATAGCTTTTTTGCTTTCGCCTTTTTTTGGTAAGTGAACATTGTATAAAGCTTTTTTACCATCTAAGATTCTAGCAATAACACTGTCTTCTCCTTCATAGATCGGACTTGGTGCACCTTCTCCACGCATTGACCTATCAACTGCTTCAATGGCAAGTTTGCCTGCATGAGCAGGAGCAAAAGCTTTCCAGCTAGAAATTTCACCTTTTCGTGATTGCCTAGTTGATATAGTTGTATGTAAAGCTTGTTGAACAGATTGATATATTGTTTCAGTATTTAATTTGAGCATTGTACCTAAGCCAGCTGCAACACTAGGTCCTAAGTGAGCAATGTGATCAATTCTATGCTCATGAAGACAAATGCCTTTTACTAAATTCACCTGAACTTCATATGCTGTAATAATTCCTTTTAAAAGATCTAAACCACTTTTTTTAGTTTGTTGAGCAACACTTAGTAATGGAGGGATATTATCTCCTGGGTGACTGTAATCAGCAGCTAAAAAGGTATCATGAAAGTCAAGCTCTCTAACTGCAGTTCCATTAGACCAAGCAGCCCACTCACAATCAAATTTTAATTTTGGATCAATACCAAATAGTGTTGCACCATTTTTTCTAGGGTGTTTTAGTGCCATTTCTCTCGATGAGATAACTGCTTTTCTGTTTAAAGAAGCAATTGCTACAGATGCATTATCAATTATTCTATTGATAACCATTTCAACTGAATTTTTATTTAATTTAGCATTGTCTGATGCAATCTCAGCAATTTTCCAAGCCAATTGGTTTTTTTTTGGTAAATGAATTTTAGATGGGTAAACTTTAACTTTATGTGAAATCAAAACTTCTCCTTATTTTTATATGGGGTATTAATAATAAGAAAAAAAACTAAATCAATCTTTTAAGTACGTAGAAACGATTTTTTCAACACCAATGAAGTCTTTTATTAGATGATTGTGATAAATTTCATTAGTATTTTTTTCTGTATAGCCATTTTCCAGTAGAATTACAGGAATTGCAGCTGCTCTAGCTGCATTAGCATCAGCCTCACTATCACCAAACATTAAGGATTTTTTTATATTACCATCCAAAATTTCAATAATATTTGTCAAGTGCCTTGGATCAGGTTTGCAAAAATCAAAAGTATCATGCCCCGCAACATATTCAAAGTAATCATAAATTCCAATTTTTTTTAAAAGATCAATAGCTAAGTGCTCTTGTTTGTTGGTACATACCGCCATAGAAATATCTTTTTCCTTACACCATTTTAAAAATTCTTTGACACCATTAATAAGGGTACTTTCGTTAATAATATTATTTCCATAAAAACTAACAAATTCCTTAACCATTTTGGCTTTTATTTTTTGATTATCTATTTCCCCAAACTCCTTTTTTGCCTGACCCCAGATAGATCTACCAATCATTGCACCAGCACCTTGTCCAACAAGATTTCGAATATCTTCGGTAGATTTAGTTGGATAACCATATTTCTTCATTACGTGATTATGTGCATTCATTAGATCAGGGGCTGTATCAACTAATGTACCATCTAAATCAAATAAAATTGTGTATCTTTGAGTCATCAATAAAGTATTGTTAAGAAATAATTTGTGAATTAAGGTAACTTATTTTTTACTATAAAGATTTTTACAAATGAAACAAATAAATTCACAAAAAATTCAAATAAAACTTAGAAATAAGTTTGTTAAACTTGGAGTTAAAATGACTGGTCCTGAAACAATTTTTTTTTCAGAAGATACCAAAATTGGTAAAAACGTAACCATCAATCCCTATGTTGTTATTGCTAACAAAGTTAAAATTGGAAATAATGTAACAATAAATTCTTTTTCACATTTGGAAAATTGTAAAATTGAAAATAAAGTTAATATAGGACCTTATGCAAGAATAAGACCAGGCACAGTCTTAAAAGAAGGATCTAGAATTGGAAATTTTGTTGAAGTTAAAAAAAGTATAATTGGTAAGAAATCAAAAGTAAATCATCTATCCTATATTGGTGATAGTGAAATAGGAAAAGACGTGAACATTGGAGCTGGAACAATTACTTGCAACTATGATGGTTTTAAAAAAAGCAAAACAAAAATAAAAAATAATGTTTTTATAGGATCTAATTCATCTTTAGTTGCACCAGTGACAATAAACGAAGATAGCATTGTTGGTGCAGGATCCGTAATTACAAAAAATGTTAGAAAAAAATCTTTATCTTTAACTAGAGCCAATCAAGTAGAAGTACCAAACTATAAAAGGAAAAATAAATAATATATGTGTGGAATTATAGGTATCACTAGTAACAAGCAAGTTTCTTCAGTAATTATAAATTCACTAAAGAAATTAGAATATAGAGGATATGATTCAGCTGGTATAGCTACACTGTCAGATGGAAACATTAATGAGATTAAATCTGAGGGTCGCGTAGATAATTTAGAAAAAAATCTTCCTATTAATGGCATGTTAGGATTTGTTGGTATAGGACACGTTAGGTGGGCCACTCATGGTGCACCCAATACTGTTAATGCGCATCCTCATTCTTCTGAAAATGTTTCAATTGTACATAATGGAATTATTGAAAACTCATCAATTTTAAAAAAAAATTTAATTAAAAAAGGCTGTGTATTTAAATCTCAAACAGATACAGAGGTTATAGTTCACTTAATTACAGAAAATTTAAAAGAAAATAATCTAAATGACTCCATTATAAAAACTCTTAAACAACTTAAAGGAAGTTTTGCTCTTGCTATAATCTTTAAAGATCAACAAGACTTAATTGTTGGAGCGAGAAGAGGATCTCCGCTTGCAGTAGGATATGGATCTAATGAGAATTATATAGGTTCAGATTCTTATGCATTAAAATCAATGACTAATAAGATCTCATACCTAAATGATGGAGAGTTTTGTATTTTAAAAAAAAACAAAGTTGAATTTTTTGATGAAAATGGAACAAAGGTTAATAAAAAAGTTTTAGAATTATCTTCAAAAATACATGATTATGATAAAGGAGATTTTAAACATTTTATGGCAAAAGAAATCGAAGAACAGCCAACAACTATAAAGAATTGTATAAAAGAATATGTAGACAATATTAAAAATGATATTAATATTTATAATTTTCCCTGGAACATTAAAGATATTTCTTCAGTAACTTTAATAGGCTGTGGAACAGCATATCACTCCTGTTTAATGGCAAGATATTGGTTTGAAGAAAATACCACATTAGATGTCGCTGTAGATATAGCATCTGAGTTTAGATATCGAAAAAATAGATTTAATAAAAAAAATCTTTACATCTTTGTTTCTCAGTCGGGAGAGACTGCAGACACATACGCTGCTTTAGATCTATGTAAAAAAAATCACATGAAAACTTGTTGTGTGGTTAATGTTATTGAGAGTTCAATCGCAAGAGACTCTAATTTTGTTTTACCTATTCACTGTGGACCAGAAATTGGAGTTGCTTCTACAAAAGCTTTCATGGGGCAAATGCTAGTTCTTTATATTTTAGTATTAAAATTAGGTATCTTAAGAAAAGATTTAGAGAAAGAGAACTATGTAAATAAAATTAAAGATTTAAAAGCATTACCAAAATTAGTTGAGCAAACTTTATTAACTAAAGATAAAATTCAAGCAGTCTCTAGTTCATTTACAGATGCTAAGGGTTCAATGTTTTTAGGTAGGGGCTTTTCTTACCCAATAGCATTAGAAGGTGCACTTAAGTTAAAGGAGTTAGCCTATGTGCATGCCGAAGGGTATCCAGCAGGAGAAATGAAACATGGTCCACTAGCATTAATTGAAGATGGAATGCCAGTGGTAGTTTTAGCTCCAAGAGATAGTTATTACCCAAAAACAATTTCAAATATGCAGGAAGTCATTGCGAGAGGTGCAAAGGTTTTATTGATCACCAGTAAAAGTAAAGATGAAATTTTTTCAGAAAATATATGGGAAACTATAGAAGTTGAAAGTGCTAATAACGATTTACTGCCATTTCTATTAACAATTCCGTTACAAAAACTTGCGTACTATTCAGCACTTAAAAAGGGTTATGATATTGATAAACCTCGTAATTTAGCAAAATCAGTTACTGTTGAATAAAGAATAAATTCTGTTAGAACACCCCTAAGTTGAATATGAAAAATTGGAAAATAAATAGCTGGAGAAATTATACTGTAAAGCATATCCCGGAGTATCCGGATAAAAAAGAATTAGATGGAGTTCTTAGTAAGATTAAAGATTTTCCACCATTAGTTTTTGCAGGCGAAACAAGACATTTAAAAGAACAACTCGCTCAAGTAGTTGATGGTAAAGCATTTTTACTTCAAGGTGGAGATTGTGCAGAAAGTTTTGCAGAATTTCACCCAGATAATATTAGAGATACATTTAAACTAGTGCTTCAAATGTCATTAGTACTAACTTACTCAGCATCTTTACCTGTAATTAAATTAGGAAGAATTGCTGGACAATTTTCTAAACCTAGAAGTTCACCAACTGAAAATATAGACGGTGTTGAACTACCTAGTTACCTAGGAGACAATATTAATGGTATAGAGTTTAACAAAAAATCAAGAATTCCAGATCCAAAAAGGTTATTTAAAGCTTACTCACAATCAGCATCTACTCTTAATCTTATAAGAGCTTTTTCTCATGGTGGATTTGCTGATCTTAAAAAAGTTCATACTTGGAATTTAGGTTTTATAAAAAAAACTCCAGCTGGAAAAAAATTTAAAGAATTGGAAGATAAAATTTCTGATGCTTTAGCATTTATGGATGCATGTGGAATTAACTCAGACTTTAATAGACGATTGAAAACTGTAAACTTTTGGACTTCCCACGAAGCTTTATTATTGCCATTTGAACAGGCAATGACAAGAGTAGACTCTACAACGGGTGAGCACCACGCCACTTCTGCTCACTTTGTTTGGATAGGAGATAGAACAAGGCAGCTGGATGGTGGACACGTTGAGTTTTGTCGTGGTATTGAAAACCCAATTGGAATTAAGTGTGGACCTACTTTAAAAAGTGAAGATTTAATTAATTTATGTAACAGAATTAATCCTAATAATGAAAAAGGAAAAATTACATTAATTTCTAGATTTGGCCATGACAATGTAAGAAAATATTTACCTAAATTAGTTAGAGCTATAAAAAAAGAAGGTTTGAATGTAATTTGGTCATGTGACCCAATGCATGGCAATACAATAAAAGCTACTTCTGGATATAAAACTCGGCCATTCAATAATGTTGTTAAAGAAGTTAAAAATGTTTTTGAGTGCCACCAAAGTGAAGGGAGTTATGCTGGTGGTTTACATATAGAAATGACAGGTCAAGATGTAACTGAATGTACAGGGGGTGCCCAAAAAATATCTGATCAAGATTTATCACACAGATATCACACACATTGTGATCCAAGACTTAATGCTAATCAGGCATTAGAATTAGCTTTTTTAATTTCTGATGAAATTAAAAAAAACGCCACATATTCAAAAAATAATATTAAAGCGGCATCTTAAACGATTGTATTAAGCATAATTTCGTTTAAATTTTATATCTATGAAAGCATCAGAGAAAACAGTCTTTATCAGCAATTGGATTAAAAATTATGTTGAAGAAATGCCAAGTAAAGCAAAAGCTTTAGTTATAGGAATTTCAGGTGGAATAGATTCTTCTGTTTCAAGCACATTAAGTGCCATGACAGGTTTAAAAACAATTGTTTTATCAATGCCAATTAAACAAAAATCTGTACAACATAATTTAAGTCTTAAGCATCAAGAGTGGCTTATTAAAAAATTTAAAAATGTTGAAGTCTATACGTTGAATTTAGATAAATTATTTGAAACATTTGAGAGCAGTTTATCTAAATTTGATAGCGATTTAGGAATGGCAAACTCTAGAGCAAGACTTAGAATGACAACACTTTACCAAGTCGCTGCAGCCAACAAGGGAATTGTAGTTGGAACTGGAAATAAAGTAGAAGATTTTGGTGTTGGATTTTATACAAAATATGGAGATGGTGGAGTAGACATATCTCCAATTGCAGATTGCAATAAAACAGAAGTTTGGGAAATTGGTAGAGAGCTTAATATATTAAAAGAAATAATTGATGCTGCTCCAACAGATGGATTATGGGACGATGGAAGAACAGATGAAGGCCAACTTGGGCTTAAATACAAAGAGTTAGAAGAAGCAATGAATAACCCAAATTCACCAAATAGAGAAAAATACGAAAAAATAAGAAAGATAAACTTACACAAAATGGAACCGATCCCAGTTTGTAAGATTCCCAACTAAACTTATAGATTCACAAATCTACAATTAATGTATAATCCTCAGACAATGAACAAAGATATTTATTTAACAAATAATTTAAGCAATAAAAAAGAAATATTTTCTCCTTTAAACAAGAAAAAAATTGGAATGTATGTATGTGGTCCAACTGTCTATGATAACCCGCACATAGGGAATGCAAGACCTTTAGTTATTTTTGATATCTTATTTAAAGTTTTAAAATCAAAATATGGTGATAATGCAATCAAATATATAAGAAATATTACTGATGTAGATGATAAAATAATAAAATCTTCAAAGGATAAAAAAATTTCAATATCAGAATTAACAAAAAAAATTATCAATAATTTTAATAATGATTGTAATTATTTAAATCTAGATAAACCAAGTGAACAACCAAAAGCAACTGATCATATTAATTTAATGATTGAAATGATTTCAACTTTATTAAAAAAAGATTTTGCTTATGAAAAAAATGACCATGTTTATTTTGAAGTTGGAAAATTTAAAGATTATGGAAAATTATCAAATAAGAAATTAGAAGATTTAATAGCCGGTTCAAGAGTAGAAGTTTCAAAAAATAAAAAAAATGTTGAAGATTTTGTTTTATGGAAACCATCAAATAATGATGAACCCTATTGGGACTCACCATGGGGAAAAGGAAGACCTGGTTGGCATTTAGAATGCTCTGCGATGTCAAAAAAATATCTAGGAGATGAATTTGATATTCATGGAGGAGGTATTGATTTACTTTTTCCACACCATGAAAATGAAATTGCTCAATCTAGGTGTGCAAATGATACTAAAGTATTTGCAAACTACTGGATTCATAATGCCTTTATTACTTTATTCAACGAAAAAATGGCTAAATCACAAGGCAACACATTAAAGATAAAAGACTTTAAAGATAAAGTTGATGGCCAAGTTTTAAAATTAGCACTTATGAGCGCTCACTATAGACAACCTCTGGACTGGAATGAGAAACTTTTAAGTGATTGTCAAAATACTATTGATAAATGGTATGAAGTTTATTTTGAAAATTTAAAAAAGATGTCAATTTCTGATGATGTGCTGTCACCATTATATGACGATTTAAATACTCCCGGCTATATAGCAAATTTACATCAACTTTATGATAAAGCACAAAAAGGTAGCGATGATGATAGAAACATTTTTGTTTCAGCATGTAATTTTATAGGTCTATTAGAAAAAACTAAAGAAGAATGGTTAGATTTTAAAAAGAAAAATTCATTAATTAGTGAAGAGAATATTTTAAAAATGATTGAATTAAGAAACAAAGCAAGAGAAGATAAAAATTATAAAGAAGCTGATATAATTAGAGATGAACTTCTAGATAAAGGTGTTTTAATAGAAGATAAAGATGGTAAAACAGTTTGGAAACTTAAATGAGCAAAGAACGACTTTATATATTTGATACAACACTTAGAGATGGTGCTCAAACTCAAGGTGTCGATTTTTCAGTAAATGATAAAGAAAAAGTTGCATCCGCACTAGATAATTTAGGTGTAGATTATATTGAAGGAGGTTGGCCAGGAGCAAATCCAACAGATACTGATTTTTTTCAAAAAAAACACAATTTTATTAACGCTAAATTAACCTCTTTTGGCATGACTAAGAAAACTGGTCGTAGTGCTGATAATGATCCAGGTTTGTCTGCTCTTTTAAATTCAAATACACCTGCAGTTTGTCTGGTGGGTAAATCATGGGACTTTCACGTTGATATTGCATTAGGTATTTCTAATGAAGAAAATTTAGAAAATATTAGTGAAAGTGCAAAACATTTTTTTAAAGAAAAAAAAGAATTTATATTTGATGCTGAACATTTCTTTGATGGATATAAAGCCAATCCAAAATATGCATTATCCTGTCTTAAAGCAGCTTTTGATCAAGGTACACGGTGGATAGTTTTGTGCGATACTAATGGTGGAACTTTACCTCATGAGATTACCAAAATAGTTACAGAGGTATCCAAAAGTATTCCTGGAAAAAACCTTGGAATACACGCCCATAATGACACGGGTAATGCGGTAGCAAACTCACTAGCAGCAGTTTGGGCTGGTGTGAGGCAGGTTCAAGGAACTATTAATGGTCTCGGTGAAAGATGTGGCAATGCTAATTTAATGTCATTAATTCCAACATTTTTTTTAAAGAAAGACTTTTCATCTAAATTTGAAATACAAATTAAACCTGAAAATATTAAAAATTTAACACAATGCTCAAGACTTCTAGATGAAATTTTGAACAGAAAGCCAAATAAACATTTGCCATATGTTGGTGCAGCAGCATTCTCTCACAAAGGTGGACTACATGTTTCTGCTGTTCAAAAAGATCCAAAAACCTATGAGCACATAAATCCAGAAGATGTTGGTAATTCTAGAAACATTGTTGTGTCTGATCAATCAGGAAAATCAAATATTATCTCAAGATTAAAAACTATTGGAATTGAAATAGAAGAGAGTGACCCTAAGGTTAAAAAACTTTTAAATGAGGTAAAAGACAGAGAATTTATTGGCTACAGTTATGATGGTGCTGATGCATCTTTTGAATTATTAGCTAGAAGAATTATAGGAGAAATACCTAGGTACATATTAATTAAAGAATATGATGTTTCTGTTAAAAAAAATTCATCTGGAGATATTGTTTCTTCAGCAAAAGCCCAACTAGAAGTTGATGGTAAAAAAATTATTTGTGAAGGTGAAGGAAATGGTCCTGTAAACGCTTTAGACAATGCTATTAGAAAAAATGTAAATAAATTAAATAAATACTCAAAATATTTAAAAGATCTTAAATTAGTTGATTATAAAGTTAGAATTTTAAACACTGGAACAGAAGCAATAACTAGAGTTTCAATTGAAAGCACAGACTCAAAGGGAAAGAATTGGTTTACTATAGGTGTTTCTGCAAATATAATAGATGCTTCATTTAAAGCACTGGTTGATAGTCTTGATTACAAGTTATTTAAAGATAAAGCTCCAGCTAGCCTTTAATGTCATCTAATAATATTTCATTTATTTTACATCAGCCTCAACTATCTGAAAATATTGGAGCCTGTGCAAGAGCTATTAAGAATTTTAATTTTAAAAAACTAATTATTATCAACCCAAAGCCAATTTTTCCAAATGATAAAATTTTAGCAACTTCAGTTGGTGCTAAAGATCTTATTATTAAAGCTAAGATTTACAAAACTTTAGAATCTGCAGTTAAAAAAGTAGATTATGTTATTGCTACCTCTGTAAGGTTTAGAAATAAAAATATTAAACATATAAAATTAAAGGATTTAAAAAAAATTGATTTAAATAAGAAAGTTGCATTCTTGTTTGGTTCCGAGGCATCTGGATTATCTAATAATGAAATTAGTTACGCAAATTATACAATGCAAATACCAACCAATCCTGATTTTAGATCATTAAATTTATCGCATAGTGTCATTATTGTTGCACATACTGTAGCCAGTATTATTAGTCTAAAAAGTGAAAAATACTCTAAATCAAAAAAAGTGTCGCTTGCAAACAAAAGAGACGTTCAGGCAATGACCAATTTATGTATAAAAAAATTAGATGAAAAGAGCTTTTTCAAACCGGTAGAGAAAAGGTCCATTATGTTAGAAAACTTAAGAAGTATCTTTTCTAAAATGGAGCTATCTGAGAAAGAAACTCGTATTTTATCCAGTGTATTTGCTGGTTTGGCCAAAAAAGGTTGATTGACAAAATAATGAGTAAGTTTATAACCGCAACTATCAAATGACAAAAAGAATAAGTTCTAAACACAAAATAGACAGAAGATTAAAAATAAACTTATGGGGTAGACCCAAGAGTCCGTTTAATACTAGAGCGTACGGTCCCGGACAACATGGCCAATCTAGACAGAGTAAACCTTCTGATTATGGAATTCAATTACAGGCTAAACAAAAATTAAAAGGTTATTATGGTAATATTAATGAAAGACAGTTTAGAAATATTTATAAAAAAGCTGCAATGCAAAAAGGTGATACTGGCGAGAATTTAATAGGATTACTTGAGAGAAGACTTGATGCGGTCGTTTATAGAGCAAGATTTTCAACTACAATATTTTCAGCAAGACAACTTATTAACCATGGTCATGTAAAAGTTAATGGTAAAAAAGTTAATATTGGAAGCTACGTAGTAAAAGAAGAAGATACAATTGAAATTAGAGATAAATCAAAGCAGTTAGCGTTTATTGATATTGCTTTAGCTAATAAAGAAAGAGAAACACCCGAATACATTCTAATGGATGAAAAAAACAAAAAAGTTAAATTTGTTAGAGTACCAAAATTTGAAGAAGTTCCTTATCCAGTTGTGATGGAGCCTAATCTAGTAATTGAATATTACTCTAGATAATAAATATTTATTTTTAATTAAATAAATTTTTTTAATCCAAAAATTCCAATAAAATCAGGACATAATCTAGTGAGATTTATATATGAATTCATTATATCATTAAATTATGAAAAAACTTTTTATCAAAATTTAGATGCAGCTTGCAAGATTTTTAAATAAATTATTCCAAAAAGATGGTTTTATATTAATCGATGCATATTCAAAAAAATACATCATAGGTTCACCAAAAAATAAAAAACCAATTATAGTTAAGATTTTAGATAAGAAACTTCATTATAAATTATTATTTCGACCAGATTTATATTTTGGGGAAGCTTATTCAGATGGAAGTATAGTAATTGATAATGGAAGTCTGACTGATTTTTTGGATATTGCACTTATGAATCTTGGAAGAAGAGAATTTAATTTTTTTAGCAAGTTAATAAATAAACTAAATGGTTCTTATAGATATTTGACTAATTTTAATTTTATAAAAAAATCAAAAATGAACGTGGCGCATCATTATGATCTTACAGACAGCTTATACGATTTATTTTTAGATCCAAAAAAACAGTACTCATGTGGATATTTTGAAAACGAAAATGATACTTTAGAAGTTGCTCAAAATAATAAAATACAACACATAATAAAAAAATTAAACATAGTGCCAAATCAAAAAGTTCTTGATATTGGGTGTGGATGGGGGTCGTTGGCTATTGATATTGCTAAAAGTACTGGTTCTGAAGTTACAGGAATAACTTTATCTGAAAACCAATTTAATTATTGCATAAAAAAATCTAAAGAGCTTAATTTAGAAAATCAAGTTACATTTAAACTTATAGACTATCGTCAATTAGATGAAAAATTTGATCGCATTGTAAGTGTTGGCATGTTTGAGCATGTGGGTAGAAAATTTTATAAAAAGTTTTTTAAGCAAATTGATAAGTTACTTAATGATGATGGAGTTTCTCTCATACACACTATTGGTTCAGTTAATCCTCCTAGAGACCCACATCCTTGGATAACAAGATATATTTTTCCTGGCGGTTACACGCCTAGTTTGAGTGAAGTGATAACACCAATAGAGAAAGCGAATTTAATTGTATCTGATATTGAAGTACTTAAGTTGCATTACTCACATACTTTGAGGCACTGGAAGGAAAATTGTATAAAAAATAAAGAACAAATTATTAGAATGTTTGATGTGAGATTTTTTAGAATGTGGGAGTTTTATTTAGCAAGTTGTGAAACTGCTTTTAAATGGGGCGATCAAGTTGTTTATCAATTTCAACTAACAAAAAATTACACTTCGACACCCATTACAAGAAATTATATTTACTAGTAATAAATATTTATTTTTTAAAGTTAATTCCCTTATCCTCAAGAATTTTTTTAAGTTCACCGTTTTCATACATTTCTTTAACGATGTCGCAACCACCTACAAATTCGCCTTTGATATAAACTTGTGGAATAGTAGGCCATTCACTGAATTCTTTTATACCTTCTCTTAAAGATTCGTTCTCAAGAACATTGATTCCTTTATAATTAACTTCTAAAATTTTTAGCATATTTGAAACAGCCATAGAAAATCCACACTGTGGAGCGTCAGGTGTTCCTTTCATAAATAAGCAAACTTCATTGTTAGTAATTTCGCCATTAATTAAATCTTTAGTTTGTTGGTCCATGATTACTCCTTTGTTTTAATTGCTAAAGCGTGCAGTTCATTGCCCATTTTTCCTTTTAGGGAATTATACACCATCTTATGTTGTTCAATTTTACTCTTTCCAGAAAAGTTACTTGAAGTCACAGTTGCAGAATAATGATTACCATCACCAGCTAAATCTTGGATTTCAATTACTGCATCAGGTAAAGCTTCTTTAATAAGTGTTTCGATTTCTTTTAAATCCATTGCCATTTATTTACTCATGTAATTAGTTAACCAAGTTGTATGTGATTTAATTAAATCGTCAATCGATACTTTTGACTTATCGTCAATTATCAAAATATCATTATTTACAATTCCAAGTTTATCGTAATGAACAGAGTTTTTCTCAATAATTTCAGTGACATTTTTAAGGTCTTTTTTTTCAACTTCTATAATGTATCTTCCTTGATCTTCGCCAAACAAATACTCAAATTGATTTATAAAATTGTTATTTTTATTGAGAGTTGCACCTTTTTTTCCTTTAATACACATTTTTGCAATAGAAGTGATAATTCCACCTAAAGAAACATCGTGTGCTGATTTTACCAGTTTTTTGTCTATAAGTTTTAAAATTGTTTCACCGTTGTTTTTTTCATTAAACAAATTGATTTCTGGAGGAGGACCATTTTTTTCATTTAGAATATCTCTTGAAAATAAACTTTGGTCTAAATGTCCCTCAGTTTTACCTATAACTAAAAGTATATTTTCTACTTGTTTAAGGTCCATAGTTACCATATTTTTATAATTTTTAATTAACCCAACTCCACCAATTGTAGGTGTTGGTTTAATGCCAATATCTTTTGTCTGATTATAAAAAGATACATTTCCTGAAACTACAGGAAAATTTAAATACAAACTTGCCTCACCTAAGCCTTGAACACACTCTACAAACTCACCCATGTTTTCTTCATTCTCGGGACTACCAAAGTTTAAACAATTTGTGATAGCAATAGGTTTTGCACCAACAGCAATTAAATTTCTCCAACTTTCACAGACTACTTGTTTACCTCCACTTAAGGGATGAGCCCAACAATAGACTGCAGATGAATCAACTGAAGCGGCAATAGCTTTATTTGTTCCATGCACTCGAACAACACCAGCATCTCCCCCTGGTTTTTGAATTGTGTCACCCATAACCGTATGATCATATTGTTGCCAAATCCATTCTTTACTACATACATTAGGGTTAGATAAAATTTTGTTTAAAACATTTACTATTTTCAAATTCTTAAATTGTTCTTTTTCAATTTTTATTTTTTTTGGAAGTTTAATTTTTTTCCATTTACGGTCATACATAGGAGAGTTTTCAACCAAAGTACTAACTGGTATATCTGCAACTTTTACTTTATCAAAATAAAGTTCAATTTTTTTACTTTTGGTTGTTTTACCAATTATAGCAAAATCTAAATTCCATTTATCAAATATTTTTTTTGCCAAATCTTCTTTTCCGTTTTCCAGAACGATAAGCATTCTTTCTTGACTTTCAGAAAGCATAATTTCATACGGGGTCATTTTTGACTCTCTGCAAGGAACCATATTCAAATTAATTTCTATACCCAAGCTTCCTTTGGAAGCCATTTCAATACTAGATGAAGTTAAGCCTGCAGCACCCATATCTTGAATGGCTATAATTGAATCCCCAGCCATTAATTCTAAACAAGCCTCTAATAAAAGTTTTTCAGTAAAAGGATCTCCAACTTGAACAGTTGGTTTTTTTTCTTCAACTTTATCGTCAAAAGAGGCTGAGGCCATACTTGCACCGTGAATTCCATCTCTGCCAGTTTTAGAACCAACATAAATCACAGGTTTTCCCAAGCCAGAAGCTTTTGAATAAAAAATTTTATTTTTCTTAACCAACCCTAAGGTCATAGCATTTACTAAAATGTTACCGTTATAAGACTCGTCAAAACTAGTTTGCCCTGCAATTGTTGGAACACCCATGCAATTACCATAACCACCTATTCCATGAACAACTCCACGTAGCAAATTTTTAGTTTTTTTGTTCTGGGGAGAGCCAAAATGAATTGAGTTAAGGTTGGCAATAGGCCTTGCACCCATTGTAAAAACATCCCTCATAATTCCACCCACACCAGTTGCAGCACCTTGATAAGGTTCTATAAATGATGGATGGTTATGACTTTCTATTTTAAAAACTATGGCATCATTATCACCAATATCAACAACACCTGCATTTTCACCAGGACCTTGAATCACATTCTTTCCTTTTGTAGGTAAATTTTTAAGATGAAATCTTGATGATTTATAAGAACAGTGTTCATTCCACATTGCAGAAAAAATTCCTAGCTCAGTAATATTTGGAACTCTTTTTAGTAAATCGCATATTTTTTTATACTCATCTTTTTTTAATCCATGATCAATTGCGATTTGTTCGTTAACTATCATTATTTTAAATTATCAATTAAGTTTTCAAAAAATATTGATCCATCCTCACCAGATAGAGCAGGGTCTATCATTCTCTCGGGATGAGGCATCATCCCTAAAACATTTTTTTCTTTATTAAAAACACCAGCAATATTTTTAATAGAACCATTTGGGTTATTTTTTTCATTAACATTCCCAGATTTGTCTGAGTAAAACAAAGCTATTTGATTATTGTCATTGATTTCTTTAATTTGTTCTTTGGTACAAAAATAATTTCCTTCATTATGAGCAATATGAAATTCAAACGTATCTTTTTTAATATCCTTGAAATAGGGGTTGTCTTTATTGTTAACTTTTACAAAAACATTTTTACAAATAAATTCCAAATATTTATTTCTAAGTAATACACCTGGAAGCAAACCTGCTTCTACTAGAATTTGAAAACCATTACAGATACCCATAACTTTACCACCGCCTTTTGCAAAGTTAAGTACAGATTTCATAATCTTA
>Ga0209709_10001836_pt1 | contig 19156 bp, 17 predicted proteins | sample ArcticOcean_MG_C_2_FD_187435 | JGI IMG/M metagenome (GOLD analysis project Ga0209709, IMG submission 187435) | Marine microbial communities from western Arctic Ocean - ArcticOcean_MG_CB4_136 (SPAdes) (version 2) | ecosystem: Environmental > Aquatic > Marine > Oceanic | place: Arctic Ocean... | reverse complement strand
TGCTGATTCAGTACGGGCAGTTTCGAGCTCGCGCTCGAGTTCGGCCAACGACTCTCCGGACTCGCCGACCGGAGACTCTTCTTCAAGCTGCGCATAGCGCTCGGCCCGAAGAGCTTCGAGCTGCGCTTCGAGCCCTGCAACGCGACCAGCCTCGACTTCAAGGTCCGCGAGGCGGCCCTCGACAACAATGGTCTGGTCGACCCGCCCGCGCAACTGGCCAACTTCGGATTCGAGCTCGATTATGCGTGCCGACGATACCGACACACCAGCGCTCGCACCCGCACCGACCGTTGTCAAGTCTTCGATGCGTGCTTCCAGATCAGAAACCCGAGCAGCCTCTTGTTGGGTTGCAGCAAGGAGCGCGAGTAGATCCTCTACCGCCGCAGATTTAGAAGCCGGTGTCGTGCCCATATCGGCATCGCCGGTAACAAACGATGCATCGACCTGCAATTCAGCCAGTCTTGGAAGCACAATTCCAGAGGGTGCCGGTGCGTTGGCACGAACAGAGGCCGAGTTACCCGATGCCGTTCCACCTGACACATCGGCAGCTACAGAGTTCGCCGCATGGACATCGAGCGCAGCTGACCCAGTCTGTACTTCAAGCGATCGCAACGCTGCTTCGAGATCGCCTACTTGGCTGGTGCGTGCATCGAGATCAGCGGTGAGTCGGAGCTGCTGATTGTTGAACGATGAGCGATCAAGCTCAGCCTGGGTGAGTTGCTTCTGAGCAGTTTCCCAATCATGAGAACTGACCACTGCGCTGCCTCGCATGAGAAGCCACATCAGTAGCAGGCCGAGCGCAAACACCAGCGCGAGCCAACCAATGATCTCGAGTGCGATGTAGAACATGATCAGTTCCCTTCAACAACGAGCATGACCCGCTGGTTCGCGGCTCGTCCTTGTTCGGTCGAGTTGTCGGCGATTGGGGTTTGGGCCCCAAACCCACGAGCTGTCAACAGCGATGCGCTAACACCTCGATCAATCAAATACGTAACGACCGCTTCGGCGCGGACCTGGCTAAGTAACACATTCACATCAGGATCGCCGACATTGTCGGTATGGGCTTGAACCTGGACAGATCCCCGAGAGAAGGCGTGCAACTGATCGGCGATATTGTCGAGTACGACGGCGCCCTCTGCAGTAATTCGGGAGGTACCCGGTGCGAAGGAAAGGGCGCCTAGGTCCACGCCACCGACAACCTCTGCGAGCGTCAACGGAACAGGTGTCGGTTCGGCGGTCGGCACAGGCGCCGGTTCGGCTGTAGCTGTTGGCGCTGGTTCGACTGCAGCTACCGCCGTGGGTTCCGGTGCACCCGAACCGTCAGGTGAAACCTCAATGCTTGGTTCGCCGACCAGTTCCACCGAGCGCACGCCCACGATCGCCTTGAGTTGGCTCGTCAGATTTTCGCGGTCAAAGGAAGCAACCACTACGTCGGGAAGACCCACAGTTAGGTCCCGTCCGTTGGCAGTAACCACAGCGCCAACCGCATCAGCACCGATGATTGTTTCGGCCTGATCGACTAGCTCGGACTCGATACCACCCCGTCCTGCGAAGCCATACCGACCCGTGGTGTTCAGCGTGAGCGCCAGCGCACAGATCGCAACAAACGCGAGCACGCAAAAGAACACACAGAGCTTGCGAGGCGTGCTCATGTAGCTCCTTCTCACGGTGTACACGGGTGGTCGCGTCACCGATCGCGAGGCCGGTAACACCGCCCAAAGACTACTCCGTCCTAGAGTCCGATATGTGAGCGAAACAACACCAAACGCACTTCTGGGTCTGAACGAAGCTCAAGAGCGCGTAGTTCAGGAATTAGGAGCGACCAGCAAACAACGGCCGGTCTTCCCTGATGGCCTTGCCGCAGGGCTCCGTGCCCGACTCGCCACGGGCCTGCGACCGGTCGCTGCCAACCTCAACGATGGAGACAACTTATTCATCAGTAAGTTTCTGCTCAGCCAGGTCTTGGGCTGCGAGGCCCGCCATATCCATGAGCTGCAGCGTGAGTTTGCTTGGAGTGTTCCAGTCGCTCGAGGCACCGTCGCGCACAAGGCCATCGAACTGTCTGTCCACTGGCGAACCTTACCGATAGCGAATGAACTCGTCGATCAGGCCATCGCCACTCTGACCAACGATGGCTCGCCGATCGCGGACTATTTACTTCATCTGCCCGAAGCTGAGCGAGCCCAATTGCGCAGCGAAGCAGCCAACTCCACGCAAGCGTTCCTCGATGGATTCCCTCCGCTCGGGGCCAAGCCGCAGTGGCGACCAGCGGTCGAAGTTCGCGGTCGTTACGAGTTTCTTGACAGCAAGCTGGTGTTGTCGGGCAAGGTCGACCTGAGTCTGGGAGGCCCAACTGGTGACCGAAGCGGGCGAGTCTTCATCGACCTAAAGACCGGCCGGCGCAGCCGCACCCACGTCGACGACCTGCGGTTCTACGCACTGATAGAAACCGTGAGATACGGCACTCCCCCTCGCGCATTAGCCAGCTACTACCTCGATGAATCTCGTCTGAGTGTCGAAACTGTGTCCCAGGATCTGCTTTGGAGCGCCGCCGACCGAGTCGTTGCCGGCATCGAGCGGCACCAGACGCTGCTCAGCGGCGCAGACACACCCATCTTCCGCCCGAGTATTGCCTGTCGCTGGTGCCCAATTCAGAGTGAATGTGATACCGGCAAGACCTGGTTGGCCGCCGTCGACGCAGACGAACTCTAGATCCTCTCCCAGCGCTGAGTGATGGTCAGGTCCTGCCATCGCTCATCACCGGCGCTCAAGTTGGGACCCCGAGTTAGAGGCCCCGCACTGAAAGAGCGAGTCATGGAGGACGCGTGACTCGCGTTTAGCGAGAACCCAGGGCTCGGTCTACGCGCCCAGCCAGGTTGGGACAAGGTCCCCTTTTCGCACGTCCCACTCTTCGCTTGTCATGGCGAAGCGAATATGGTCTTCCCACGCACCGTTGATCTGGAGATACTTCTCGGCGACTCCTTCGGCTCGTACGTTTAGCTTCTCGACAACGCGTCGACTTGCGGTGTTGCGCGGGATGATCGATATTTGCAAACGGTGAAGGTTCAGCTCCTCGAACCCGAATTGCATCAACGCCACCAATGCTTCCGGTGTGTAGCCGTGACCAGCGTGGCGATGATCAATCCAATAGCCAACATAGGCATTTTGATGCGCGCCCCGGTGAATCGAACTCAGGTTCATCTCTCCTGCGAAGTCGTTATCGACGAAGACACCAAAACTGAACCCGGCGCCAGCTTGTCGATCGCGCCGGCGAGCATCACAGCGAACTAAGAACGCAGACCGCTCACGAGCTGCATCGGGTGCGTTCGCCGGCCGTAACGGCTCCCACTTAAGCAGCCAGTCATCGTTCGCAAGGCGTACTTCGCTCCACTGTTCGAAGTCTTCTTCGCGTAATGGCCGCATCGTGATGCGCTTACCAGTCAGCCACGGTGCTGGCTGTGGCGCAGGGGTGCGGCGCCGCATCACGCAGGGCCGCTCTGTTGCACGGCGTCATGTCGCATAGCGTTGTGTTGCACGCTGCGGGCTAGGCCGTCGAGAATGTCAGATTCGCTGGCGAGCAGGCTTTCGAGATCAAGGTGACGCATGGTGCGTACCAGGATGGCCATACCACCCACGATCGTGTCAACTCGACCGGCAGGCAAGCCAGGGTTGCATGCTCGATCTTCTCGGCATTCGGTCGCCACAGTGCGAAACACATCTTCAGCGGCTTCACGAGTCAACGTGAAGTGATGGATTTGCTCACGGTCGTACCCGGGCATCCCGATTTCGACAGCGACTGCGGTGGAAATCGTGCCTGCGACGCCCACCACGGTTTTAGCCTGGCGCACTTGGGGTAGCTCGCGTTCAACATCGTCCAGCCACGCACCTGCATAAGTCACACAGTTCGACAGTTCCTCGGCCTTTGGCGGATCACTCTCGATGTACAAGTCGGTAAGCCGCACAGAGCCGATGTCCAGCGACACCGCTCCTTCGAAGCTCTCGTGACCGTACGAGAACTCGGTCGACGCTCCCCCGATATCGATCACTAGAAATGGGCCATCAGCAGGATCCAGTTCGCGAGTTGCTCCCAGGAACGTCAATTCGCCTTCGGCGGCGCCCGACAGCACCTCTGCTGGCGAACCAATAATCTGTGCCGCCGCAGCGATGAACTCGGCGCCATTCGAAGCATCACGCGCTGCCGCAGTTGCCGCGACCCGCACCCGGCCAGGATCGACCCGGTGCTCGTCAAGCAGAGCGCGGTAGTGCTGCAGCGCTGCATAAACACGACCAAGAGCTGCGGGCTGAAGCTCACCAGTTGCGTCCAGCCCTTGACCCAACTTGGTCAGCTCAACCTGGCGAACGAGCGTGGCATCGCCATGCATAATCAGCAGCCGGGTTGAGTGTGACCCACAGTCGATAGCGGCGTACGGCTCTTCAGACATTAGTGGTCTCCGGCTCGGCCAATTGATCAGCGACCCACTGGCCCACTGGATCGTTTCCTCCGGCCAGAAAATAGGCATAGTGGGCGTGCAGACACTTGACACCGATTCTGGTGCCTCCTACCCCTGCACTCGGCCGGTGGCCTTCATATTCAGCTGGGATGAGATCGTCACGCTCGGCGCGGTAAGCCTGATGCGCAACGATCAAGGCGTCGGCATCGACCGCTGCCTCAGCCACGTCAACCGCCCCCGATGATTCCAGTCGGCTGACCACACGACGATCATGGGGCGACACCAGCCAATACAGAGTTGGCATCGGCCGACCAGTGCCAAGAATCGGTGCATTCCGAATAACCCGCGGGGTGCCATCGTCATGGCGCAGCACGATCTCAAAATGGCCTAAAGGCTGACGGCCGAGCAAGTCGGCGACGACAGCGAAATCTGCATCGCTGACCAGCTCCCATCCGACCGGTCGAGGTATCGACATGCTGGACCTTTCTCGAACAGTTTCAGTTAACCATTGCGGAACAAGCGGCGCAGGATCAGCAGCAGTAAGGCGACACCTGCCACCGGCAAGACCCGCTTGAAGACCGACGCACCCGCAGCATCAAGCAAATCGACGGCTTCGGCTTCCGCCATGTCAATCTTTCTAGGTCCTTCATCAGCAGCCGCTGGTTCTGTCGTCGCCGCATCACCCTCCACAGCAGCCTCGGTGGCATCGCCTCCAGCCTGCTCTGTGGCGAGCAGTTGCTGCAGGTTCTCAGCGAACTGACCCATTAGCTTGGCGCTAACTTCGCCCATCACACCGCGACCGAATTGGGCAGCCTTGCCGGTAATCGACAGGTCGGTGTGAACATCAACGCGAGTGTTCTCAGCGTCAATCTCGTGAAGCGTCGCCGTAATCAGAGCGTTTGCGTTGCCCGCTCCGCGGCTGTCGCGGCCGGCGCCTTTGATGATGACCTTGCCTTCAGCTTCGTTCTGCTCGATAAAAGTTGCCTTTCCTTTGTACTGGGCAGTGATCGGGCCAACCTTGACCTTCACGTTGCCCTTGTACTCATCGCCGTCGATCTCTTCGAGCTGAGCGCCTGGCAGGCACGGAGCGATCCGCTCGACATCGTTCAACACGCGCCAGGCCGTGGCCCGATCTGCTGCTACTTCGAAGCTGTTATTCAGGTCCATGAGCCAAGTTCCCTCGTGAGTTGGTTGCGGCGCACTTGATCAAACTCGACAACGGTGTCGACATCTACTGCACTTCCTGGGCAGGGTACCTCGGTCACCAATTCGGGACGACTTCGTAGGAGGTGTCGCGCCCCTTCATCTCCATCAAGGGGCAACAGACCCCAAACGTCAGAATGTAAACGAACCGGAGGTGTGGCCTGCTTATCGAATTTGGCAACGGCGATCGGGCTCGGGCTTGCCGCCACCAGACGCCACGCCTCGGGCATGACGAATGGTTGATCTGCCAGTCCGATGACCAGCGTGTCGTAACCGGAAAGATCGGCGTAGTGCACCGCAACCTGCAGTGAGCGAGATTGGCCATCGGCCCAGTCATGATTATGCACGATCGACACCTCGTCAGGTACCAGACCGCTGACGGGGATGCACCCTTCGATCACCAGCACTTCGGCGAACCCAGCGGCCAATGCATTGGTGGCGGCCCACCACACCAAAGGCTTCTTTTTCAGCTTGGACTCAAGCTTGTGTCCCGGGCCGTTAAACCGACTTCCGGCACCAGCAGCCAGGATCACCGCCAAGGTCGTATCGTTCGGCAGCGGCGTTTCGGCCGACTCCTCAGCCGATACCGACTCGGTTGACTCCGTTGACTCGGTCATATCATCTTGTGGGGCAGTCACAGCCCGCCAGTCTGGCGTGTGATCGGCCATGTGCCTCGCGCCGGGCCGTATGGTGATTGTGTGGATGATTTCGTCGCCCCCTCCGGACTCCGTGTAAACATGCTGCTCTGTGACGCGGCGCAGGCCAGCAATGGCAAATTGTTCGTACTCGGCGGAGGCCTCTCGGTCATCGGTCCCAAGCCACAACCCTTGGCGTTGGCCATTCATGTCACCGTTCCTTGGGACCGGGCCAACATTAGCCATGCGTGGAAGCTCGACCTGGTCGACGAAGACGGACGACCAGCAATCATTGGCGAGAAGCCAGTAAACGTCAACGGCCGTTTCGAAGCCGGACGCCCCGCTGGTTTGCGAGCCGGCACGGAGCTTGGCGTAGCGCTAGCCATCAATTTGACAGCGCTTCGGCTGAAGCCCGGCATCGGCTACAGCTTTGTCTTCGGCATCGACAGCGAATCTCGCCCCGAATGGCGCGCCCAACTCTTTATGCGCACTCCGTCCCAGGGCTAGTCCGTCCTGGGTCAAGCCGGTCCCTTCGGTGAAATTGTTCGTGGCATCACCCTCGGTGGGCTCGCTTAGTTCACGATGGCGCCAACGGCTTTGACAGCATCGGAGTGCCGCTCACGCCCGAAGGGAAACTACCTATTGATGACGTACCCCATAACGGGATCTCAGCAAGGTTCAGCGTTCGTGAATAGGACCGTCGGTATCGCTCAACGCACTGACCCTGCGGCCAGACCGCAGCGCTATGATCTCAGCACAGATCGAAACCGCTGTCTCTTCTGGCGTGCGGCCGCCGATATCGATACCAATCGGCGAACGCAGCCGAGCCAAACCTTGATTATCGACACCGGCTTCGCGGAGACGCCGGGTGCGCCCGTCGTGTGTCTTCCGGCTACCCATAACACCGATGTAACCAACTCGAGTCTCGAGTGCGCGAACCACGGCGGGCACATCGAACTTGTTGTCGTGCGTCAGCACCGCGACAGCATCTCGGGGGCCAAGATCAGGACCGAACTCGTCAAATACCTCGTCGGGCCAACTCACCCGTAGCTCGTCGGCCATCGGAAATCGCTTGCGGGTTGCGAATACTGGGCGCGCATCGGCAACGACCACGCGATAGCCAAGCAACTTGGCTGCACTCGCTAGCGCAGCAGTAAAATCGACGGCGCCAAAAATAAGCATGCGGGGTGCCGATGCTTGGGACTCGACGAAGACCGTGAGGTCGTTCTCGCGTTGTTGCCCCTGCGCGCCATAGCTACGTACCCCGCTACGGCCAACCTCGAGCTCAGCGAGTGCATCGCGCTCGACCACCCGGTCGAGTTCGCCGTGACCAAGCGTCCCAACAGGCGATTTCGCGGGGCGCACAAGCATCTTGGCTCCAAGCCCTTGTCCCGCTATGACGGTTATAAGGCAGATCGGCTCATCGCTGTTGATGGCGTCAACCCACAGGTCAAAGATCTCTCTACTCATTCGCGTTGGTTACCAATCAAGGGGTTCGATGTACAAGTGGAGGGTCCCCCCACAGGTCAAGCCAACAGCAAAAGCTTCATCATCGCTGTAGCCGAACGTAACCATGCGCCGCTCGCCAGACTCGATGATGTCGAGCGCTTCAGTAACAACCGCGCCTTCGACACAACCACCGGACACAGATCCAATCACTTCGCCGTTCTGGTTTACCGCCATCGCAGCGCCAGGGTCGCGTGGACCCGATCCTTCAATGTCAACCACCCGAGCAATGGCAACCTGCATACCTGCGTTGCGCCATGACGTGACCTCGTCGAGAATGTCCTTCATGTCAGATCTTTCATTGGGTTGACAGTACCTGCTGTACGAATGCGGTCATGCCAGCGCCGTAGGGAAACCGCGGGACGGCCGTGTTTCTTTCGCGTTGCGGTTGATTGCGGCAGCGAGTTCCTCAAGCGCACGTAGTGAATGTCCTTCGACGAACTCGTCGAGATACGGCAGCGCCGCAGCCATACCTCGGGCCAACGGCGCATAACCGTCCGTCGCCTTCAACGGATTAGACCACACAATTCGATAGGCAACTCGTTCGAGACGAGCCATCTGTTCTGCCATAAGTTCGGGCTCACCGCGATCCCAGCCATCAGACATGATCACGACGACCGCCCCACGGGCCATGCCTCGCACGGCCCATTCATTGTTGAACACCTGGAGGGACTCGCCGAGCCGTGTACCGCCGGACCAGTCGTCCACAGCATTGGCAGCGTTGCTCAGTGCCCTATCTGGGTCCAAGGTAGCGATCTCACGCGTCAGCCGTGTCAGGCGAGTGCCAAGCGCAAAGGCTTCGACCCGGCCTCGGGCAAGTACCGTCGCATGCACAAATCTCAGCAGTGCTCGCGAATACGCCTCCATCGAGCCGCTGATATCTACGAGCAGGACAACGCGCCGTGCCTGTTCACTTTGTTTGCGGAATGAGCGATCAATCGGCTCGCCGTCGTTGGCGAGCGCACGGCGTACCGTGCGACGCAGATCCGGTTGGCCTCGTCGCTTATGAGAACGTTTCAGGCGACGAGATGGGCGAACTGCTCCACCAACACGCATCTCACTCACGAGGTGACCCAACTCGGCCAGTTCTTGTTTGGTGTACTCAGCGAAGTCCTTGTCTCGCAACACTTCAACGGCGCTGTAGCGCATCGTGACGTCGGGCTCAGCCTCATCATCATCGTCGCCGCCAGCATTCTCCATGCCGTCGTCGTCTTCCTGGTCAACAGCGATGGTCGTCGTCGTCGTCATCTGCTCGGTCTCGTCAAACTCAGCGCCAACCCAATACCGGCCAAAGACCTTGTGATAGGTCAGAAAGTCGTCGCTGTTGGTAATCAGCGTTGTCCGACCACACCAATAACGCTCAGAGCGGTCCACGCTATTGACGGCACACAATGCACGGACGTACAGAATGCTGGCCCCAATCGGCACCTCGATCCCAGCCTCGCGTAACGCCTGCACGAAGCCTGCGGCCAGGATCGGAAGCTTGGACCGGTCTACCGATCGGCCTTCGGGCAATGCCGGATGCTCACTCGGGAAGCGTTGCGGGGTCAAGGCCCAGTCGGGTTGATCATCCACAGTTTCAGGCGTCGGTGGCTGTCTCTACAACCTGATCGAGGCCGTGAGCGCGCACCCGCTGCTGATCTTCGCGGTACTTCAAGACCGTGCCCAGACTCGCATTGGCCGACTCGACGGTGAGCCCGCTCTGTTCTAAACGATGCAGCGCTTGCGCCCAGTCGATTGACTCGGCCACACCTGGCGGTTTGTAGAGGCCCAGCCCGCGGAACTGGGCTACAGCCCGAGCTACCTGCCCCGCCAACTCGTCGGTCACACCATCGGTTCGACGACGAATAATCTCAACTTCTCGCTCTAACCCTGGGTGTTCAACCCAGTGGTAAAGCGCCCGCCGCTTCAGCGCGTCGTGTACATCCCGGGTCCGGTTTGATGTAATGATCACGATCGGTGGCTTGGCTGCGCGAAAGGTCCCGATCTCAGGAACAGTAATTGCATACTCAGACAGCACTTCGAGCAGAAATGCTTCGAACTCGTCGTCGGCTCGATCGACCTCGTCGATCAGCAGAACTGGTGCGACCTCGTCGTCGTGAGCAATGGCATCGAGTAACGGCCGCCGTACCAAGAACTTGTCGCTATAGAGCTCATCTTCAACGGCATTCGCGTTTGCAGCCAGACCCCCAACGGCCTCGAGCGTACGTAGGTGCAAGAGCTGACGGCTGTAATCCCATTCGTAAACGGCTTGGCCTACATCGAGGCCCTCGTAGCATTGCATGCGGATCAGGCGACCGCCTGACCAGCGCGCCAATGTCTTCGCTACCTCAGTCTTGCCAACACCGGCCTCGCCTTCGAGCAACAACGGGCGTTGCAGCTCAATGGCCAAAAAGATCGCCGTAGCCAAGGCCTCGTCGGCGAGATAATCATGCTCGGCAAGCCCGCTCGCTACATCGGCGACCGAACCAGGAGGAAACGCAATAGTCATCGAGCATTGAGACTAACGGCTAGGCCCGTGCGCTTCCTGTTCAGCAGTTAGATCTTGCTGCTCATCAAGGAACAAACGCTAGATGCTGCTCTAGTCGAGGACTTCGGAGTACAGCAGGTTGAACGGCCAACTCGACGGTAGCGAGACAGGTGCCCTCTGTGCCGGAAGGATTGCATACGCTTCTTCACCAGGCAAGACGAAGTTGAAGTCGCGCCGAGCGATCAACTCAACTTCGTCATCGGTACGCATTCTGGCTATTTCTTGACGGAGCTCAGCTTGCTCGCCTACCAATGCGTCGAGTTCCTCTTGTACCTCGGACGCTTCGGCCCGTTGGTCGAGCCATGTTGTGGTCGGGAAGATGAAGTAGACAAGCCCAGCAAAGAGAACGAGCGCCAGCATCAGCGGCAGCACAAATCCACGCAGCACGTTCATTGCAAACGATAGCGATGGGGTCGACATGGTTTGCGGGCCAGCTTGTCGCGAGAACAACTTCATCGAGTCAACAACCGTCACGCTCCGCCACCATGGCCGGCAAGAGCCGCCATACCCCGGTAACGAGCCGACTCACCGAGTTGCTCTTCGATCCGTAGCAACTGGTTGTACTTAGAAACACGATCGCTTCGCGCAGGTGCGCCGGTCTTGATTTGCCCGCAGTTTGTAGCCACGGCAAGGTCGGCGATGGTGTTGTCTTCAGTCTCGCCCGAGCGGTGCGACATTACGGCGGTCATTCCGGAACCCATTGCCATCTGAACAGCATCAAGGGCTTCAGTCAATGTGCCGATCTGGTTGACCTTCACCAGAATAGAATTTGCTGAGCGGTCACGAATCCCGCGGCTCAGGCGCTCGACATTGGTCACGAACAGATCGTCGCCAACAATCTGCACTCCCGACCCAACAGCGGCCATCAGCTCGCCCCAGCCGTCCCAGTCTTCTTCTGCCATACCATCTTCGATGCTCACGATTGGATAACGGGTGCTGAGATCGACGTAGTAGTCGACCATCTCAGATGGGGTCAACGACCGACCCTCGGCCGAAAGATGGTATTTACCATCTCTGAAAAACTCAGTTGAAGCCGGGTCAAGAGCGATCGACATATCTGTGCCAGGTCGCAATCCTGTCTTCTCGATCGCTTCCATCAGCAACTCGATCGCCTGCTCGTTCGAAGCGAGGTCAGGAGCGAAGCCGCCCTCATCGCCGACTGCTGTGCTCAACCCACGGGCGCGAAGAATGCCGGCCAGGGTGTGATAGGTCTCGACTCCCCAGCGCAGAGCCTCGCTGAAGCTTGCAGCGCCGACAGGCATAACCATGAACTCTTGAAGGTCAACATTGTTGTCGGCGTGCTCGCCGCCGTTAAGCACGTTCATCATCGGCACGGGTAGCACATGCGCATTCGCTCCTCCGATGTAGCGGTAGAGCGGCAGGCCCCGATCTGCGGCGGCCGCATGGGCGGTCGCTAGCGAGATCCCTAGCAGCGCGTTTGCTCCGAGTCGCCCCTTATTGGCCGTGTCATCGGCAGCGATCATTGCCTGGTCAAGGCCACGTTGATCAGCGGCATCTCGACCGAGCACGACCTGGCTCAACTCGCCATTGATGTTGCCCACTGCCGTAGCGACGCCCTTACCTCGCCACGCGTCGCCGCCATCGCGCAGTTCGACTGCCTCGAAGGCTCCTGTCGACGCGCCCGATGGCACGATGGCACGGCCGACCGCACCAGAGTCGAGCCCGATCTCAACTTCGACCGTCGGGTTCCCACGAGAATCCAACACCTGACGGCCAGCGATTGTGGTGATTTCAGACATACTCAGTTGCTCGTTTTCTTTACATCAAACCGGGCCGCGATCACACCTGGGCGCGTCGCACGGAACATCAGAGAGGCAATGTTAGTCGAGTTTCTAGAGTTGCTAGTGTTGCTTCTAAAAATTGTGCACGCCCTCGTAAACAATCCTCCGTAAAGATGCCTGCGCAACCACGCTCGCCACTCGTTAACTTCACGGTGCAGGACTGCGACCTGAGGCGCGAAAACACGCCACCAAGGATCGACGCTGCACTCAGTCGCTCAACGGTAAATGGCAACTTCGGTCACTTCCTTGGGAAACAGCCAAGCGAAACCAATTCAACGCGCCACCCGTTGTGAAACCGCCACAAGGAGGTGCCCTTTCGCTAGACGCACTCTGGTTCAACATCAGTTTTGCTAGTTGGCTCCTTCGAAAAGGATCTGCTGGCCAAGTGCCACGCACAGTCATTATCTCGTGCGTACCGATGCGGTCGCTCATGGTCAGTGTTCGTGCGTAGCGGCGCGTCAAACACGCTGTTTGATCTCGGTGAAGCAGACCCGATCTACCCAACCAACGAGCGGTGGGAACCAAGACCAGGTTCTCTCACCGATAATCAGGCAGAATTGGCGAAACTTTCCGACGGACAGCGCTCGACAGGCAGACAACTGCCTTCGACAAACTCCTTCAGGCTCTTCTTGGTTCAGGCACGCAGTAAATCGTCCCTAAGAACACGATTTCGGCGCACCAACCTGGCAGCCGATCACCTGATTGGATCAAGGCCAAAACCCGACTGCACCAAGACTCCATCATTTGTCACTGTCTTTGAGGAAAGGACATCATCTACCCCACCTCGTCGTATTGGGCCCACATACCAACACGAATCCTGACGCCATCATTGTCGAAACATAACCGTTGCCATCTCGGCAGCCAGACGTGTCATGCACGAGCGCGAATAAGGCTACCGAACAGCAGTAGTCTGCTGCCATGACTTCGCAGGACTCCCCCGCCCCTAGCCCGGTCGATCCGATGGACACGCGCGAGGCCGATGCTTATCGGGCGGCGCTCGATGTCATAGCAGCGGCTGAGCCAACCGTCGCCGCTCACATTCGCGGCGAGCTAGACAACCAGCGAAGCCAACTAAAGCTCATTGCATCGGAGAACTACGCCTCTCCGGCCGTCTTGCTGGCGATGGGCAATTGGTTCAGCGACAAGTACGCCGAAGGCACGCCAGCCATGCGTTACTACGCCGGCTGCGAATACGTAGACAAAATTGAAACGCTGGCCGCCGATCACGCTAAGGCATTGTTCGGCGCCGACTATGCCTATGTGCAGCCTCACTCGGGGATCGATGCGAACCTGGTCGCCTTCTGGTCGATCCTGGCCCACCGGATCGAAGCTCCATTTCTGTCAAAGCACGAGACCAAGAGCGTCAATGACCTCACCCCCGCTGATTGGGAAGAGCTGCGACAATCGTTCGGCAACCAGCGCATGCTCGGTCTGGCGCTCGACGCTGGCGGACACCTCACACACGGATTCCGCCCAAATATCTCCGGCAAAATGTTCGATCAACGGTCCTATACCGTCGACCGTGAAACCGAGATGCTGGACTACGACGAGATAGCCCGCATCGCTCGCGAGTTCAAACCGTTGGTGCTCGTGGGTGGTTACTCGGCCTATCCCCGCGCTGTGAACTTCGCCAAGATGCGAGAGATCGCCGACGAGGTAGGAGCGACCTTCATGGTCGACATGGCGCACTTCGCTGGTTTGGTCGCAGGCAAGGTGTTTACCGGCGACTTCGACCCGATTCCTCACGCCCACATCGTCACGACGACTACTCACAAGTCGTTGCGTGGCCCTCGCGGTGGAATGGTGCTGACCAACGAAGCCGACATGGTTGAGTTCATCGACAAGGGTTGCCCCATGGTCCTTGGTGGCCCACTCGCCAACGTCATGGCTGCTAAGGCAGTCGCATTCTCTGAGGCTCGCAAGCCTGATTTCCAGACCTATGCCCATCAGGTGCGAGACAATGCCGCCTCGTTGGCAGAAGGTATCGCCAAGCGTGGTGGGCGAATCGTTTCTGGCGGGACCGACAATCATCTGTGCCTAGTTGATGTCACCAGTTTCGGGCTCACGGGCCGCCAGGCTGAATCCGCACTCGAGTCGTCGGGTGTCATCGTGAACCGCAATTCGATTCCGTTCGACGTCAATGGCGCCTGGTACACCAGCGGCATCCGGCTGGGAACCCCCGCACTCACCACCATCGGAATGGACGAGTCCGACCTCGATCAGGTCGCCGACATCATCTGTGGCGTCCTCAAAGCCACCGCACCCACCACCACGGCTGCCGGCGCAACGTCCAAGGCCAAGTTCACGCTCGACGAGAGTATCCGTGACGCGACCCGAGCCCGTTCCGCCGAACTACTCGCAGCCAATCCCCTCTACCCCGAAATCGGCTTGCTGTAAGCCAGCCTGGCTGCTCCGCTGCTACACGTTTCACCACGCGGCCTCGACGACTCTCACCTCACATGCCCAGCCTGACTGGCATGGCCAGCTCCAAAGTGAGGCTATGTCAGTGCTCTGTGTCTCGTACGGCGTTGGCGTAGGCCACCGCATGCTGGCGAAGTGCCGACTCGGCGTCAATGTCCAGGGATCGGGCCAGCGCTACAACCGAGAACAGCACGTCGCCGATCTCAGCTTCTGTAGTGGCTCGCTCGTTCGCTGAAACTGGTGCTGTATGCCCGATCGCTATCGCCTTCTTCTGAACCTTGGACGCGTAGAGCAGTGCGGGGAGAGCAACCGGGATCCCATCCATCACTGAATTGCGTCCCTTCTCTTTGCGTTTGGCGGCTTCCCAATTCGCCGGTAGCTCGTCAAGCGTCGCCTTGGTGTCGCCATAGACATGCGGGTGGCGCTCGTACAGCTTGTCGTGTATTCCTTGGGCGACCTGAGCGATATCGAACCAGCCCTGTTCCGTGGCGAGGACCGAATGGAAGAAAATTTGGTAAAGCAGATCGCCGAGCTCCTCTTGCAAGTCGCCAAACCGCTCCTCAGCCTCGGCCCCGTCGTCGCCAACATCGTCGAGGCGGTCCAAGGCTTCGAGCGTCTCATAGCTCTCTTCGAGCAGGTAGCGACGCAGTGAACTGTGTGTCTGTTCGGCGTCCCATGGACACTCATGACGTAGCCGTTTCACCATGACGTCAAATCGCGAGAATGCATCGCTGACCGGCGTGGGAAGCTCAGGAATATAGATCGACGTAAGATGGTCTGCGTCGATCTCGCGGTCCAACTCCGCCCACGGGATCGAGTAAACCTTTTCGTCCGCCGTACCGAGGCCTTGCAAGACCACCGCTTGGATGGCCCCCGGTTCCTCGACAGCGAGCTTGATGTCGCTGAGCACCTGTTGAGAATGGCATTGGGCAACCAGCAACGGTCCTCGCAAGCCGGCGGCCTCCTGCGCGAATCGGTGTCCATCGATAACTCGCACGCCGGCGTCGATCGGATCGATGGCCAGCGCCACCCAGCTCAGATCCAGAAAGGACAATGCGCCATGCACAACAACGTGCACGTCAGTTCTCGCGGCAAGCAGCTCAACGGTCTGTTCGGCGACTCGAGGCGACCCCGGCACGGCGTATAGGACTCGGCCGTGGGCGCTGGCCGCCGCTACGAGGTCGGCCACGATTCGTTCGTACACGGTCTGAAACTCATCCAGCGATTCGTAGTGATGATCGAACGAAATCGCCTTGGCCAGCGATGCGGCAGGATGGCGTTGCGTCCGCACGAAGCGATGTTCGATCTCGTTGATCAGCCCCAAAGTCCCCGCAGTAATCAGGTCAGCGCCAGCCGGGCCCAGACCAACGATGTCGATCCGAGGAAGGTCAACGGATCCCAGCGGGCCATTTTGATTAGCTGAGCCTTGTTGCAGATCCTCGCGTTCCATAGCACCATCATGCCCGCTATGACCTAGGCGCTGGCGGTCAAACATGGGTAGCGTCGCTCAAGGCTTCCTAAGTGATGAACGAGCTCAGCAAGTATGCCGATTACTGGTCTCCAACGGCCATACGCTGACCCACTTCTGGATCCACGCTAGGTTCTGCTCGCCGACCAGACCGGCAGGGAGCACCGAGACTGACACTGAACCTGTCGTCGATTGGGCCGAGGACTTCGACATCTTTGATGATGCGTTCGTCAAAGATCCCTATCCAGTCTGGAAAGACCTGCGCGACCAGGGCTGCCCGTTTGCTCGAATTGAGCGGAGCCAGGTCTCGTTTATGCCAACGACCTACGGCAATAAGAGAAATTGGCTCCGGTCGATCATTGCGACCGACGCTCCTGATCGCCCCTCCAGCGCCGACTCTTGTTGCCATTCTTTGCGCCGAAAACCGTCGAGAAATACCGGGAGTACACCCAAGAATTGTGCCGCAAGCTGATCCGGGAGTTCATCGAAGATGGTCAGCCTGACGTTGCAGGCGAATACGCCCGCCAAATTCCACAGCGGATCATTGCTCGTATTCTTGGCATCGATCCCGAAGACGGCCGCCGCCTCGTTGAGGAGCCAGAGTTCATCCCGTCCGCCGTCGAAGAGTTCCTGCGGGCATACTCGCCGGTCACCATGGAGAGCGTCGCTACCCAGGACCCCGTATTGGGCGATCAACTTGTGAAAGAGGGCGAACGGATCGTCTTGTCCTTTCCTGCTTCTAGTCGTGACCCCCCAACCTTTGAGAACCCCGAAGAGGTCATCATTGACCGTCAAGTCAATCGACATATCGCCTTTGGTTCCGGCATCCTCCGGTACGCCGGATCAAACCTCGCCCGACTCGAGATGCAAATCGCCATCTGCGAGTTCTTGGCCATGGTCCCCGAATTGGAGCGTGAGGATCCTGGTGCTGTTACATGGGCCGGAGGACAGGTCCAAGGAACGCGTTACCTGTCTGTCATCTTCCCAACTTCCCAGAACAGCTAGACACTGAACAGGGTGGCAGTTCCGCTCGAGCGTTCAGACTCGAAGCCGCGACCTGTACAGCGTAATTTCGCCTACGACCTAGCTGGTTCTTGTTCGGTAGCAGGCGACGCGTCTGCGGGGAAGATCTCTAGATCGGTCAATGCAGCAATCGTCTCGGGCACGGCCTCAGCGCGTGAGCTGACCGCCAGTTGCAGCAGACCATTGTCGGGGTCGTACTTGCTCTTGGGGTACAGCCTGGACAAACGCAATTCCTTGCTCGCGGCCAACGTCACCGGCCGGATCCGGGCGACTGCCGTTGGCCCACCAAAGCCAGGGCCTTTGACCGCAACGATCTCTTCGATACCTGCGTCCATTGCCAAGACACGAAGCTTGGCGATCGCCAACAGCATCTGTGCAGGTGGCGGAATCGGACCGAAACGGTCTTCCCATTCAGCTGCCACGTCGGCCACTTCTTCAAGTGTGCTGACATTCGATAGCCGTCGATAGGCCATCAGACGCATGGCCTCTTTCGGTGCATAGGACTCGGGCAAGCTCGCCGGCGCGGGAATCTCAATCTTCACGTCAGAAGCGATCTCGACCTTTTCACCCTTGAGCACCGAGACTGCTTCAGTCACGAGTTGGCAGTACAGGTCATAGCCAACCGCAGCGATATGCCCGGACTGGCCGGTACCAACCAGGTTGCCGGCGCCTCGGATCTCGAGGTCTCGCATCGCGATTCGGAAGCCCGAACCCAACTCGGTGGCCTCGCCAACGGTCTTGAGCCGTTCATAGGCTTCTTCGCTAAGCACCTTGTCGACCGGATGAAACAGGTAGGCGTACGCCCGCTGTCCAGAACGGCCAACACGACCGCGGAGCTGGTGCATCTGGCCAAGACCTAGCAGGTCTGCGCGGTCGACGACCAGCGTATTCACGTTTGGCATATCGATACCTGACTCGATGATCGTGGTGCAGACCAAGACGTCGTACTCCTGTTCCCAGAAGTCATACACGACCTGCTCAAGTGACCCTTCGTCCAGCTGCCCGTGGGCTACGGCGACGCGTGCTTCAGGGATCAGCGACCGCAGCTCGTCAGCGACTTGTTCGATGTCCTGAACACGGTTGTGTACGAAGAACACTTGCCCCTCGCGCAATAACTCACGGCGGATAGCTTCGGCGACAGCGCGCTCATCGTACTCACCAACATAGGTCAAGATTGGCTGCCGTTCAGCCGGAGGCGTATGCAGCAAGGTGAGATCTCGAATACCGGTCAGGCTGAGCTCAAGTGTGCGCGGAATAGGAGTCGCGCTCAATGTGAGCACGTCGACCGCTGCCTTGATCTGTTTAATCGATTCCTTGTGCTTCACGCCGAAACGTTGTTCTTCATCGATGACCAAAAGCCCAAGGTTCGGGATCTTGATGTCCTTCGACAGCAGCCGGTGCGTGCCTACGACCAGATCCACCTCGCCCTTCGCCAAGTCCTCGATGACCTTGCGCACCTGCGCAGCGGTGAGAAAACGGCTCAGAACCTCGACCCGGATTGGGTAGGCAGCAAAGCGATCACTAAAGGTCTGATAGTGCTGCTGGGCTAGCAACGTCGTCGGGACAAGGACCGCGACTTGTTTGCCGTCTTGCATCGCCTTGAACGCGCCCCGCAGCGCAATTTCGGTCTTACCGAAACCAACGTCACCACAGATAAGGCGGTCCATCGGCAGCGCCCGTTCCATGTCGCCTTTGACCTCATCGATCGCTTTGAGCTGATCAGGGGTCTCTTGAAACGGAAACGACGCTTCGAGTTCGGCTTGCCACGGTGTGTCGGGGCCAAAGGCATGACCCGGCGTCGTCACTCGCTGCTGGTAGAGCAGCACAAGTTCTTGCGCAACTTCGGCGACAGCCGCCTGCGCTTTACCTTTCGCTTTTTGCCAATCGGCACCACCCATACGGCTCAGGTTTGGTGAGTCTCCGCCGGTGTAGTGCCGGATTGCATCGATCTGATCCGACGGCAGGTACAGCCTGTCTGTCCCTCGGTACTCAAGCACCAGGTAGTCACGCTCGACTCCGCCGATAGCCCGCGTTTGCATCCCGCTATATTTCGCTATGCCATGCTGACGATGCACGACGTAGCTACCGGACTTGAGGTCATCAAGGTCGGCGCTACG
>Ga0209709_10001833_pt1 | contig 19182 bp, 14 predicted proteins | sample ArcticOcean_MG_C_2_FD_187435 | JGI IMG/M metagenome (GOLD analysis project Ga0209709, IMG submission 187435) | Marine microbial communities from western Arctic Ocean - ArcticOcean_MG_CB4_136 (SPAdes) (version 2) | ecosystem: Environmental > Aquatic > Marine > Oceanic | place: Arctic Ocean... | reverse complement strand
ATCTTGCAGAGCTGACAGATTTCGCTGGCTATAAGCATGAATTTCTCAAATTGTTTGGTTTTCAGATGGCAGGTGTAGACTACGACGCTGAGGTTAATCCAGAGGTTGCTATCGGTAATCTTATTGAAAATCCTCATCTATGAGTTCCAGGGATACACATTTTAAAGCTACCCTGTTGCATCCACGCCATTGGCCGATCTGGTTGGTCTTTGGTCTGTGGCGAGCAATAACTGCGCTGCCATACCCTGTGCTTCTGGCGTTAGGTAAGGGCGTAGGGTTGGCTATTCATAGCTTTGCCAGTCGACGCAAAACCATTGCCAAGCGCAATATTGAGGTGTGCTTTCCGGATCAAAGCCCAGCGCAGAATGCGGCTATATTGCGCACCAACTTTATTAGTATGGGTATTGCCACTATGGAAATCGGCATTGCCTGGTGGTGGTCGAAAAAACGGTTTGCTAAGTTATTGCAATTTGAAGGTCTCGAAAATTTCAACGCGGTTAAAGATCGTGGTGTTATGTTGCTGGGCATTCACTACACCACCTTGGAAGTCGGTGCTGCGGCTATGTCGTCGGTGGCGTCTAAAATGGATGGCATGTATCGCGGTCATGGCAATCCAGTGTATAACTTTCTGCAGGCCCGCGGCCGCATTAACAAGGGCATTGGCGAAGTCAAACTCTTTGAGCGGAGAGATGTACGCGGCACCATGAAGGCGCTAAAAAATGGCCGTGCGCTGTGGTACGGCCCGGATCAGGATTATGGTCTTGGTCAGGGCTTATATGTACCATTTTTTGGCATTCAGGCGGCCACCGTGTATGCGACGGCGCGCTTTGCACAGAAAACCGGCGCAGCAGTGGTACCCTTCAGCCATATTAGATTGCCCGGCTCTCAGGGCTATAAAATCAGCCTGTACCCAGCACTCGAAGGTTTTCCTGTGGGCGACGACCTTATTGATACCCGCAGAATAAATAAACTGGTTGAAGACATGGTGCTGCTGCAGCCAGACCAATATCTGTGGGTACATCGGCGCTTTAAAAATCGTCCCGAAGGTGAGGTTGATTTGTACAACTTGCCAGATAGAGAGCCTAGACGCAGCAAAAGGACCTGAGATAGTGGTTTTCCTTGTGTGGTTATAGTCCGATCAGTACCATTGGCCGGCCGATTAGGTTACGGTTTTACCACTACTCAATTTTATAGCGCGGTTAAGGAACAAAAATGATCACCGGAAGCATTGTTGCATTAGTTACTCCCCTGAATTCAGACTCGCTGGAGGTTGACTGGAACGCGCTTAAAAAGCTCGTCGAATGGCATATAGAGCTGGGTACTAGCAGTATTGTCGCAGTGGGTACGACTGGCGAATCAGCAACCCTAGATGTCTCTGAGCACAGTGCGGTTATTCGGATGGTTGTGGCGACGGCGGCGGGGCGTATCCCCGTAATCGCCGGCACAGGCGCCAACAGTACAAGGGAAGCCATTGTGCTCACTAAGGCGGCCAAAGAGGCCGGTGCAGACGCATGCCTCTTAGTGACACCCTATTACAACAAGCCTACGCAGGAGGGGTTATACCTGCACCATAGAGCGATTGCCGAAGCCGTAGACATAGATCAGATTCTGTATAACGTGCCGGGCCGCACAGCTTGCGACATGCAGGTCGAAACAGTCCTGCGTTTAAGTGCGCTCGATAATATTATCGGTATCAAAGAGGCAACCGGTGACCTGCAACGCGCTGAGCAGCTTGTTGCGCAGTGCCCAAGTGACTTTGCGGTTTATTCCGGTGATGATCATACTGCCCGCGAGCTTATCTTGATGGGGGGCAAGGGCGATATCTCAGTAACAGCAAACGTTGCGCCGAAACTGATGTCTGAAATGTGTGCCGCGGCACTCGCTGGCGATGCAAAGTTGGCTGGCGAGTTAGATAGCCAGTTATCGCTCCTGCATGATGCAATGTTTGTTGAGGCCAACCCTATTCCAGTAAAATGGGCAGTGAGTCAAATGGGGTTAATGGATAATGCGTTGAGATTACCGATGACCGGGCTTTCTGAAAAGTATCACGATCAGGTGCTCGCAGCACTTCAAAGTGCAGGGCTGATGGCAATTAACTAGCAACAAATTAGTATTAACCAAGGGCCAATAAAGGCGCTTTAAAGGGGCTACATAAATAATGAAACATATCATTACCGCTATTGTTGTTTTGAATCTTGCCGGCTGCGGTTGGTTGGGCTTACGTGACCGCTCCAATGATTATCTGTTAGCAGAGGAGGTTCAGGCGACAACAGTTTCTTCAGCGATGGATAGCGTTGTGTTGGGGCAAATTTACCCTATCCCACAGATTGCGACCGATTCGGTTGAGCTAGTCGCATTTGAAGTGCCTCGTCCGCAGCCGGTTTCAGTGAATACCTTTGAGCAGTTGGTAAAAATTCAGAGTATTGATGGACGTCGGTGGGTGCTGATTAATATCTCGCCCAGTGAAGCCTGGCCGCGTATTCGAAATGTGCTAAACCGCAATGGCGTACCTAGCGCAAAAGCTGAGGGCTCTTCGGGGATTATTGAAACGGTCTGGGTAAAGTTTAATTCAGACGAAGAGCATTCACACCGGTTTCGCTTTGCTATAGCGCCAGGGGTTCAGGTCGCAAGTACCGAAATCTCAGTAGTACATCAAAAGGCTACTAGAGGCGACGAAGACAATGTCAAGTGGCCTGCGGTCTCGGACAGTGAAGAGCGTGAGCAGGATATGTTGACCCTTGTCGCTAATGAGATGGCGGCTTCCGCCGACTATGCCTCGGTATCTTTGTTGGCCCAGGACATTGGTGGTGAGGCCAAGGTCGCAGTAATGACGCCTGAGGCAACAGACCCCTACATATTGGTAAAGCTTGGATTTGATCGTGCCTGGGCATCAGTGAGCTACTCGGCCTCACGAGGCGGCTTCATCACAATTGACAAAAATCGTAGCGAAGGTATCTTCTATGTGAATTACACCGAGAAATCAGTGGGTGATGAAGGTTTTTTCAATCGCTGGTTTGGTGGTAGTGACGATTCAGAGAGGCTAGAAGTGAACTACCGCGTTTTGGTTGCGCCGGTGGGCGCGGATGTGGAAGTACGGCTTGTCGGCCCGGAAGATGGCGGCTTAGTTAAGGCTGAGGCATTGCGTCTGTTGAAGGTTTTACGCGGCAATATGTCCTAAAGGCCGTATCCTAGTGCGGTTTGCATCCCTGGGTAGCGGCAGTAAGGGCAACGCCACTTTGATTGAGTGGCGTGACACCTGTGTTATGGTGGATTGTGGGTTCTCTCTACGCGACACCATTGGGCGGCTTGCCAAGCTGGGAAAAACCCCAGAGGATCTCAACGCCATTTTAGTGACTCATGAGCACAGTGATCACTGGAAAGGGGTAATGCCCCTAGCCAACAAGTTTTCAATCAAAGTCTATTTAACCGCGGGTTGCCTCAAAAGCCGCGACTTAAAAGAGCCGGCTACCGAGTTCGTCATTATTGATAGCCACAGTCCCTTTACCATTGGGGGTCTAACCGTGACGCCTGTCCCCGTCCCCCATGACGCCAGAGAGCCGGTTCAGTATCGCTTTGACAGTGATAAGCATCAGCTTGGGGTTCTCACCGATCTCGGTTCCATTACGCCGCATGTTGAGTCTGAGTTCGGCCAGTGTGATGGCCTTTTAGTGGAGGCCAACCATGACTTGGATATGCTCACTAATGGACCCTATCCCGCATTCCTTAAAGATCGGGTGGGTGGTCAATGGGGCCATCTCAACAATCATCAGACAGCACAACTGATCGCCAATATCGATCAGAGTTGCCTACAGCAATTGGTCGTCGGTCACATCAGTGATAAAAATAATACGGTCGAAAAAGTTAAATCAGCTATAGAGGCAGTCTATGGCGGGCAGGGAGCTATTCACTACGCCTGCCAGCAGGATGGGTTCGATTGGCTGCAGCTCCGATAGGGCCTATGCTCAAAAAAAATAGATGTAGGGCACAAACAAGATTGACCACGTTGTCATATTGATGTAGCGGATTGCTTCTTATATTTGCCCAGGTTCAACCGTCTAAACCTTTTTTTTCCACAGATAGCGCGCTTTTCTCTAATTTATTTTAAGTTAAACGCGTAAGTCATTGATATATAATCAACAAATAGCTAAGCGATTGATTTATATCAATTTTTATTTATGTACAAAAAATGACCAATCTAACAAGTATGCCCGTTTTCGGCGGGTTTAAGGGACTTGCTCTCTACTTCATCCACAAAGTTATCCACAAGATCTGTGGATATGTCTTTGCACTCAATTGGCGCAAAAAAAGCGCTACGCTCACAGCGATCTGTATTAGCGGCAGATTTCCGGTCTAATCAATTCTTTGATCACTAAAGTCTCGAGGGTATCCAGTTCTATGCAGGAAAGTTCGCTGTTATTCACTAGATTTATGGTCTCCAATGAGCCAAAAAACATCAGTGGACGAAGGTTGCGCAGATTATTATTAGACAAGTTAATACTTTTAAGTTGACTAAAGCGACCCAGTCCCGAGAGATTACTTATGCCGGCATAGCTGCAATTCAATTGCTCAAGCTGCTCTGGTTCACCAATTGCATCATCTACAATTGCCTGGGCGACGCAATCTCGTAATGCTGCGTCGCCGATAGCATAATCTGTGAATATGATCGGTGGCCTATAGAGTTGGCGATCATTGAGGGTGACTTGATAGCGTTCGCAGGCAGACATTGCCGTTAATAGGCTAGCAAGGATTAAGATTTTCATTATGGCGCAGGCTCCTGAATCATTTCGCGTAGTATATGTGGTTAAATATACCCATGCCTACTATTAAAATATCCTACAGTAACCAAAGCCTGAAAGGTGAAGCCGAGGCTTTGGCGGAGAAGCTGGGCTTTCCGTTATTGGACATTTCTGTTGACGTTAAAAGGGAGTCTGGCGCTGACTATTTACTCCAATTCAATCTCGACGGACTCTGCCTGCAACCGACTCAGTCGAGAGATCATGGCCCTATTCGCTGTAACTTTGATAGCGCGGCCAGCACCCACCGACGAAAATATGGTGGCGGAAATGGCCAATCAATCGCTAGGGCCGTTGGCGTCTCAGGCAAGTTCACACCTCAGGTGTTAGATTTAACGGCTGGGTTGGGCGGTGATGCATTTGTTTTAGCGGCTCTGGGTTGCAGGCTGAAATTACTCGAGCGCAATAGTATTGTTTACAGCCTGCTTGATGACGGCTTGCAGCGGGCGGCATTGGCCGGCATGGGTGACAGCGCCCTAGCCGAGGTCGTGGGGCGAATAGACTTGCAAGAGGGTGATTCGCTAGCTTATCTACAGCGTCTAGAGCCAGAAAATTCACCAGATATTATCTATCTAGACCCGATGTTCCCAACCCGTAAAAAGAGTGCCAAAGTGAAAAAAGAAATGCAGGTTTTTCACGGTATTGTTGGTGCTGATGAGGACGCTGCTGAGTTATTGGGCCTAGGGTTGCAAAGAGCGAGATACAGGGTAGTGGTAAAACGAGCAGCGGCAGCGGGTTATCTGGGTGAGATAGCGCCGAGTTACAGTCGCGAAGGAAAAACCACAAGATTTGATATCTACGCACTACAAAAACTGCCTTGCTAAGATAGCTGGGATAAGAATCAGCGTCGCATGGCGATACTGTTACCAAACGCCGCCAGTAAAAACCCGCAAATAGCCATAACACTCCATTGATAACCCTCAAAGATTGTAGACAAAATAATGGCGACAAAGGGAATTAACAGCCCGCTGTAACCGGCCTTTTCAGGGCCTATCAAAATGAGCAATTTGAGGTAGGCGCCAAAGGCGAGAATGGTGCCAAAGGTAGCCAAATAAATCAGTGATAATGTGTATTCGACACTGGTGTCATAACTGAAGCGTGTACCGGTGAGTAGCGCGATCATGGTCAATAAGAGCGCTCCATACAGAGTTCCCCAGGCGTTAATCGCCCACACTGAAATACCTGCTTGACCATTTCGGGTGGCCAGCATATTACCCAGAGAAGCCACAAAGGTGGCGAAAACCGCAAATAGTGCACCTTTGATCGCGGTACCACCGGATTCGAATTTGGTGAGTTCAGGGTAGAACAGTAGGCAGATGCCAGCTAGGCCAATGATGCCGCCTACCAGAGCCTTATAATCTGTGGGCCGCTTCAGAAAAATTCGCGCATTAATAATATTAAAAAATACAATAAGCGAGAACAGTACCGCGATAATGCCGCTGGGCAGGTAGGTTTCAGACCAGTAGATCATCCAATAATTGAGTCCAAACAGGCACGTGCCCTGAGCCATCATAAAAACATGGTCATTTGATTTAAGCCTTAATGTAATGCCGCGCAGCCTACACCAGACGAAGAGCAATACCGAGGCCATAGCCATGCGATAGATAACAGAGATCAGTGGATCAACTTCACCGAGCTGAAAGGTTATTGCGATCCAGGTTGAGCCCCATATCAGTACAGTCGTCGCATAGAGGATTATGCTGGTTTGATTCAAGAGTTAAACAGCTTGGAAAGCAACCTTTGGTAGATATTGGTTAGCGTATCTAGATCTGCTATATTCACATTTTCATCAACCTGATGAATGCTCGTATTGACGGGGCCAAGTTCAACAACCTGAGTCCCCATAAGGGCTATAAAGCGACCATCTGATGTTCCCCCTGCCGTGGAGAGTTTGGGTTCCCGCCCAGTGACCTCAAGTGTGCTAGCTAGTGCTGCATCTACCAACCGACCCCCTTGGGTTAGAAAGGCCTGTCCGCTGAGATGCCAGTCAAGGCTGTAATCCAGGCCATGTTTATCCAGAATCGCCTCGGTGCGCTGGCGCAAAATCTGGTCGGTCACCTCGGTGGAAAAACGAAAATTAAAGACCACCTGTAACTCCCCCGGAATCACATTAGTTGCGCCAGTGCCAGCATTGATGTTAGAGATCTGAAAGCTGGTAGCGGGAAAAGACTGATTGCCCTCATCCCAGATTTCACTAGTTAGTGCCGCCAAAGCCGGCATGGCGCCGTGAATAGGGTTGTTAGCAAGCTGCGGGTAGGCAATGTGACCCTGTTTACCTTTGACCGTCATCGTGCAACCAAGGGATCCGCGGCGTCCATTTTTAATAACATCGCCACAGTGCTCGGTGCTTGAAGGCTCTCCGATAAGACAGAATTCAGGAATGACATTCTGCTGTTGCAGCCAATTCACGACTTTAATGGTACCGTTAGCGGCGATGCCTTCTTCGTCGCTTGTAATGAGAAAGGCAATGCGACCTCCATGATTAGGGTGCTCTGCAACAAACTGCTCTACCGCGACAACCATGGCAGCCAGAGAGCCTTTCATATCCGCAGCGCCTCGACCATAAAGTTTGCCGTCTAAAGCAGTTGGTTCAAAGGGAGGATGCGTCCATTGGCTCTCGGGTCCGGTCGGCACCACATCTGTGTGACCGGCAAAGCAGAGAATCGGGCCAGAGTCGCCGCGTACTGCCCAGAAATTATCCACATCACCAAAACGCAACTTTTCTATATCGAAACCGACCGCTATCAGGCGTTCAATCATTAGCTGCTGGCAGCCTTCATCTCGAGGTGTAACCGAGGCGCGAGAGATAAGCTTTTTGGTGAGTGCCAGAGTCGGTGACTCAGTTTGCATTATTAGTGACCATTTAAAAAGGAGACTATTGTAGTGGTCAATTGTGGCTTAGGCTATATGCGCGCTGTGCTGTTTTTGTTTTAATAGCTAAAATACTGGTCGGCGGCTATTGCGATGACAGAAAATTTGCTGAGTAATCCATGAGAGGCAGCCCTCAAGATAGAAATTTTGATGGATTGGCGGATAAGTTTGCGCGAAAAGTGTACGGCGGACTGAAAGGCGAGATTCGACTCGCAGTGATTTGGCGTGACCTAGTGTCAATGATACCGGCTATCGAGGGTGGGCGGCCATTAAGAATACTCGATGTCGGTGGTGGTCTCGGTCAGTTTACGGTTCGTTTAGCCGCATTTGGTCACCGCGTGGTGTATAACGATGTTTCGGCTCAGATGCATCAAAAAGCTCGAGACTTGGCTCAGCAACAGGGTCTCGATGGTCATATTAGCTGGTGCCACAGTCCTTACCAAGACCTCATTGATTTAGGTAAATTTGATCTTGTTCTGTGCCATGCGGTGATCGAATGGCTGGCTGATCCGAGCAGTTTGATTGCCCAGCTAAAGACTTTTCTCGCACAGGACGGATATTTGTCACTGACGTTTTATAATCAAAGTGGTCTGGTGTATCGCAATCTTATTAGGGGTAACTTCAGGTTACTAGAGACCGACTTTAAGCCGGATCCCGGAAGCCTCACGCCCGCGCATCCCATGCTTCCAACGACAGTCACGAAATGGCTGGAGGTCAGTGAATTGAACCTATGCTGGTCGTCGGGTATTCGCGTCTTTCATGATTACGTGACCACCGTGCGTGGAGGGCATGAGGACCCGCAATCAGTCATTGACATGGAACTAAAACACTCATTGATTGAGCCCTACAAGTGGCTGGGGCGCTACCTTCATTTTATCTCATGCCCAGACCAAGGAGTGAGTGACTGAAGCGATTGATCACCTGCACCCGATCGGCTAGTTTGGCGAGCGCAGCTGCGCGCTCCACAACTCAGCATAGCGACCGTTCTGGGCGAGGAGTTCATCGTGAGAGCCCTGCTCAACGACTGAGCCATGGTCAAAAACAACTATTTTGTCGGCATCGATAATAGTTGAAAGCCGATGCGCAATGACGACGCTAGTATGCCCCTGAGAAATCTCCTGTAAGGCAGAGAGTATCGAGCGCTCCGATTTGCTATCCAGTGAAGAGGTAGCCTCATCAAATACCAAGATAGGCGGGCGCTTTAAAATAGTCCGAGCAATTGCCACACGCTGTTTCTCCCCGCCGGACAATTTAAGGCCTCTCTCTCCGACAGTGGTCTGCGCGCCCTCCGGTAATTCACTGATAAAGCTTTTTAGATGGGCCAGTTCAATGGCCTGTTCAACGTCGGCATCCGCAGCGTCTGGATTTCCATAGCGAATATTCTCAAAGATACTCTGGTTAAATAGCACCATATCCTGCGGTACTATGCCAATCGCATGGCGCAAAGAGTGCTGACTGACCTGTCGGATATCTTGCCCATCAATCAAGATTCTACCCTCGGTAGGATCGTAGAATCGAAACAGCAGTTTCACCAGCGTAGACTTCCCCGCACCACTGGCACCGACAATAGCCACTTTTTCGCCGGGATTAATTGTCATGCTGAGCTTCTTCAAAATAGGGCGGTCAGATCTATAGTGAAACGAAACATTATCAAATGTAATTGCCCCAGCACTGACCATTAACTCAGGTGCCTGATCGACATCTATGACCCCAGAACTGAGATCCAGTAGCGCAAACATATTCTCGATGTCGGCCATTTTTCCCTTGATCTCTCGATAGACAAAACCAAGGAAGTTGAGGGGAATAAAAAGCTGCATCATAAACGCGTTGACTAGGAAGAAATCGCCAATAGTCATGGTTCCCTGCGCGACTCGCTGCGCGGCCAGCCCCATCATAAGCGTCATAGATACAGTGATAATGCTGGCTTGGCCGGCATTGAGACTGAGAAGTGAGAGGCGATTCCTGCGCTTTGCGGTTTCCCACTGGCGTAAGGATCGGTCGTAACGATTCGCTTCATAGGTCTCATTGGTAAAGTACTTAACAGTTTCATAATTGATCAGACTGTCAATGGAGATGGTGCTGGCCTCTGAATCAGCTGTGGCAACTTCCCTCACAAACCCTGTGCGCCAGGTTGTGGTGACAATAGAAAACATAAGATAGAGCACCACCGAGACCATGGGGATAGCGGCAAAGATAATGTCATAATTGTAAAACAACAGTCCCGTGACCAGAAGAATTTCGACCACTGTCGGGGCAATATTTAAGACAAAGAAGCGCATCAAAAAGCCGATGCCTCTCGTACCCCTTTCGAGGTCTCTCGCCAAACCGCCGGTGCGACGATTGAGATGGAAATCAAGGTCGAGTTCATGGACGTGTTTGAAGACTTTTAAGCCAATATGGCGTAAAGCGCTTTCCGTCACTCGGCCAAATAGGGTGCCAGTAATCTCACCGAGAATAATCATAGAAAATCGTGCAAGGCCGTAGGCGAGAATCAACCCGATAGGCACCAACAGTAAAGCAGAGGTACCCTCTCCAGAAAGCCCATCGACGATGTATTTGAGTATAACCGGCCCAGCAACACTGGCTCCCTTGGAGAGTACTAAGCAGGCCAAAGCAATGAAAATTCGGCCCCGGTATCTGTGCAGGTAGGGCCAGATTATCTGCAGGACTTTCCAGTTTATTTTACGATTGGCATTAACAGCGTAGTCGCTGGTTTCCATAGCAAGACTCGATTACAAAGCGGGGGGCTGCCAGGATATGTAAATGGAGGCCCTTGGGTTTTGACGGCAAACAGCATAACGCAGGCCGACGACAATTTTTTACAGCGGCGATAAACGACCGGTATCGACCAAGTTGCTTCGAAGCTTTCTCTAAGTAGGCTGCAGTAGATAGACTATCGTATTAGCTGGTACTTTTAATCAGTTGATCCTTGGCGGTGTTGATTTTAGCCGCCAAGTAATCACTGCCACCGCGGTCGGGGTGTAAACGTTGCATGAGTCTCTTATGGGCCTTAACTACCTCTTCTTGCGAGGCATTCCCTTCGAGGCCTAAGATTTTGTAGGCCTCGTCATCGGAAAATTCTGAGAAACTGCGTTCGCCATAATCCTCGTTGGACTCCTGCTTACCGCCAGTGCGAAGCATATAGGCCTGCAGCAAGACAAAAGACTCAGGGTCGGCAGACCGCAGGCTTGTCGCCAGTGCTTGCAACTGTTCAGTGGTCAGTTCTGAGAGGTGTTTGCCGGTATGCTCGCCCTGCAACACCTCACCATCCATTTGTTTGCTGGCAAAGTTAATTTCGACTAGGAGAAACTGGGTGCGAAACTCAGAGGGCCGTGTTTTAAGACGACTCAGTAATCTTATTAGCGGCAGGGCACGCATGCTAAGACTCAGAAGGATTTTACCTATAGGGACCAATGCTGCGAGACCAGCACCGAGCCAATGCATACGACCTGTCGCCACCAAGATAATTGATATTCCGAGCACGAACCAAAAACCTGTGCGCCAGAAAAATGCTCTGCGCTGTTCTGGTGGCAGTCGTTTGACAACGGACCACCAGTACCAGATTGAGAGGACGATGGCGACAAGCAGAATTAATCTAGGCATAGTTTCTGGTTAATGATGTTTCGGTTAATGACGTTTTAACTAATCATATTCTAATCAAAGGGCATTTTGTTCGGATATATTTGACAACTTGAATAACAATACTCTGTTATTGAGGCTGGCGCGAGCCCCTCAGCTTAGGCAGACTCTTTTCACTCCGTTTTGAGCCATTGGCCATAAGTGCATTGCCCCTGACCTCAGTAGGACGCTCTGGAACTTTATATACGGTCATTCTGCACGATTGTATCTATAAGGTACCAGTCGCGATAAAAATCACTACCTAGCGGTATTGGGATAGAACGGCTTTAGTAGGGAGTGCGCGTCGAGACCTGAATTAACGGGTCTTAAGCACGTCCCGCAGTTTGTCCGCCATAGACATCAAGGCGGTTTCGGTCGTTTCCCAGTCCACGCAGGCATCGGTCACTGACACGCCATATGCCATTTCCTCAGGGTTACTGGACAGTTTCTGATTACCCCCACTGAGATGACTCTCAATCATTACGCCAATAATAGATTTGTTGCCTTCGGTAATTTGATTGGTAACATTGTTCAGTACGAGAGGCTGTAAATTATGATCTTTGTTTGAATTGGCGTGACTGCAGTCAATCATGATATTGGGTGCAATACCGGCCGACTGCAGCTCCTGCTCACAGATAGAGACGCTTACCGAATCATAGTTAGGCTTGCCATTGCCACCACGCAACACGACGTGAGCATAGGGGTTGCCCTTGGTGGTAATAATCGAAACATTACCTTCCGAATTAATACCCAGAAAACGATGCGGACTTGCCACTGACTGTAGCGCATTTATCGCCACTGTCAGACTGCCATCGGTACCATTTTTAAAACCGATAGACGACGACAGACCAGAGGCCATCTCTCTATGGGTCTGAGATTCTGTGGTGCGTGCACCAATTGCGGACCAAGCAATCAAGTCTTGCATATACTGCGGCGAGATAGGATCCAGTGCTTCGGTTGCTGTCGGCAGTCCGATTTCTAAAATATCATGTAACAGCTGGCGGCCGATATGCAAGCCATCAGTTATTTTAAACGAGTCGTTCATAAAGGGGTCGTTGATAAGGCCTTTCCAACCGGTCGTTGTGCGCGGCTTTTCAAAATATACTCGCATAACAATAAGCAATGTATCGCTGACTTTTTCAGCGAGCTTCTTGAGCCGACCGGCATATTCATGTGCGGCTTTTAAATCGTGAATTGAGCAGGGCCCAACCACAACAATAACGCGGTGATCTTTATGCTGAAGAATATTCTCAATGTCCTTGCGGCCTTTAGATATCGTGGCGCGAGCAGCATCTGAGAGCGGTATTTTGCGCTTCAACTCAGCGGGAGTAATGAGTATCTCGGGCACTTCGATATTAATGTTTTCTACAGCATGGGTAGACATGTGGGAATTCCTAACTAATAGCTTCATATAAAGAGCGGCTATTGTACTTAAATCTTAGAGGTTTTGAAGGTTATTCGTCTTCTAGCTCAATAAACAAGGGCATTTGCGGAAAATAGAGCCCGCAGCGCACTGGATTACCTTCTAGGGCTAGGTATAGACTGGCGTAATGTTTTAGCTGTGCCTGATAGGTGGTGATTTGCCTAGCGATGAAGAGCGGTTCAGACTCTCCCGTCGCAGGCATAGAAAATTTGTAATCAATAATCCAGCGAATTCCCTGATCGATAAACGTTCTATCAAGCACTGAGGTGCCGGCATGGTTGCTCTCTTTATGATAGTAGCTCAGGGCTTGCTCGCACTGTGCCTGCTCATGATTTTGCAGGATCCATTGACCTCGAGAATCTCCTAGCATGGTTGTCAGGGCGCTACTGAGGCTCTTGAGTTCTTCGTTGGTAGACAGAATGCCGAGTTCTTTTAGTTGTGCTGTCCATGCGGATGGCAGCTGTTGTAGCCGTTGCTCAGGCCAGTTATTCGCGCCCTCATTGGCAATTTGTTTCAGGGTTCGGTGCATAACTGTACCCAATAAGCGGGCTCGCAGGGACAGTTCGGCATTGGCTTGAGTGCCAACGGCCCCCTGAGTTTGCTCTGTTCCTAAGGTCATGGCATCGGCATGCCTGAAAGGTGCCTCAAAGGCGGCGGGTAATCGCCGAATACTGTTTAGGCGCGGCTTTGGTTGAGCGCTTTTATCCGCCTCTGTGTGACTGATGGGGTATTGGCCATCATTGATACCGACTTCGATGGTTTCCCAAATTGGCGCCAGAAGGGTTGTTTTACCCGGTGCCTGCCAGCCTTCTTTTCTAGCCGGTTTAAGGCCGGCAAATAGATATAGATTTCGAATAGCTCTGGTCGCAGCGACATAAAGTACTCGCGTATTTTCTAGGCGGGTCTTTACCGCGTCTTCGTGTTTGAGGTACTTATAAACACTATCATCTTCCTCATCATGAGCCCCCAGCGGCGCCATAATTAATGACATCTGATTGTATTCATCAATATGTTCACGCCAGCGTAGCAGTGGCTTTGTATCGGAGCCAGAACCGCGAGTTAATCCAGGCAACAGTACATGATCAAACTCCAAGCCCTTTGACTTATGGATGGTCATAATCTGGATAACATGGCCAGTTTCGGGGCCTAACTCGAAGGTAGGTGAGGCATAGAGTTTGTCTACCGCCTGCTGAAATCCAGCCCAGTCGGCTAGGGTTCCAGCAATTTGCCACTTTTCTAGTAGATCCAGATAGGCGCGTACATCATCGAGGTCGCTACTGGCCATCAGAGTGTCGGGGCCGCCTAGCGCTAGCCAAAGATCCTCTAGGCTGTCTCGTATATTGTTACGTCCGCGGTTTTTCCATGCGCTTAATAGTACTGGAATAACTCGCGACAGTATCTGTTGGCCATCCATAGAGAGGGTCTTAAATGAATCGGATTCAATGAGCCTTAAGAGCTGGAAAAGAATGGTATCACCCTGTTTTGGGTTAGTGCTGGTGCTATTTGAAATTACTAAAAGGTCGGTTAGGGTAAGTCCACAAAATGGGGCTCTCAATACAGCCAGCCAGGAAATTTTGTCCGCTGGGGACAGCAGGGCGCGGGTCAGTGACAGCATGTCGACCACTGGCATTCTGCGGGCTAATGGGGTGATATCAATAGCCTGCCAATTAAGATTGGCTTGCCTCAGTGCCGGCATAATGGTAGTTAGATGACTGCGGCCACGGACTAAAATAGCAACCGACTGGTGAGGTTTCTCTTCAGACAGCTTGGTGCAGATATTGGCAATATGCACAGCTTCAGATACATCACCGTCGTCCCCAGAAAAGCCCTGGAAACTGACTGCTGGAACAGTTCCCGGGCCTTTAAATGCGATGGAAGGGGAGTAGGGGGTTGCGCCACGGCTAATGTCAGCCTGCACGGGAAAGGCCAGACTAAAGGCATGGTTGACCCATTCAATAATGCCTTGTTCGGAGCGAAAGTTAGCGGTCAAGGTCAATGGAGTGCACTGCACCGGGCCGACAGGATGGCGCTGGGCATTAATAAATAGGCCGACATTGGCATTGCGAAACCCATAGAGAGACTGCATGGCATCGCCGACTAGAAACAAGGTTCTGCCGTCGTCTGGTTGCCAGCCAGCGATTAAATGCTCAAGCAATTTTACTTGGGATCCTGAGGTATCTTGAAACTCATCCACTAAAATGTGGCGTAACTGATAGTCCAGACGCAGGGTAATATCAGAGATCGATTCATCCTCCGGCGAGGGTTCTATGGCTTCCAGTGCCGTCAGGGTAATCGCGGGATAGTCGCATTGATCTTGCCGCTTAAAGGCTAGCTCAAGTTCGGCGGCTAGACGAGGCAGCAGATGCCCTAGGGCATCGAGAATTAAATGCTGAGCCCTGTTTATTTCTGCCTCGGGCAGGCACAGGGCATTGGCGATTAACTCACTAATCTCAGGCCGCTCACGGCACCATTCGAGCAATACCTGCATGCGTGCTTTGGCGTCTTTTTCATCTGCCGGAAAACCTTCGTTTTTGGTGAGATTTTTACGGATGCTATAATCTTTGGTCACTAGCAGACTGAGTAGGACCTTCCACTGCTGGATGCCATCGAGGCTACTGTCAGGCAATTCAATCATGCCGCTCAGCTCAATGAGTCTAGGATTCTTTTTTGCATCACCATGGTTGGCGGCAAAGTCAGCCAGTTCAGCTAATTCCCCGGCAATAGGTAGTAGGGCATCCTGCAGTTGGATAAGATTTTCACCGATAATCTGATTGATGACTTGTTGGAAATATTCTTGATTGCCTGCAGCATTAAATATTAGAGGTAGCCACTGTTCCCGTTTGCTGAGTAGCTCAGAGAGCAGCCGTTCACAGCGCGCCAGATCATTACCCGTATGTTCAAGCAATACCGCTAGCTGTGATGCTGTCTCGCTATCCTGTTCAATCTTATCGAGTAGTGCGCGGGCGGCTATTTCGTAGAGCATCTGCGGATTGTCGCTGGGTTCCGGCAGGGCCCCAAGTTTGGTTTCAAGTGCAAATTGGCTAGCAATATAGCGGCAGAATCCATCAATGGTCTGGATACGCAAACGTCCAGGCATGTCCAGTAGGTTCCAGCCCAACGCAATGCTTCGTTCTACGGCCAGTGCTGCTAGATCCCAGGTTTGCGCCTCGTAGTCATTGCTTGGTCTGGGCTCATAAGCGGCTGCATGCAGTGCTTTGTGGATACGGCTGGCCATTTCTCCCGCGGCTTTGCGGGTAAAGGTAATACTAAGAATTTCTTCAGGGTTTTCCACGGCGCACAGCAGACGTAAAACTCGCTGAGTAATCAGACCAGTTTTGCCCGAGCCTGCAGGTGCCGACACAATAAAGCTATGCTGCGGGTCTAATGCCTGTTCCCGTTGTGGCAGATCATTAACCTGACTCATAGAGCTGATCTCTGGGTAATAATTGTGGTTATTTCAGGCTCTTCTAACCAGCGGTTTAAGGGCAGTAAATGACTTTGATAGGTAAAGGATGCGTTATCAAATATTTCCATACTGGCATACCCAGAGGTGAATTCATCGGCAAGTTTGGTTAATGCGATACACCATAGGTCAACCTGTGCTGGCCAGTCTTCAACCGCCTTTTCTGCGGGAATTAACTGGCTGTCACTGGTGCCGATAAATTTGATCAGGCCACCTTTTATCTGCGCAAAGGCGCAGCCATTGGCAATAGGACTGCTCGCCAATACATAGAGCGGTAGTTGAGGCTCGGTGGGACGCTCGCCTGTCCAACTAGAGGGTTTTACGGTGCCAGACTTGTAATCAATAATCAGAAGCTTGTCGCCGATGCGGTCCACGCGGTCAAGACGCAATGATATTTCCAGATCACCAAACCGTATGCTGGCTTTGCCTTCTAAGTTAACTACCTCAAAGGCTGAGCGTTGCTTTTCCTCGTCAAGCCATTGGCCGAGTAATTTTTCCAGTCGCCGCTGCTCTAGTGCTCGGTAATTAGTGCCTAATAAGATCGAATAATTCGGTGCCCATTCATGCAAGGTGTCGGCAATAACTGCCCCGAGTTGCGCTCTGACTTGCTGCTCTGACAGTGCTAATAAAGTGCTAGATGTCTTCCATTGGTCCCAAAGACGATAGAGAATTTCATGCATTAATACTCCCCGATCCATAGCCGACAAACCCTGGCTTGGTTCTTTTAGAGGTTCCGCTTTGAGGCGGTGTATAGCAAAGGCATTAAAGGGACACACAGACTGATTTTTTAAAAGACCACTGCCACCACGAATATGCTCATTGGCTGCGTTGTAGGGTGGGGCCTGATCCTCTATCAGTTGGCACCCATCGGGCCGCGATAACCAATGGGGATGAGTCTGTGGCTGTTGCAGTAATTCCGAGTTATCAACCAGGGCTATGGTGCGAATCAACGGGCTAGCTTCAAGCGTTTCTTCGCCACGCGTCAGGGGATAACTAAGAATTAATCGTCCGGTATTATTTTTGTAATCGGCCAGTAACTCTTTGGCTATCTGTAATTCCCGCTCGGGCAGGCTGTGCGGCATTATATGTTGACGCTGGAAATCTGCGGGTAATAACGGATTGATTGCCACTGAGGCAGGGAAGTTATGACTGTGCATCCCGACGATCCACAGCTGGTCAAAACGCAGCCCCGCACCCTCAAGTAAACCTAGAATCTGTAAAGGTGCATCGGCGGTTTGCGGATGAAACACAGATTCTCGAGCGAGCTGTTGGAGATGTTTGAGTGCGGTCGCCAGCCCCACTTCTATTCCTAGATTGTCGAGGCTGCAGAACTGTTCGATTAGGCTATTCCAGTGCTGCCTCTGCTGGTACTCAATACTATTGAGTTGGCGTTTGCCGGGCCAAGTCATGGCTTCGAGAAACTGATTAAAAAGCTCGGCCCAGCCAGAGAAGATTTTTTGGCTGCCTGTCTTTAGGCGAGCAAGGCTTTTTAGCTCGATTAATGGCTGTAAAACAAGTAGCGCAGCCTCTCGCTGCTCCGACTCTTGATGGGGAATAACCCCAAGCAGAAATTGCTCAAGGGTAAAGTCAAATCGTCGAGTTTTGCGCAGAGCAAGCTCTGCATCCCCACGAAATTGCACGGAGAGCTGACTAAATGCGCAATAGGGTGAATAGAGTAACTGCAGCCATTCTTGGAGTGATCTTTTGTGCTGCAAAATACCAATTAGTCCGAGGGCAGCATTCACTACGGGGGTATCCGACAATGCTGTGCCCGCACTAATATTGACCACGGTTTCACTGCCCCGGGTGTTAAGTGCTTCACCAACTAACCGCGTCACCTGGTGGAGATTGTTATTGAGGTCCGGCACAATGATGCCAATACGTTGGTGGGGGTTGGCCGCTAATTGCTGGGCGGCCCAGCTGGATGCCAGGCGCAATTCCTGTTGTCGATCTTGGGCTTCAATGCGATAGGTACCGCCACTGCCACTTTTGGTTATTGCCTGTATAGCGATCACAGAACTGCTAGCACTGGCTATAATACTGGCGGGCAATGGAGGAGTAGACTGAAAACCGTAGAGTAGAATCTTCCTATCCTGTGCCAGTGCGCCACACTTAAAGCCCTGCTCAATAAGCTGCCAGGCATACTGCTGGGTCACTAGATTGTTTCTCTGCAGCAGTTCATTAAAATAGTAAAACCAGCGATTAAAATACTTAACCGCAGGGGTGTCACCTGGTACCTTATCTACACTGAGATTCCAATTTTGAAGGATCTTTAATGTGTCACCAGCAATTTTGGCATAGCTACTGCTGTGCTCGGCATCTTCTTTGGCGATAGCCCTTTCCCAGTAATACCTGCTTTGCTGGGTGCCGACCACCGAAAGACCTCGGACTAGCTCATGGTTTTGATCCTGAAGTTCATCCCAGCAATACTTTAGCCAGTGGTCAATGGAATAGACTCTTGGCGCTAGCCAAACGGAGTGCTTCGTATCCATGGCCCATGCATCGGTTATTTTTGCGGCCAGACGATGGTTCGGCGTCAAAATTAGATGCTCGCTTTGAATGGCTTCGCGAAAGGGGGCTATATTTATAAGTGGTGGCAACATCCCTGGATAGGCAACTTTTATTATCGATTAAAGAGGTCAGTATAATCGCAAAACAGCGGTGCAATTGACAGTAGGCTGATACAATAAAGCTATGCAACTATTTAATGACATGAATTTTCTTTTCTGGGCTTTTGGAGGGCTTCTTGTAGGGCTTTTCCTCGGTGTGTTTATCAGCCAGTGGCTGAGTAGTGCGAGCCGCTTAAAAGCCGATGCCGACCTTGTTGAGCTTGGCACTATACGCCTAGAGCTCACAACCGCTAACGGTGTACTTGAACAGCGCCTTGTCGGCCAGCAACATCAGTATGAGGCGCAGCTTAAGCTGCTGCAAGAAGCCAAGCAGAGTCTAGGGCAGGAGTTTGAGAATCTCGCCAACCGTATTTTTGATGACAAACAGGCCAAGTTCTCACTGCA
>Ga0209709_10001832_pt1 | contig 19190 bp, 18 predicted proteins | sample ArcticOcean_MG_C_2_FD_187435 | JGI IMG/M metagenome (GOLD analysis project Ga0209709, IMG submission 187435) | Marine microbial communities from western Arctic Ocean - ArcticOcean_MG_CB4_136 (SPAdes) (version 2) | ecosystem: Environmental > Aquatic > Marine > Oceanic | place: Arctic Ocean... | reverse complement strand
ACTTTCTTGAAATGAAATTAAATCAAGTTTTAGATAGCTATTTTTTTTATAAGTGCCACTTATGGTTACAAGAGAATCTAAATTTTTATTTTTCTTATAATCTAAAAAATCAATCTTTAAAGGATTCTTGTTTATATTTATATTTGTATTAAATTTATATTGGTTTTTTTTTCTACTTATCTTGTAATTAAAATTGTCATAATTATCACCAATTAATATCTCGCCCTGTCCTTCAATGTCTAATTTATTTTTGTTATATCTAATTGTGATTTTATGATTTTCTAATTTAGTTAATTCTTTATAATTTAGAAAATATTTTTTTAAATTAAGCAAATCATCTTTAAAATAAAGATGATTTAAGCTTATTTTTGATTTTATGTCTAAATCATTAACCTTAAATTTTTTATTTAGATTAAAAGAAAATTCATTATCTGAACCAAAGTTAACTTTTTCTATATTTAAGCTTCTGTGGTCATCTTTAAATAAAGTGCTTAATTCTTTTATATCTATACTCTTTTCTTCTGTAGAAATCTTTCCATTAACCAAAAAAATATCATTTTCATGTCTAACTTCTATTGATGGAGCTGATAAATTGATTTCATTAAAACTTGTTATTATCTTTTTTAGTGAATATTTATTTTTTTTTATTTCAAAAATAAAACTTAAGTTTTGAATATTATATTTATTTAAAAAATTAACTTTACCATTTTTTATGAATCCATCAATTTGATAATCATCTTTAATATTTCCCTCAGTATCAAAATTCAAATTAATATCTGCAATTAAAAAGCCATCTTTAATAATATTGTCTAATATAAAAAGCTGTGGAGAATTTTTGAAAGATCTTGCTAATGAAATTGCATCGTTAATTGTGATTGCTCTTGTTGATATTTGTAAATCGTCAATGGAAAAGTCATTATTTATTATAGATTTTAAGGAAATATTTGTTTTTATATTTTTTAATTTTAGATTGCTGTTGTCCAATTTTATTTTAGAATCTTTAGTTTCTACATTTATAGTAAAATTAAATGGATTTAGTAAAAACTTAACACTCTTTAATTCTAAAGAAAAATTTTTATTTATATATGAAACTTTACTTATAATTTTATCATTAAATTTTTCTGTTTTAATTCCAAAAAAACTTAAATAAAAAATTATTACAGTTAAAATTATAAATAATGTTGCTGATATTTTTATTAATTTATTAATCATTTATTTTATATAGTGAGCTTTCTAAAAAATCATCAATATCCCCATCTAATATTTTATCTGGATTTGAACTTTCAAAATTCGTTCTATTGTCTTTAACCAATCTGTATGGATGAAGAACATAAGATCTTATTTGATGGCCCCATCCAATTTCAGATTTTGAAGATTCTACGTTCTTGTTTTCCTGTTCTCGTTTTTTTAATTCAAAATCATAAAGTCTTGCTTTAAGCATATTCATGCATGTTTCTTTGTTTTTATGTTGAGATCTTTCATTCTGACATTGTACTACAATTTTAGTGGGCATATGTGTGATTCTTACTGCACTATCTGTAGTATTAACATGTTGCCCTCCAGCACCACTAGATCTGTAAGTATCAATTCTTAAATCTTTTTCAATAACTTCAATGTCAATATTTTCATCAACAACGGGGTAAACCCATATGCTAGCAAAACTTGTATGCCTTCGTGCACCTGAATCAAATGGAGAAATTCTAACCAATCTATGAATCCCTGACTCAGATTTCAGCCAGCCATAAACATAATCTCCTTCAATTTTGATTGTTGAGGATTTTACACCTGCTTCGTCTCCTTTGTGCTCACTTATTAATTCTGATTTAAAACCTTTTATTCCTGACCATTTTAAGTACATTCTTCTTAACATTTCAGCCCAGTCTTGGCTTTCTGTTCCACCTGCACCCGCATGAATCTCTATATAACAATCTAAGCTATCACTTTCGTTAGATAAAAAGCATTTAGTTTCATTTTTTTTGGCTGCTTTTTTTAAATTTTTAATATTATCTAAAATCTCAATAATTATTGATTGATTTCCCTCTTCTAAAGCTAATTGATTTAAATCATTTAAATCATTTAACGATCTAACAGAATAGTCATATGAATTAATTAAATCTTCATATAATTTTTTTTCCTTTATTATTTTTTTTGAGTTTACTTTATCTTGCCAGAAATCATTTTCTAACATCTTTTGATTATTTTTTTTTAAACTTAGATGAATATTATTTTTTTCAAAGATACTCCTTAATTCTTTGATTTATTTTTTCTATTTCTAATTTATGATTTAAATATTCATTTTCCATTAATAGAACTTTAGTATATTATTATTTTTTAATCTATTATTAATGTCTAAATTTATAACACCCTTCTTGGATTTATTCTTGTAAACTTCAATTATAGTTGTTTTAGATTCACTTTCAGCTTTTTCTCCAGTTAACGGATCAATAACCATCATTAAAATATTATCTGCAACTTTGAAAGGTCTTGCCTCTTCTTTTTTCACGGCATTTTTTACAAAGCTCTTAAAAACTGGCAGTGCTGTTTTTGCACCAGTTTCATATCTGCCCAAAGATCTAGGTGTGTCAGATCCTATGTACACACCAATTGTAAGCTTTGAAGTAAAACCAACAAACCAGGTATCGGTATTTCCATTTGTAGTTCCAGTTTTTCCTCCTAAATCTAAATTAAGATTTTTTAATTTTTTTCCTGTTCCATTTTGAATAACACCCTCTAATATTGATGTCATTTGATAAGCCGTTTCTGGAGAAAAGATTTGTGGAAAATTATCATTTATTTTGGGATAGTTTTTATTTAAAAAAGATATTTGATCACAATTTAAACATTTTCTTTTTTCACTATTGAATATTGTATTCCCCTCACTATCTTGAATTCTATCAATCATTATAGGGCTTATTATTTTACCTCCATTAACAAATGAACAATATGCTGATGTTAATTTTAACAAAGTTGTTTCAGCAGAGCCCAAAGAAATTGACAAAAGTTCACTTGGATTGTCGTATATTCCTAGTTGTTTAGAAAATCTAACTATTTTTTTTAAACCAAGATCTTGAGCTATTCTAACTGTCATTAAGTTTCTAGATTTTTCCAAACCCATTCTTAATGTTGAGGGTCCATAGAATTTTTTTCCATAGTTTTCTGGTTTCCACATTTTTAAATCAGAGCCCTGTTCCAGCACTAAAGGTGCATCCAAAATTAAAGTTGATGGTGTGTATCCATTTTCAAGAGCTAAAGCATAAATAAATGGCTTAAATGCAGAGCCAGGCTGTCTTGATGCTTGAGTAGCTCTATTAAATTCACTTTTTTTAAAACTAAAACCACCACTTAAAGCAAGAACTCTTCCAGTGTAAGGATCCATAACAACAATGCCTCCATTCACTAGGGGTAATTGTCTTAATGAAAAATTATTGTTGTTTAAATTTTCTACATAAATTATGTCGCCCACCTCAAACAGCTCTATAAATTCTTTTTTAGTCCAGGAAATATTTTCATATTTGATTAATCCTTTTAATCCATTTTCAGTTTCAATTTCTAAAGAAAATTTTTTAATTTTTTTAACTATTGCTAAATCCCAATTTATTGATTTTTCTAATCTAAATTTTTCTAATCCCTCAGTCCAATTACTAATTTTTTTTTTATTTAATATCGGCCCACGCCAACCTTTTCTTTTGTCGTAACTAATTAAACCATCTCTTAAAGATTTTGTTGCTATTTTTTGTAAATTTAAATTAATTGGAGTATTAATGTTTAGGCCTTGCTTATGAACTTTTTCATAGCCGAATTTGTTAATTACTTCCTTCCTTATGTCCTCTACATAGTATCTCGTGTCTTCTAAATAAATTTTTTTTCTTTTTTTTAATAAAATCTTACTATCACTGAATTTTTTATATCTTTTTTTATTAATATAATTATTTTCAAGTAAGTTTTTTAAAACTAAATCTCTTCTAAATTTAGCCAATTCAATATTTTTATATGGGTTGTACCTGCTTGGTGCTTTAGGTAAGGCTGCCAATAATGCCGCTTCTTCATAATTTAGTTCGCTAATTGGTTTGTCAAAATATTCTAAACTAGCCGACGCCACACCATAAGCTCCCTCCCCTAGATAAATTTGATTTAGATATAATTCCAATATTCTTTCTTTAGAAAGGGCTCTTTCTATTCTAAATGCTAAAATTGCCTCTTTTAATTTTCTATTAAGACTTACTTCATTTGTTAATAAGAAATTTTTAGCTACTTGTTGTGTGATGGTTGACGCACCCTCCAATCTTCGTGATGCAACTATATTAGAAATATTGTTTATTACCGCTCTCAGTACCCCTTTTGCATCTACACCCGGATGTGAGAAAAAATTTTTATCTTCTGCTGATAAGAATGAGTTAATAACTTTTTCAGGTATCGCCTCATATGGAACAAAAATTCTTTTTTCTGTTGAAAAATCATTAACCAGTTCGCCCTCGCCCGAATAAACTTTGCTTGAAACTGAAGGTTTATAGTTCTTTAAAAACTTATAATCAGGCAAATTGTTAGAAAATGCCCATAAAACTGCAACTATAATAATAGTAGCTAATAGACCCATGCTTAAAATTAGTATAAATATATTTTTAATAATTCTGTGCATTTTAGTTTAATATATAGATAAATTTGTTAAAGTTAAGGCATCAGAATTCAAACAAAATTTAAAATTATTTAAATATAAAATGAAACAATTAATCAAAAATATATGGAAAAAAATTTATACATTGATGCTTCGCATCCAAATGAAACTAGAGTCGTACTTAAATCAGGCGATAATATTGAAGATTACGAATACGAAGGTTTAAAAAATAACTTAATTAAGAACAATATATACCTCGGGAAAGTTAGTCGAGTAGAGCCATCTCTACAAGCTGCCTTTATTGACTTTGGAAGAGACAGACATGGCTTTCTATCATTTAATGATATTCAGTCAGATTATTATCAAATCCCTCAAAGTGATCTTGCTAAAATAAAAGATGAAGAAGAAAGAGCAAGAGAAGAGCTTCAAAAAGAAGGTGAGCAAGAGGAAGAAAAAAATATTAACGAGGGTAATTTAGATGTCAATGATCCAGTGGAGGTAAAACCTGAGTCAGACATGGAACTAAGCTCTACTGAAGAATCTGCAGAAGGAGAAATTGCAACAAGTGAAAATCCTGCTAGTGAAGTTACGGCTATTGAAATTAAAAAACCTGAAATAAGATTCCGATCAAAAAGATATAAAATTCAAGAGGTTATAAAACCAAATCAAGTAATCTTAGTTCAAGTATTAAAAGATGAAAGAGGACAAAAGGGTGCCGCACTAAGTACTTTTATTTCTATCGCCGGCAAATATATAGTTTTAATGCCAAACACCCCTAAAGGGGGTGGAATATCTCGTAAAATTTTTAATCCTGGAGAAAGAAAAAAAATTAGAACAATTTTAAATGATATAGTAATTCCAAAAGAAATGGGATTGATTGTTAGAACTGCAGGATCCAATAAAACAAAAAATGAAATTGACCACGACCTACAAACACTAATAAAAACGTGGAATGGAATTAAAGATACTGCCTTAAACTCCATAGCGCCATCTTTAATTCACCAGGAAAGTGATATTATAAAAAGAACTTTAAGAGACATGTATGATGAAGATACAAAAAGTATAATTATCGAGGGAAACGATGGTTATAAAAAAGCACAAAGCTTTATGAAGTTAATGATGCCCTCTCATGTAAAAAATATAAAAAAATATAGAGAAAAAGTTCCTTTATTTTTTAAAGAAAATATAGAGGAAAAATTAAATCAAATTTATGATTCAGAGGTAAAATTAAAATCTGGAGGCTATTTAGTTATCAACCCAACAGAAGCATTAGTTTCAATTGATATAAACTCGGGAAGCTCAATAAAACAAAAAAATGTTGAAAGCACTGCATTAGATACAAATCTTGAAGCAGCAGAAGAAATATCAAGACAAATTAAAATCAGGGATTTATCTGGGTTAATAATTATTGATTTTATTGACATGTTAAGCTTTGGTAATAGAAGACTAGTAGAAAGAAAACTCAAAGAAAAATGCAGATCTGACAGAGCAAGAATTCAAATAGGAAGAATTAGTAATTTTGGATTATTAGAAATGTCGAGACAAAGACTTAGAGAGAGTGCTGTTAAATGGAAAGTAACTTTAACAGATGAGTCTTTTGCTTTAAAGATATTAAAACTAGTTGAAGTTAAAGCAGTTTTAACTAAGGCTAAATTTGTAGAACTAAAAATTTGTAAAAAAATATCAGACTTTATGAAGGAAAATTTCATCGATGATTTAAAATATTTTGAAGATAAAAATAAGATAAAAATCGATATTATTGCAGACAATTCACTTATAATTCCTGAGTACATAATTGACCTTCAAAACAAGACTAAGAAAACAATTGAAACTGTTGAACACATAGAAAAATTAAAAAATTTAGAAGATCAAGAAAAAGAGGTTAAATCTTTTGAAAACTTAAATAAAAAAAAACCCTATAAAAAAAAACCTTTCTTTAAAAAAAAATTTTATAAAAAAGCAGTTTAAATAATTCCAGTTTTTGGTGAAGACGCACTTCCATATGTGGATTTTTCTATGCGTCCAGCTAGAAAAGATTGTCTGCCAGAAATAACAGCGTCTCTAAAAGCTAAAGACATTAAAAAAGGTTTTTTAGCTTTTGCTATTGCTGTGTTAACTAAAACACCATCACAGCCCAATTCCATTGCTATAGTGGCATCTGAAGCTTGACCTAAGCCAGCATCAATTATTACAGGTAACTTTGTCTGACTTCTTATAATTTTTATATTTGTTGTGTTTTGTATGCCAAGACCCGATCCTATAGGCGCTGCTAGAGGCATTATTGCACACGCACCAACATTTTCTAATTTTTTTGCCATCAAAGGATCGTCATTACAATAAACCATTACCTTAAATCCTTCCTTGGTTAAAACTTCAGTAGATTTTAATGTTTCAATCATATCTGGAAATAAATTTTTTTTATCTCCTAGCACTTCAAGTTTTACTAATTTCCACCCACCAATTTCTCTTGCTAATCTTAATGTTCTAAGAGCTTCTTCAGAAGTAAAGCATCCAGCAGTATTAGGAAGGTATGTAATTTTTTTTGGATCTATATAATCCATCAATAACGGTTTTTTCTTATCAGAAATATTAACTCTTCTTACTGCAACAGTAACTATTTCGGCACCAGATAGCTTTATAGCTTTGGCACAGTCTGACATACTTTTGTACTTTCCGGTTCCTACTATTAATCTAGAATTAAATTTTTTATTAGCTATTGTTATTTTATCTTTTGTCAATTTTAGCCACCTCCAATAAAATGAACTATCTCTACCATATCATTTTTTTTTAATTTGATTTTACCTATATTATTTTTATCTATTATTTCTTTATTTAATTCAATTGCTACTTTTTTTAGTGGAATTTTTAATTGTTTTAAAAAATTGGATAGGCTTAAATTCTCATTAATTGTTGATAATTTACCATTTATTTTAATTTTTATTTTTTTTATTTTTTTCATACTATATAAGTGCTGAATGAGTAATAATATTATAATTATTAACGGACCTAATCTTAATCTATTAGGTGAAAGAGAACAATCACAATATGGCTCAATAACTTTTGAGCAACTTAAAAATACTTGCTTAAATAAAGCAAAAAAATTAGGTATTAGTTTAGAGTTTTCACAATCGAATATTGAAGGTGAGATTGTTACAACTATTCAAGAGGCAAAAAATAAATTCGATGGCATTATTATTAATGCAGCAGGTTTTACTCACACATCTGTTGCTATTAGAGATGCTTTAGATATTTACAAAAAACCCATTATTGAACTTCACATATCTAATATATATAAAAGAGAGGAATTTAGACAAAAATCATTAATTAGTGACATTGCTACTGGTGGTATTTTTGGTTTAGGAGATAATGGTTATATTTTAGCCATAATTTCAATGCAAAACATATTAAAAAATGAAAATAGATAAAAACATTATTAAAGAATTAACAGATTGTTTAAGTGAATTCAATTTAACTGAAATTGAATACACCGACAAAGATACTAAAATTAAAGTATCTAAATCGAACACGTTTAACTCAAATCAAGCTGTAAGTGTTGAGACTTCCACACATCCCTCCAATAAAGAAAAATCTAAAATAGTATCTGGGACAGAGGTTAAATCCCCTATCATTGGTACAGCGTATCATTCTCCGGAGCCTGGTGCTAAAAAATTTTCTGAAGTTGGAAAAAAAATTAAAAAAGGTGAAACAGTTATGATAGTTGAGGCTATGAAAACTATGAACCATGTCCCCTCCACTGCTGATGGAATTATAAAAGAAATTTGTGTAGAAGATGGTCAGCCTGTTGAGTATGGACAAACTATTATTATCGTTGAATAATGTTTAAAAAAATTCTAATTGCAAACCGTGGGGAAATTGCAGTCAGAGTCATACGTGCTTGTAAGGAATGGGGAATAGCTACTGTTGCTGTTCACTCGGATGTAGATAGGGACAGTATGCATGTTCGTCTTGCAGACGAGAGTGTCTGCATTGGATCTCATCAACCAACCAACAGTTATCTAAATATACCTGCATTAATGTCTGCAATAGAACTTACAAAAGCAGAAGCTGTACATCCTGGTTATGGTTTTTTATCTGAAAATGCAAATTTTGCTAAGGTTCTCGAAGAAAACAAAATTAAATTTATTGGTGCCTCTTCAAAACTAATACAAATGATGGGTGATAAAATTCAAGCAAAAAAAATAGCTAAAGAATATGGCTTGCCAGTTATTGAAGGTTCCGATGGTGGTGTAACTAACGTAAAAGAAGCAAAAGAACTATGTAAAAAAATAGGTTTTCCAGTTTTGATTAAAGCCTCTGGTGGTGGTGGTGGTAAGGGAATGAAAATTGTTCACAAAGAAGAAGAGTTTGAAACATTATTTTCAACAGCAAAGTCTGAAGCACAGAAATACTTTGGTAATGATGAGGTTTACATTGAAAAATTTTTTCAAAACCCGAGACACATAGAGGTTCAAATATTATCAGGTAAAAATAGAACAATTCACCTACATGAAAGAGATTGCTCTGTACAAAGAAGGCATCAAAAATTAATAGAGGAGACCCCTAGCCCAGTTTTAACTAATGAAATTAGAAAAGATCTTTTTGAAAAAACTGTAAATATGGTCAGTAAAATTGGTTATGAGGGTGCTGGAACAGTTGAGTTTATTTACGAAGATGGAAAATTTTATTTTTTAGAAATGAATACTCGGATTCAAGTTGAACATCCTGTAACCGAAATGGTAACAGGGATTGATATAATTAAAGAACAAATTTGGATAGCTTACACTGGTGAAACAGCTCTTAAACAAAGTGATATTAATCCAAGGGGTCACGCTATTGAGTGTAGAATTAACGCTGAAGATGCAAGTAAAAATTTTCAACCATCCCCAGGAACTATTGGGATGTGTCATCAACCATCTGGTTTTAGAACGAGAGTTGATGGATCAATATTTCAAGGTTACAAAGTTACTCCTTATTATGATAGCTTGATTTGCAAGGTAATTGTTCAAGGAAGAAATAGAACCGAAGCTATTCAAAGAATGAATCGCTCATTAGATGAATTTGTCATTGAAGGTATAACAACCACTATACCTCTTCATAAGATCTTGCTAAATCATAAAAAGTTTATTGATTCAGATTTTAATGTGGGCTGGTTAGACAACGAAAAAGTTATTTAATAACATTTAGTCAACCAAATATCATAAACAGGATGATCAAAAGGATTTAACGTTGGACTCGATAAAAAAGTCCATCCATTAAATACAAAAACTTCATCATTATCTTTTTTAGTTAAATCTCGAACTTGGATGTATGCAGTAATCTCAGGGTTGTCATCGAACTCTGAGTTTTTACATTTTAAACTTTTAATCAAAAGGTTTTTAAATTTTTTTTCCTCTCCAATTTCTAATTTTAAAAGGCTGCTTTTAGAGCTAACTTTATCCAAAATCTTAATTTCAATAAATTTACCTTCTAAATTTTCTGATGCTATTATTGAAAATGTGATGTTGGTGAAAAAAAAAAAAATTAAAATTATTAAAAAATTAACTTTTCCAACTTTTATATTTCTTTTTAACTTGTTCATTGTTTTTATTAGGATAGTAGGCATTTTCTGTACCTGTTTGATTAGATAAATGTGGTTTTTGCCAATCATGTTTTTTTAAATTATGATTATTTTCAATCTTATTATTTGTAAAATGAATCCATGAATACCACTCATTTGGTATTTTTGAGGCATCTATTTCATCAATATAAATAATCCATCTTTTTCCAGATTTGCTTTCGTAGTACTTATTACCAAGAGAATCGCTACCTACTAATTTTCCAAAAAAAATCGTTTTTAATTTTGTGCCTAATGTTTCCTGATTCCACCAGATAAAAAACTTCTTAAAAAATATCCACATAAAATTTAATTAATTGTTCAATTTAAAATTGTATATTTAAAATTAGACTAAAGTATGGATTTGTATATAAATTAATTATCACAAGATTCATAATAAATTTTAAATAAAGGAAAAATGGCAAAATACTTAGTAGAAACTTATTACACATGCAGCTTTAAGGTTAATCACTATCTGGACAATGTTAATGAAGCTGAGTTAGCAAACTTAGAAAAGCGTGATGATGGAAAATTTGAGGTTCTAGATGTCAAGCTTGATACTAGGAAAACTAAAAGCTTAGACTCAAATAATAAAGTAAGTGAAACTAAAAAACTAGACATTATATCTGAGCAAAGTCAGCCCAAAGTTATATCAAAAGAAAATAACACTACTTTTGTTAAAAAAATTAATGAAGGAGTGGGCAAAAGATTTAGTATGCCTGATAGAAGAAAAGGATACATACAAAAAGCCACAATCGGTGATCATAAAGTTTATTTACACACTGGTGAATATGAAGATGGAAAAATTGGGGAAATTTTTATTGATACAAGCAAAGAAGGAGAGTTGGTAAAAGCTCTTATGAATAATTTTGCGATAGCAATATCTCTGGGTCTTCAGTATGGCGTTCCATTAGATGAATTTATTAGCGCTTATGTCGACACTAAGTTTGAGCCATCTGGAAAAGTTCATGGCAATGACAGAATAATGAGTGCTTCATCAATATTAGATTATATTTTTAGAGAATTGGCTATCTCTTATCAAAATAGAGAAGATCTAGCTCACACACCTACAATCGGTGGCTCTGATAGATCAACACCTGAAGAAGAGAATTCAGAAGATCACAATCAATTACTTAAAATTGTAAAAGATATTACCAGCAAAGGTTTTGTTAGAAATAATTATAAAAAAAATCTTGTGGATTTGTCTGATGTTAAAATCAGCTTAAAAGGTAAAAAATAATATTATTTTTTGACTTTTAAAGCTAACCCAAGTTCTTTTAACTGCTCTTCATTTATATTCGATGGAGCATTCATCATTAAATCTTGAGCGTTTTGATTCATTGGAAACATGGTAACCTCTCTAATATTTTTCTCATTAGCTAGCAACATTACTATTCTATCAATTCCAGGCGCTATACCGCCATGTGGGGGAGCTCCATAACTTAGAGCGTTAATCATTCCACTGAATTTTTCATTTACCTGTTCTTTTTGGTAACCAGCAATTGAAAATAATTTGTACATTAATTCTGGCACATGGTTTCTGATTGCACCTGAGGATAGCTCAATACCATTACAAACAATATCGTATTGATAAGCTTTAATATTGAGTGGGTTTTTAAAATCTATGTCTTTTATATTGCCTTGGGGCATCGAAAATGGGTTGTGGCTGAATTCAATTTTATTAGTTACTTCATTTTTTTCAAACATTGGATAATCAACAATCCAACAGAATGCAAAGCAGTTTTCATCTATTAGATCTAAGTCTTTAGCAATTTTATCTCTTGCTTGAGAAGTTATTTTCTCAACATCATTTTTTTTTCCACAAGCAAAAAATACACTGTCACCTTCTATGGCTCCAGTAATTTTCATAATTTCTTCTAACGCTTCACTGGAAAAAAATTTTCCAACAGGTCCTTTGGCAGAAAATTTTTCACTTTTTTCAATCGTAAAATATGCTAAACCAGAAGCACCTTGCTCTTTAGCCCATTTATCTATGCTGTCAAAAAAACTTCTAGGTTTTGATTTTGTATTTTTTGTTACTATACATCTTACTTTGGAACCAGATTTTACAAGTTTTTTAAATATCTCAAAAGTAACATCGTCTCTAGTAAAAATATCTGTTAAATCTGAAATTAATAATGGGTTTCTCAAATCTGGTTTGTCTGATCCATATCTAAGCATGGATTCCTCATAAGATATTCTTGGAAAATTTTTATACATTAATTTTTTTGAAGAAAATTTTTTAAATAAATTAACTATTAATTGCTCAACAACTTTAAAAACATCTTCTTGTTCAACAAAAGACATTTCTAAATCAAGTTGATAAAATTCACCTGGACTTCTATCTGCTCGTGCATCTTCATCTCTAAAACACGGGGCAATTTGAAAATATTTATCAAATCCAGAAACCATTATTAATTGTTTAAATTGTTGTGGTGCCTGGGGTAGTGCATAAAATTTACCTGGGTTTAATCTACTAGGAACTAAAAAATCTCGAGCACCTTCTGGACTGGAGGATGTTAATATTGGAGTTTGAAATTCTAAAAAACCTAGTTTAAACATTTCATTTCTAATATATGAAATAACTTTTGATCTTAGAATAATATTATCGTGGATCTTTTTTCTTCTTAAATCTAAAAATCTATATTTTAGTCTAATTTCTTCAGCGTATTCTTGATCACTAAAAACAGGCATTGGTAACTCTTTGCACGTTCCAAGAACTTCAAATGAAATTATATTAATTTCAATTTCTCCTGTGCTAAGTTCTAAATTAATGGTTTCTTTGCTTCTCTCTACAACTTTTCCATTTATTTTTATTACACTTTCTAACTGGGTTTTTTCTAATTCTTTAAAACCAGGATTGCTTTTATCAATAATGCATTGCGTCATTCCATAATTATCTCTCAAATCTAAAAACAAAAGATTTCCATGGTCTCTTTTTTTATTAATCCATCCAGATAGAATAGTTTTTTTTCCACTATTCTCTCTAGTTAATTCACCACAATTATGAGTTCTGTATTTATTCACTTAATCCTCTAAAGCCTCTTTAATAATCTTAAAATCGATTGATTTTTTTTTTTTTAAACTAATCTTGTCAATTTTATATATGAATTCAAATATTTTGCCATACGATCTCTCTATTCTTTTAATAATAAAATCAATCAATTTTTTATCTAAAGTGATCTGTCTATCTGATAAATTTTTTAATATAAGTGCAAACATCAGCTCATCATCAGGATTTTCGATCTTAGTTAAAAGACAGTTTTTAGTTCTTGAGCGGAGATCTTCTAATTGAAATTTAATTTCAGTTATTGGTTGATTGGAAGTAATTATTAAAAACTTATCATCAAGGTCAGCTACATTAAATAAAGTATAAATCAATTTCTCATTTACATTTAAATCCAGATCTTCTAAAATTATATTTTGGTATGATTTAATTGCTTGTAAATTCTCATCATTCAATAAACTTGCATCTATCTTAATGCCATTAAATTTTTTTAAAAAGATATTAACTAAATGTGATTTACCAGAATGTTTTTCACCACTGATATTTAAAAAATTTTTTTCCCATTTAGGCCATTTATTCATCAATTCAAATGTATAATAATTACTTTGTCCAACATAAAAGTCATTGTCTTTAAAATTTTCTTTATAATTAAAATCTAACAATAGTTGATTTAGACTCTTCATTTTATAACCCAAATATTATTTTCTATTGCTAAATCAATATTTTCTTCACTGAAGTTATTTAAAAAATTTTTAGGTGATCCATTATAAATTATTCTATAAAAAATATTTTTACTATCAAATTTTAAAATATAAAAATTAGATACTAAATCAGTACGATCTAGTATTCTCTCAAATTTTTGAATTTTAGCATATGCTTTTGAGTTTACAGACACTGTTAGAGGCAACTTTATAGATGTATTGATTTCATTATTTTTTTTCCAGTAATTTTCATAGATAGTTTTTAGATTTTCCAAAATTATTTCAAAATTTTGTTCATTATTTAGGTTAATTTTTTGAAATTTTTGATTATCTAATTTTAAAGTATTTTTAAAATTAATCTTGGAAAGAACCCTAAGTTCCTCTTTATTCTTAAATATGATTAATATTATATAATCTTGTAAATCATATTTTTTAATCAGATTCATAAAATCATAGTTTTCTATGGAGCCAAAATTTTGCTGAATAGTATTTAAGTCCTCTATGTCTTCAGTTGGTAACACATAATCCAGCAAATGATAATTTTTTTTACTATCATTCCATTTTTGATAAAAAATATTATCTGTGAATAAATAAATCTTGTCTTGGTCAGCATCAACTAATATTGGAATCAACAAGACTTTATTTCTTAAAGGTATGGAGGGAAATATATTTTTTCGTGCTAAAAAAGATAATGTTTTTTTTTTATTAAATGTAGTTTCTAATTTTGCAAAATATTCATTATTGATGAATTTTTCATCACTTATAGTAAAGGAATCGATCATACTCTTAAGTTCTTTAAGTGGCGTGTTCTTTATTTTGTCCCTGTCACCTGAGGTTGTAATCATTGAAATCAAATTATAAAATGAAGCTCTAAAACCTTCGTCAATCACTCTATTTTTATTAAAATTAAGCTCAAATGCTGCTGAAATCTTAACATCAGATACCTTAAAGGTATTTGCGTACAACAAACTTGTGGAAAAAATTATTATAAATAGAACGATTGAAATAAAGAATATATATACCTTTTGTAATCTTAGAAATTTATTTATAATTTGCATATTTTATACTAATGAAAAAACAAAAATTTACCTATGAAAAAAGTGGCGTAAACATAGATGCTGCTGATAATTTTGTTAAATTTATATCTAGCATCTCAACAAAAAATAAAGGCAAAAAAAAGTTTAATAATATTGGCGGTTTTGGATCAATATCAGGTATACCAGGTAATCTTAAAAAGCCAAAAATTGTAGCTTGCACCGATGGAGTTGGAACAAAGCTTGAAATAGCTAATACTCTTAACAAATATGACACTATTGGGATTGACTTAGTGGCAATGAGTGTAAATGATTTAATTGTACAAGGAGCAAAACCTTTATTATTTTTAGACTACATATCAATTAATAAAATTGATTTAAAAAAACTTAAACCAATCATTAAAGGAATAGTAAAGGGTTGTAAAATTTCAGACTGTGAATTAGTTGGAGGAGAAACGGCAGAAATGCCTGGTACATATGAAAAAGATAAATTCGATATAGCTGGTTTTGCCGTAGGTGTGGTTGATGAAAAAAAAACCTTAGACAAAAAAAATATAAAAAAAAATGACTTAATCTTAGCTATACCTTCCAATGGGGTCCATTCCAATGGATACTCTCTGGTAAGACATGTTTTAAAAAAAAAAAAAATTAACTTAAGGAATAACAAATTTCTTAGAAAAGAATTGTTAAAACCAACAAAAATTTATGTGAAAGAAGTTTTAAATCTAATTAGCAATAAACTTATACATGGATGTGCCAACATAACAGGTGGTGGGCTTGGTGATAATATCAAAAGGGTTATTCCAGATGGTATGGTTGCAAACATACACTTAAATAAAGTTAAAACTAAAAAAATCTTTAAATGGTTAAAACAAAATAATATAGATAATAAAGAGATGTTGAGAACATTTAACTGTGGAGTTGGTTTTTGTCTAATAATAAACCCAAAAAACTTAAATAAAATTACAAAATTTTTTACCAAAGAGTTTAAACCTTATGTTATTGGAAAAATAACTTCAGGAAAAGATAAAGTTAAACTAAATGGAAAAATTGACTGGTCTTAAAAAAATAAAAACAGCAGTTTTTATTTCTGGCGAAGGAAGTAATTTAAAGAATTTAATAAAATTTTCTAAGGTAAAAAAATCTCCCATTTCAATAGACTTAATTATCTCCAATACAAATAAGGCTAAAGGCTTAAGGCATGGGGATCGGTTTAATATTAAAAATAAAATATTTAATTTTCTTAATATTAGAACTGATGAAAAAAATATTTTAGCATTAACAAAAAGAGAGAAGATTAATTTTATTTGTCTTGCAGGCTTTATGAAGATTTTGTCTAAAGATTTTATAAAAAAATTTGATGGAAAAATAATTAATATTCATCCCTCTCTACTTCCAAAATACAAAGGGCTACATACTCATGAAAGAGCTATTAAAAATAAAGATAAGTTCGCTGGGTGCACTGTTCACTATGTGACTGCAAAACTTGACTCTGGAAAAATAATCATGCAAAAAAAAGTTAAAATAATAGCTAAAGATAACTTAAGCTCCTTAGCAAAAAAAGTTTTAAAACAAGAGCACAAATTATACCCTGCTGCTATTATGAAAATCTTTAATTAATCTTTAAAAAAGAAATCAATCTCTATTTTAGCATTTTCAACACTATCAGAACCGTGAACAGAGTTTTTATCAATAGAAATTCCATATTTTTTTCTTATAGTTCCCTCTTCGGCATCTTTTGGGTTGGTTGCACCCATTAGCTCTCTATTTCCTAAAACTGCATTTTCTTTTTCAAGCACCATTACAACTATTGGTCCTGATGATAAATATGCACATAAATCATTGTAAAAAGGCTTTGTTTCATGAACCTTATAAAATTGCTCTGCTTCAAGTTTTGCTATTTGGATTTTTTTATCTTTAACAATATTAAAACCTTTATTTTTAAATATTTCCTTGATTTCATTATCTAAATTTCTTTCTACTGCATCTGGTTTAATAATTGATAGTGTTTGTTCTATATTACTCATAATCATCCTCTATTAGTTTGTTTAATAATCTTACTCCATAACCAGTTGCTCCACCTGAGTTTAAAGCTCCACCATATTTTGAAAAGGCCATGCCAGCTATATCTAAATGCGCCCAAGATGTCTTGTTTAGAATAAATCTTTGTAAAAATTGTGCAGCAGTTGTTGATCCTGCTCCACCAACATAATTTATATTTTGCATATCAGCATTTTTTGAATCTATAAGTTTGTCAAAGTTTTTATGCAGAGGCATTCTCCAAAGTTTTTCATCTACTTTTTCACCAGCAGTCAATAATTGTTTTGATAGTTTGTCGTCATTTGAAAACAGCCCTGCATATTCAGAGCCTAATGAAACTATTATAGCCCCTGTTAAGGTTGCTAAATCAACCATAAATTTAGGTTTAAATTTTTTCTCAGTAAAAGATAAAGCATCAGCTAAAACTAATCTACCTTCTGCGTCAGTATTTAATATTTCAATTGTTTTACCACTGTAAGATTTAACAATATCACCAGGTCTTTGTGCATTACCTCCTGGCATATTCTCTACAAGTCCTACAACACCAACAGCATTTATTTTTGCTTTTCTTATTGCTAAATTTTTCATTAAACCAACTACTGAAGCAGAACCAGCCATATCATAAGTCATGTCTTCCATAAATTTTGCTGGTTTTAGTGAAATGCCACCAGTATCAAAACAAACCCCTTTACCAACAAATGCCAAAGGCTTAGAATTATTCTTTAATCCATTCCACTCCATTGTTACCAAGTAAGTGCCCCTGATACTTCCCTGTCCAACACCTAGCAATGCATTCATGCCTAATTTTTTTAACTTTTTTTCATCATAGATATTTATTTTCAAACCATGCTTTTTTAGAGAATTTATTCTTTTTGCATACTCATCTGGATGTAAAATGTTTCCTGGTTCTGATACTAGGTCTCTTGCAAAAAAAGTTCCTTCTTCCAAAGCCTTAAATCTTAATTGTTCTTGTGCAGATATTTTATTATTTTTTCCAATAACATTAATAGAAATAAGTCTTTTATCTTTTTTTGATTTATAAATGTTAAATTCATAAGATTTTAGTTTTAATCCATGTAGGAAATACCCTACAAAATTTTCTATTTTACTATTTATGGTGTCTGTGTTTACAGAATAATCATTGCTCTTATCATAGTTTATATAACCATGAAATTTAGCTCCTAAATTTTCTATATCAGAAGTTTTTAAACCTTTTTTAATGGACACTAAAAATATTGTTTTTTTAGAATTTACTTCAAAAAAAAGTAAGTTCTTTTTTAAATCACTATTTTTTAACAGATCACTTACGTAAGAAAACTCTGTGTTGGTTGTATGTTTTTTTAACCCATTGATCTTGAAATTTTCATCAACAAATAAGACAAGATTGGTTGAAGGTTTTTTTAAGCCGATATTTTTATAATTAATTTGAATAGACATAAATTTTAAATACACTCCCTACGTGTTCGATGCTATATATGGAGAAAATTAATATATTTCAATGAAAAAATTAATATTCATAAATTTTCTTAAAGATGTTACTAAAACTTTTATTATTATAGGTTTCTCGATTAGTTTGATTGTTTGGGTGATACAGGCGGTTAAATTTTTAGATCTAGTTACTGGAGATGGTCACAGTTTTAATGTTTACTTCTTATATACACTTCTAAATCTTCCTAAAATTATTCATAGGATTTTACCTTTTATATTTTTTATCTCTCTATTCTATCAAATATCCCAATATGAGCTTAAAAATGAATTATTAGTATTTTGGACTAATGGAGTAAATAAAATAAAATTTATAAATGTTATTTTTTTTTATTCACTTATAATTACTTTAATCCAAATAATTCTAGGTGGATACATTTCACCTCTAAGCCAAGATCAGGCAAGAAATTTTATTCGAAATTCAAATGTAGATTTTTTTCCTTCGCTGATTAGGGAAGGTAAGTTTATAGATACAGTGTCGAACTTAACAATATTTATAGAATCCCAAGATGAATTTGGTAATTTTAAAAATATTTTTTTAAAGGATTATATCGAAATGGCTGGGTATAAGAAAAACGAAAATTATCAATTAATTTATGCAAAGAGTGGACAATTATCTAAGGAAAGTGGCAAAAGGTATTTTGAATTATTTGACGGAAGAGTTGTTAATAATAAAGAAGGGGAAATAACAAATTTTAAATTTGAAAGAATAGATTTT
>Ga0209709_10001829_pt1 | contig 19213 bp, 20 predicted proteins | sample ArcticOcean_MG_C_2_FD_187435 | JGI IMG/M metagenome (GOLD analysis project Ga0209709, IMG submission 187435) | Marine microbial communities from western Arctic Ocean - ArcticOcean_MG_CB4_136 (SPAdes) (version 2) | ecosystem: Environmental > Aquatic > Marine > Oceanic | place: Arctic Ocean... | reverse complement strand
ATTGATACTAATGTGATTGGTGAAATTTTTTCTTTTAAAAATAAATAACCAAAAACCGCCAAAAATAATATTTGTGTTGAAATAATGAAATTAGTATTTGCTACAGTCGTATTATACATGGCAAAAACATAACCACAAAAACCAAATGATAAAATAACCCCGCTAAATAAACCTGGTAAACCCGACTTATAAAAAGCACTAAATAATTTTTTTTTATAAGTAATTATTAAAAAAATTAAAACTGTGAGTGAAAAAAAAAGTGATCTCCAAAACAATATTTGCCATAATGTAGATCCGTCGAATGATTTAACTATTAAACCACCAAAACTTAAACTACACGCCCCCATAAATACCAATATAGGTCCTGGAATATTTTTAATCACATTCATTTAAATATTTATTTGTTTCATCAGTATATGCTTTAAATATATTCTGAGCTTCTTCAAGACTTACTTCTTTGAAGTTTATAGTAGACCCTGGTGTATATTGACCCACACGATCAAGATCAGCAGAAATAACAACTGCTATTTTTGGATATCCTCCAATAGTGCCATGATCAGAAAGCATAATAATAGGATTACCATCTGCTGGTACTTGTATAACTCCTCTAACAAGGCCTTCTGATTTAATATTTGTGCTCACAGTATTTTCTAGTTTATAACCACTTAGCCTAATGCCCATTCTATCTACAAGTTTAGTGACTAAAAATTCTTTTTTAAAAAAAAAATTCTGCGCTTCACTTGAAAAAAAATCAAAGTTTGTACCCTTAATAACTCTAATTAAGTTATCTGAAGATGGATTATAGTTTATTTTTTTTTCTTTATTTATTTGTACATTTGAATTTTTTATAAAAACCTTATCTTCTATAGAATATTTTTTTCCATTGTTTGCACCAACATTAGCTTTTGTGTTTGTTGAATAACTGTTCCAAACTTTTTCTAATTTAAAACCACCAGTGACTGACAAATATCCATAAACAGTATTTTTTGTTGAAATTATATCTATTTGATCTTCATCTTCTAAAATATAATTTTTGTAGCATATACCATCTTCAATAATTGATTTTTTTCTAATTATTCTAAAAAGTACATCTCCAGTTATACTAAAGTTAATTTTGCCATTTTTTAATTTTAAAAGTGGCCCTTGATAGGCAAACTCGATAACTGCTTCATTTAAATCGTTGTTAACTAGTTTATTACATAACTTATAATTTCTTTGATCTATTGCACCACTTACAGCAATACCAACATGATACATATGATTTCTTCCTTTGTCCTGAACCGTTGTGTTAATTCCAGATCTTAAAATTTCAAAATATGTATCACTCATCCCAGTTTATATATTCCTCTTTAGATATTTGATAAAAGTTCACTTCATCACCTACTTTAATTAATACTGGTTCATCTAAATTTGATTGATCAAAAATTTTCAGTGGTGTTTTACCAATAATATTCCATCCCCCTGGACTTTCAAATGTATAAATATTTGCAAACTGTTCTGCTATACCAACTGATCCTTTAGGAACTTTAACCCTTGGTGTCTCTAATCTATTGCACCTGATATTTTCATTTATATCTCCTAAAAAAGGCATCCCAGCAATAAATCCAGTCATGTAACAAAAGTAATCTTTATTTAAATAAAGATCTAATATTTTTTCTTTTGATAATTTTGTCTTATCTAAAAGTCTCTTAAAATCTAATCCAAATTCATTATCACAGCAAATTGGTATTTTAATTTTTTTTTGCTTATTTTGTGTGTCACCAATAATTTTTAAATTTTGCACTACATTACTTATTTCTGCATAATTTGTTATGGATAAATCAAAGCTAATAATTAGTTTATTATAGGATGGAGTAATATTGTTTATTCCACAATCTTTATTTTCTTTGATAAATTTAGATAAACTATTGAAGTAATCTATAACATTTAAGTTTATTTTTTTATTTACTTCTGATCCAAAATCACAATACAAAGCTGCATCACCAAGATTAGATATATTTTTAATCATGTGATGTTATACTCTACACTTTAAGTTATGGAAATTAATATCAATTGTGATTTAGGAGAAAGTTCAAAATTTCATTCTACAGAGAATGATCCTGCCTTATTGAATATTGTAAATTCAGCAAATATTGCTTGTGGTTACCATGCGGGTGATGAAGAGACTATGGAAATGGTTATTAAAATATCTGCAAAAAATAAGGTTAGCATTGGTGCGCATCCATCTTTTTATGATCGTGAAAATTTTGGCAGAAAAAGAATTGATTTAAATTCATCTGAAATTAAAAGATTAATAATAGATCAATATGAAATTCTTCAAAGTGTGGCTACTAAATACAATCAAAAAATAACTCACATCAAACCTCATGGTGCATTAAATAATATGGCCTGTGAAGATTTTGAGCTTGCTACTATATTGGCAAATTCAATATATGAAATTGATAAGGATATCATCTATCTCTTACCGACTGGCTCAAAAATGGAAATTGCAGCAAAAAAATTAGATATGAAAATTGCGTGTGAAGTATTTGCTGATAGAAATTATAAAGATGATGGAAATTTAATTTCAAGGTCAAAGCCAAATGCTCTAATCACAGATCCAGAAATTGCAAAAATGCATGTAATAAATATGATTAAAAACCAATCTTTAAACTGTTTAAGTGGAAAACAAATACCGTGTGAAATTAACTCTATCTGTATACATGGTGATAACATAAGTTCACTTAATACTGCTAAATTAATTAAAGACGATTTACTTAAAAATAATTTTGAGTTAAAAGCATTAGATAAAATGTCTAAATTTTTATAATTATGATTAAAAAAATATTAATACCTTTGCTTTTTTTTGTTTTTACGACCTCTCCATTGCTAGCCGCTAGCACTAGTAGTAATGATACTGTCAAAAAGAATATAATTAGCAGCTATAAATCAGCAGAAAATAGAATTAAAAAAGCAAAAAAATTAGAGAAGAAAGGAAAAACTGACAAAGCACTAAAACTCTATAAAAAAGCTTTTATCTTTTTGAAAAAAGCAAATCTAGAAAAACCAATTGATCCAAACACCCTAAACTACTTGGGCTTTACAAGTAGAAAGCTTGGAAATTTTGAAGATGCAGAAGTTTATTATTTACTTGGATTAAGTTTGGATCCTGATCACAACGGCATAAATGAGTACCTTGGAGAACTTTATGTGGTTACTAAAAGAATAGATTTAGCCAAAGAGAGGCTACAGGTTCTAAAAAGTTGTGACTGTGAAGAGTATAGTGAATTAAAAGAAATCATTGATGGAACAAAAAAATCAAAATATTAAATCATTGATTTATTATAATTAATTAATATTATAAAAACATCTTGATAGAAGAATTCATAATTTTAACCCAGATTATATTTATAGATATAATTTTAGCAGCAGATAATGCCATTATAATAGGGTTAATAGCCGCTAACTTTGTTCCCAAGAATAGAAAACAAATAATTCTATGGGGTGTTGCTGGTGCTTTAATTTTTAAAATTATTTTTGCACTTTTTGCCACTTACTTATTTGAATTTTACTATATAAAAATATTGGGTGGATTTCTTTTAATTTGGATTGTTAATGACTTGCGTAAAGATTTAGTTGAAATGAAAAATCAAATTAAATCTCCTACAAAAAAATCCAAAGAACCTTCTTTTGTTAAGAGTATTTATAAAGTCTTATTTGCAGATATTACTATAAGTTTTGATAATGTAATTGGTGTAGTTGGAGCTGCAAAGGGTTATTTCGGTTTTATGATATTTGGACTTATTTTATCAGTTGTATTGACTGGTGCATTGGCAACATATTTAGCAAATTATATCCAAAAACACTTATGGATCGCATATGTTGGTTTAGGATTTATTTTAATAGTTGCACTTCAATTAATAATTGGTGGATTAAGTGATTTTGGAGTTTTATCAATTAATGAAACTTTTAAAAAATACTTTTAGTTAACTTCAAAAATTTTTCCGAACCCTACAACTGGATTTCTATTTCCAATTACATTTAATGTTTCCCAAATTAATGTTTGATTGCTGGATAAAACAATTTTATTCAATTTTTTTTCAAGTCTATCAATAATTGATAAAACTGGTAATGCAGTACAAGAGATAAATAATGCATCACTATCTTCTACATCTGTTTTAGACAAAACTTCAAATAAATAATTTTCATCAACTTGGCCAATATCTAGATCAGAGTCAATATCAAAATAGGTTAAAGAATTAACAATAATATTTTCTTTTTTAAAATAATTAACAACAGAGTCGTTTATTGTTTTTGTATAAGGTGTAAAGATGGATATCTTATTAATATCCAATACTTTTAAAGCTTTAATTGCAGAGGTTATTGGTGTTGTTACTTTTGCTTCAGGTTTAGCTAAATTAATTTTTTTTTTTATCACATCATACCCTGCGGCTACTGTTCCAGATGTACATCCATATGCTACACAGTCTAATTTTTGATCTGGTAAAATATCTTTAGTAACCTCCGTAATATCATCTGCCATTTTAGCTAAGGTTGCATTGGTTAGTGGGTTATAGCAATGAATTCTATTTACATATAGGTCAATCTCTTTTCCATGAATTAAATTATTAAAATCTTTTTCAATTCTAAAATCACTACCCAGGGTTATTAAGCCAATTCTTGGGTTGGATTTAACTATAAATTTTGGTTTAATTTTTTTTAATTTCATAAATTACCTTTAATAGTTGGATTAAATATATATTGATTAATGTGTCTAGTTAAAATAAAGTTTTAAAAAAAGCGTATATAACTCGTCGTTTTACAGGGTTTAAAGGGTACCAAGTGTTTTACGAAAGTGGGATCAGTCGTCTTTAAATGTAATTATTTAGGGAGGTTTGAATGAAGTTTGGATATTTTTGTAACACTACTAACTGGGATCATAAACCATACAATCAATTATTAGATGAAACCAAAGAGATCACCACGTACTGTGATGAAAATAATTGGGACTCGATTTGGTATACAGAGCATCACTTTAATCACGAAGGAATGGAATCTTGCACGAACCCTTTAATGATGGGTGTAGATGCTGCTGCAAGAACAAAACAAATTAGAATTGGACAAGCTTGTAATGTAATTACTTTTCATAATCCAATACGTCTTGCAGAAGATATAGCTTTATTAGATCAACTATCAGGTGGGAGAGCTGATGTTGGTATTGGTAGGGGAATTTATGGAAGAGAAGCTATCAATATGAACAAAGAAGCTGACTTAAAAGATCAGGCAAAAAATTTTAGATTATTTGATGAAACTTTAACAGTGATGAAAAAAGCTTGGACTGAAGAATTTTTTAGTCATCAAGGTGAGTTTTATACCTACCCTACTCCTGGTTTTGCTTGGCAACATGATATGAGTCCTCCTAGTGAGAAATTTTTAGATACAAAAACAAGTGAAATGAAAAAGATAAGTGTTGTTCCAAAACCAATGCAACAACCACACCCTCCTATATGGCAAGTAGTTGATGGAGCAAGATCGATTGAATGGGCTGCACAAAATGGATTAAACACTATAATGTGGATACCTACCGTTAAAGCTTTAAAGAAAAGATTTGAGATTTATAGAGATGCAAAATCTAAAGCAGAAAATAGAGATGTACCATTAGGAAAAGGTGTATCTTTAGTTAGAGATATGTTTGTTGCTGAAACTATGGAAGAAGCTGAAAAAATGGCTGGTGAACATATTATTAATTATATGAAATGGGTTTGTCATTGGAGGGGGTTAGGTAATCATATGGATCCTGATGAAGAATTACCAGAAACAAAACATAAGCTAGACCTACTAAACTATGACTTCTTACATAAAAGAAATTTATTATTTGGCACACCTGAATATGTGGTTAATAAAATAAATGAATTAAAATCTGAATTAAATTTACAAAACTTACAAGTATGGTCTAACTTTCCCGGTATAAAGCATGAAGCTTGCATGAGGAGCCTAAAACTGTTTAATGATGAGGTAATACCAAAAATTAATTTAGATAATTCAAATATAGAAAAGGCTAGTTAATGAAACTTGAATTAAGAAAATTTGCAAAATTTGTTGATAAAACTTTTATTGAAGGTGGCAAAGAAGCTAAAGAACCTGTTTTATTAGTTTCGGTTGCTGCTGTATTTAAAAATCCATGGCATGGAAAAGGCTTTGTTGAAGACTTAAAACCAATCATTTTAGATTTAGCTCCTAAACTAGGTACTATTCTAGTATCAGAATTAATAAAAGAAATGGGCTCTCCTGAAAAAATTTTAGCTTATGGTAAAGCTGGAACTGTAGGATTAAATGGTGAAATTGAACATGCATCTGCATTTATTCACACATTAAGATTTGGAAACAAATTTAGAGATGCTGTTGGGGGTACTTCTTATTTAAGTTTCACTAATACAAGAGGTCCTGCCGGGTCTAAAATGTCAATTCCAATGATGCATAAAACGGACTCTGGCCTAAGACCTTATTATCTTACTCACGAATTTACTATACACGACGCTCCTTTTGATGATGAAATAGTAATAGCAATTGGTGGCGCTTCAAGTGGTAGAGCACATGCTAGAACTGGTGATAGATATCAAGACATGAAGGAAATGGGATTAGATCCCAAATAAATTAATGCCTCACAATTTTGATCCTAATCAAAATTATCATTCATTCATTGATAATAACACTGAGCCATTAGTGTTCATTCATGGTGTTGGTCTAAGTCATAAAATGTGGGACTCTCAAATTGCTTTGTTAAATAACTACTCAACAATTACCTATGATTTATTAGGTCATGGAAAAACTCCTTATAATAAAGAAGAGATCACATTAAATGATTTTTCAGATCAATTAGACTATTTATTAAAGTTTTTAAAAATTGATAAGATTAATCTTGTAGGTTTCTCTTTAGGTTCATTAATTGCTTTAGATTTTGCCTCTAAATTTCAAGATAAAATTAAAAATCTTACTGTAATAGGCACAACATATAAAAGAACTTCAGAAGAAAGAGCTTTAGTTATGGAGAGATTTGAGCAGGCTAAATTAAACAAACCTATTTCAAAGCAGGCACTAAAAAGATGGTTTACTGATAAATATTTAAATGATCATCCAGAAATTTATGATCAATTTGTAAAAATTTTAACAAAAAATGGTGAAGATCATTTAAATTTTTTAAAAGCTTACAAATTATTTGCTTATCATCAAGATAATATAAATTTAATCAAAAGAATTAAAACTAAAACACTTGTCATGACTGGGTCTGACGATTCAGGATCTACAGTTCAAATGTCAAAATCCTTATCCAATGATTTAACAAATTCAAGTTTTATTGAGATAAATAATGGAAAACATCTTTGTAGTATAGAGTGTGCAGATGATGTTAATATAAATCTTAAAAATTTTATTAGTAATTAAATGACAAAAATTCAAAACTTTAAAATGTTCATAGATGGCCAATGGGTTGACTCTGAGTCTGGTAAAACAATTGAAACTTTAAACCCAGAGAATAATGAGGTTTGGGCAACTGTACCCGAGGCCAATGCAAAAGATGTCGATAAAGCAGTAAAGGCTGCACAAAAAGCTTTTGAAAACTCGTGGGCTAATTTACATCCAAGGGAAAGAGCTAAATATTTAAGGTCTCTTGCAGATCAATTAAGAGAGAATGCTGAACATCTTGGTACTATTGAAACTAAAGATACGGGCAAAATTTTCAGAGAAACTAAAACACAAGCTAGTTATATTGCAGAATATTATGATTACTTTGCGGGTCTTGCAGATAAGGTTGAAGGAACTGTTGTCCCAATAGATAAACCAGACATGCAAGTAACAACAACCAGAATACCAATTGGTGTAGTTGCTGCAATCATTCCATGGAATTCTCAAATGTTATTAACTGCAGTAAAGCTTGCACCCGCATTAGCAATGGGAAATACAGTGGTAATAAAAGCTTCTGAGCTTGCACCCGTAACTTTATTAGAATTTGCAAAATTAGTTGAAAAATCAGGAATACCAAACGGAGTAGTCAATATAATCACAGGCTTAGGTGAGCCTTGTGGAAAGGCGCTAACTACTCACAATCTTGTGGAAAGAATTGCATTCACTGGTGGACCTGAGACAGCAAAACATATTATAAAAAATTCTGCTGAAAATTTATCCCAAGTAAGTTTGGAACTTGGTGGCAAAAGTCCTGTTGTTGTATTTAATGATGCTGAACAAGAAAATGCTCTTAATGGAATTACTGCTGGAATCTTTGGTGCAAGTGGTCAAAGCTGTATTGCAGGATCAAGGCTTTATATCCAGTCTGGAATATACAATGAATTTTTAGATAAATTAGTAGCAAAAGCAGAAAAGATAAAATTAGGTGCACCGATGGATAAAGATACTCAAATGGGTCCTTTAAATAGTTTTAAGCAGTTAGAAAATATAGAAAAAAATATTAAAGCTACTGTTGAACAGGGTGGAAAAATTAGATGTGGAGGCAAAAGATCCAATATATCTAATAAAGGTTATTATTTTCCAGCAACAATAATCGAATGTGAAAATCATAACTTACCTACGGCTGAAAATGAATTATTTGGCCCAGTATTATCTGTAATGAAATTTGATACAGAAGAACAGGCTATTAAATTAATGAATGATAATAAGTATGGATTATCCTCTGGAGTTTATTCATCAAACCTTGGAAGAGGCATGAGAGTATCCAAAGCTGTTAGAGCAGGAATAGTTTTTGTAAATACATATAGATTAATTTCTCCTATGGCACCATTTGGAGGAATTAAAGATAGTGGTTATGGAAAAGAAGCTGGGATTGAGTCTATTAAAGAATATACAAGAATAAAAACGACATGGTATAATTCTTCGGATAAACCGATGACAGATCCATTCACTATGGGTTAAATATTTGACTGCAAGACACTATCTATTAGTTTTATTTATTATGTTTGTTTTTGGAAGCTCATATCCAGTTAATAAACTTGCCTTAAATACATCCTTACCTCCAATGCTTGCTGGATCTTTAAGGATGTTTATACTTTTTATTTGCCTTCTTCCATTTTGTAAATTTAAAATTCCACATAAAAAATATTTTCTTCCCTTGCTAGGTTTTTGTTTGTCCATGGGGTTTGGTGTATTCTTTTTCTTAAACTTGTCATTGGGAGAAGCAACATTCGTTGCCCCAATTATTATAGGCGCACAGCTTGCAATACCATTTGCACTTCTTGCTAGTTCAGTTTTTCTTGGTGAAAAAGTTAATACAAAGCAGTGGTTGTTAATATTGATTTCTTTTTTTGGAATTTTTCTAATCGGATACGATCCAAATTTAAAAGGAGAAATTTATGCAATTTTTTTATGTAGCATTTCAGCTTTTTTTTATGGCATAGCCAATGTGCTCTCAAGATATATAAAGGAAGTTGATGTAAAATTTACAAATATGATTATGGGATTCACAGGCTTTATAACTATCTTATTATTTTCAATTTTTTTTGAAAGGAATACAGTCGGTCACTTAATTAACATAGACATTAATACCTGGCTCCTATTACTTTATAATGGAATAATGGTCTCAGTAATTGCTCACACTTCTATGTTTTATCTTTATAAATTTTATTCCGTCAATAAGGTTATGCCATTCTATTCTTTATTCCCAATATTTGGCTTAATCTTAACTTTCTTAATTTTTGGAGAAATTCCCTCACTACTAAGTGCAATTGGTGGGACAATTGTGATTATTTCGGTCTATCAGCTTCAAAAAATAAGATAATTTATCGATTGAAATATTGGATTAATCGTAATTAAATTAGCTTTTTATAAATTGTTAACAATCAAAGAGGAAAATAATGAAAAAACTATTTATTGCTGCATTTATATTCGTTTCAACATTTACAACGAGTACATTCGCAGAAGTTAAGATGGGAATTATACTGGGATTTACTGGTCCTATTGAATCTCTAACACCAGCTATGGCGGCATCTGCAGAGCTTGCATTTAAAGAAGCTTCTGATTCAGGTTCACTATTAGGTGGAGAAACTATTACAGTAGTGAGAGCAGACTCAACATGTGTTGATGCAGCGGCGGCTCAAGCTGCAGCTGAAAGTGTTATTGCACAAGGTGTTGTTGCTATTATGGGTGCTGACTGTTCAGGTGTAACTACTGCTATAGCATCAAACGTTGCTGTACCAAATGGTGTGGTCATGATTTCACCTTCAGCAACCTCTCCTGCTCTGACAGAATTAGCTGATAAAGGATTATTCTTTAGAACAGCGCCATCAGACAAAAGAGGTGGACAAGTTTTAGCTGATGCAACTAAAGATAAAAAAATCAAAAGTGTAGCTATTACTTATACAAACAATGACTATGGAAAAGGTCTTGCAGATATGTATAAAATTGGTTTAGCTTCTCATGGTATTAAAGTGACTACAGAACTTGCTCATGAAGATGGAAAAGCAGATTATTCATCTGAAGTAGCAACTTTAGCTTCTGCAGGTGGTGATGCGGTTGCTGTTCTAGGTTATTTAGACCAAGGTGGTAAAGGTATAATACAAGCCGCTTTAGACTCTGGAGCATTTGATACTTTTGTTTTAGGTGATGGTATGGTTGGACAATCTTTAGTAGATGCATTTGGTAAAGATCTAAAAAAATCTATAGCAACAAGACCTGGATCAACTGGTAAAGGTGCGCAAATATTCGTATCGGTTGCTGGTGCAGCTAATATAGATCCAGACGCACCTTATACAGCTTCATCGTATGATGCTGGTGCTTTACTTGTACTTGCAATGCAAGCAGGTGGATCAGCTGATAGAGCTTCTATTGCTAAAAATGTAATGGACGTTGCTAACGGTCCTGGAACTAAGATTTATCCAGGTGAACTTAAAAAAGGTTTAGATTTACTAGCTAAAGGTAAAAAGATTAACTACGAAGGTGCAAGTGATGTTACTTTTACAAAAGAAGGTGATGCTACGGGTTCTTTCTTGGAACAAGTCGTTAAAGATGGAAAATTTAAAACTGTAAAACAAAGATAAATAAATCTTAATTTTAAAACCCTCAGCAGTGAAAATTGCTGAGGGTTTTTTTATATAAAAATATTTCTTAAAATCCTAAAAATACCAAATACTGAAATAAAGATAAGAAAATAGAAAACTACTTTTCTATAAGTCTTTTCCTTACTTTTAATAAATAATTTATTCCCAATAAAAACACCTACTGGTAAAATAACAATTAAGGGACCAATTCTGTAAATAGTTATCATGTCAACAATTCCTGCAAAAAAACTTAAAATAAATACATATATATCTGTTATAAAAAATAAAGCTGCTAAAGAACCTCTAATTACTGCAGGCTGAATACTTGTAATCAATAAAAAAAGTGCCACCGGCATTCCTCCTAATGTTGTAAGTCCATTCAATGTTCCAGAGACCATTCCTGTAAAAAATTTTCCATAATTATTGTTAATTTTTTGACTTGAAAATCCTTGCATTAATAAAATTGAAAAAAATATTATTATTAAACAAACTGCTAAATGCGTTGATTCTGGGGCAAAATATTTGAGTAAATAAAGGCCTATTGGAGATCCAATTATTATTCCTGTTTGTAGTTTAAAAACAAATTTCCAATCAATCTTATTCCATATGTATGGGACCATAAAAATACTAATCAATACTTCAAGTGCTATTATGATGGGAACTATTTCTATCGCAGGAAGTATAAAAGAAAATCCAGAAATGCATATTGCAGAAAAACCAAAGCCATTAAACCCTCTTATTATTGACGCAACAAATACTGTAAATATTATAAAATAAATTTCTACTAAACTTAGTTGAAAATAAGATAAAAAATCCATCTTATTTTTTTTCTTTAAAATCAGCTCTTAATGTTGATAGAACAATTATAATTAAAAAAATTACACAAACTAAATTCATTGTTTTCCAGTTTGTTAAGGTTAAAAAAACTCCTGCAGATAAACTTGCAGTTGCTTGGACTGAATAAACTATTAAGTCATTAAAACCTTGTGCTTTAAACTTTTCATTTTCTCTATATGATAATACCAATAAGCTTGTTCCAGATATAAATAAGAAATTCCAACCAAATCCTAAAAAAACTAAAGCAACTAAATAATTGGTAAAATTTTGTTCAAACAAACTAGTTAAAACTGTTATTAGAAATAAAAATACACCAGCATACATTATTTTACTATGTCCAAATTTTCTTATCAAATTACCCGTAACCAGTGATGGTAAAAACATAGCTGCTATATGAAGTTGAATTACAAGTCCTGTTTTTGTTAAGTTAATTTTTTCCATTACATGCATACTTATTGGTGTTGCTGTCATTAAAAATGCCATTACCGCATAAGCAAATGCAGAAGCAATTAGCGCTTGTAGGAATCTTGGTTGAGAAATTAATTCTAAATAACTTCGTGAAGTTTTTTTATTAATATTATTTGATTTATGTCCATCTTTATAAAAAAATAAAAAAATTGTTGATGTAAGAGTTAGGGCAGCTAGCACGATGTATGATCCGGCATATAAATGTTCGGCAATTATATCTTTTGAAAAATTAGCTGCATTTGGCCCTATAAAAGCTGAACCTATTCCCGCTAGCAATATTATCGATATTGCTTTTGGGGCCATATCTTTTTTTACCGTTTCAACTGCTGCAAAACGATACTGATGACTAAAGGCTACTCCTGCTCCAAGTAAAAAACATGCAAAATTAAATAAAATAAAACTTTCACAGATTATTGAATAAGCAGCAAGTAGTGATGATAGTGAACTGCCAATTGATGCAAACATAAAACCTGCTCTACGACCAATTATACTCATAACCTTTGCTGCAAAAATTGCAAAAATTGCTATACCTACAATTGATAAAGCCATCGGTAGAGTTGCTAAAGATTTTACAGGACTAAACTGTGAGCCAATTATTCCACTTAAAAAAACAGTTACTGGTGCTGCAGTAAAAGCAAAGATTTGACTTAAAATCAACAGCCATAGATTTTTATTCATTAAAAAAAATATTTATCACCAATGTACATCGCCCATGCTACCGCGGCTCCAAGTATAATATATTTCATAATAATTTTATTTTATTTCGATTTTTTCAGGAAGTATACCCTTTGGACGATACCTCATAATCAGCAAGAGTCCCATACCCATCATTAAATATCTAAAATATGGAATACTTTCAATTAGATGAACCTTTAAAACATTTGTTTCAGACAAGCCAATTGTAAGTAAATTGATTAAAAATAGTGCAATTGGTGCCGCTTCTATCCACAAAAACCATACTGCAAAACCACCTAAAATCGCCCCAAAATTATTTCCACTTCCACCAACAATAACCATTACCCAAATTAAAAAAGTATATCTCATAGGTCTATAGCTTCCTGGGGTAAATAAACCATCTTGTGTAACTAACATAGCCCCAGCTATTCCAACTATAGCAGATCCTAATATAAAAATTAACAAATGCTGTTTAACAACATTTTTACCCATAGCATTTGCAGCTTCTTCATTGTCTCTTATTGCTCTCATCATCCTTCCCCATGGTGAATAAAGTGCTTTTTGAGTAACTATTAGTAACGCTACAACTACAGTTAAAAATAATCCTGAATAACAAAGTTTTACAAAGACTGAAGAGCCTTCGATAACAAGTTGGTTAAGTGCAGCTTGTTTGTCAGATATATTTGAAATTAATTCTAATTTACCTGAGTTAAATTTTGCAACTAAATTGATAAACCATTCTTTTGTTTGAAGCTCAATTTCATAAGGGACTGGTCGTTTTAAACCGATTACATTTTTGACACCTCTAGTTAACCAATCCTCATGTTTGATGATTGCTATAACAATTTCTGATATAAGTAATGTTGCAATTGCCAAATAATCAGCACGTAATCCCAAGGCAACTTTGCCTACTATAAAAGCTAAACCAGCTGCAAAAAAGGCACCAACAATCCAAGAAAACATTATTGGCAAGCCTAAGCCTCCAAGAAATCCTGTTGTAGCAGGATTTATCGCTTCTATTGCCCCTATACTTTCTTCAGAAGTAATTCTTAAGATTACAATTCCTATGATAATAATTGCAGCTATACCATAGGTTCTAATTTTAGATTTTTCAAAATTTCTTAAAACAAAGCGTATAGCAAATATCATTAATACTATTAGCCATAAACACATTATAATATTAAATCCACCAGCTAGCCAAGCTTCCTTCACAGGATCTACTGATATCAAAACTGCTGCTAACCCTCCTAAGGCTGCGTAACCCATAAGACCAAAATTAATTAAGCCTGCATAACCCCATTGCACGTTTGCTCCCATTGTCATTACCGCAGAAATTAAACACATATTAAAAATTGATAAAGCTACATTCCACGACTGAAATATTCCAACCAAGATAATAAGTCCTAGCATTATTCCATAAGCTGCAATTACATTCAGATTTTTTTTCACAGTACTTTTCCTCTAAATATACCGTTTGGTCTATATAGTAAGACAATTATCAGTATAGAGAATGATACAGCAAACTTATAATCTGTTGATAATAGTTGAACTAGGTTTTCTGGTTCCATACTTTTTGGCAAGATATACATAAAAAATTTCTTATAGGCATATGTCACAAATATTTCAGAAAAAGCTATGACATATCCACCTAAAAATGCTCCAAATGGATTTCCAATACCTCCGACAATTGCTGCTGCAAAAATTGGCAACATATTATTAAAATAAGTAAAAGGTTTGAAACTTTTATCCAACCCATATAAAGCACCTCCAATTGTTGCCAAAATACCAGCAATAATCCATGTTATCATCACTACTCTTTTTGGATCTATTCCTGATAACAAAGCTAAATCTTCATTGTCTGAATAAGCACGCATACTTTTTCCAGTTTTAGTTTTATTTAAAAACCAAAATAAAATAGAAACCAATAATAATGTTATAAATATCGTTAATACTTGACTAGATTTAATTGCTAAACCCTCATTAAGTCCTGTCATTTCTTTAAATTCGTTTGCTTTAATTATAAATTTTTCTCCATCAAAAAACCTTCTGTCTGAAGGACCAATTATTATTCTAACTACAGCCTGTGTTATAAACATAACACCAATACTCACCATGGCGAGTTGAACAGGAGGGCTTTTGTTAACTCTGTAATATCTAAATACAAATTTATCCACTAAGAGCATGTAACCAATTGTCAAAACAATTGCGAAAGGTATGGCTAGTAATGCTGTAGGCAAAACACCTAAGGAAATTCCAACAGACTGAAGATACCAAGTAAATAATATGGTAACCATAGCGCCAAAAGCCATCATGTCTCCAGTTGCAAAATTAGCAAATCTTAAAATTCCATAAATTAAAGTTACAAATATTGCACCTAGTGCTAACTGTGAGCCATAAGTAAGAGCCGGTACAAAAATATAGTTTAATAATAGTATTATCGCGTTTAAAAAATCCATATTATCCACCTAAAAAAGAGCTTCTTACTCTTGGGTCATTTAATAATTCTTTACCTGTTCCTGCGTACTTATTTTCACCAGTTACTAAAATATATCCTCGATCGGAAATATTAAGTGCCTGTTTAGCATTTTGCTCAACCATTAATATAGCTACATTAGTTTTTTTAACTTTAATTATATGGTCGAATAATTCATCCATTACTATTGGAGAAACACCAGCTGTTGGTTCATCTAACATTAAAACAGATGGTTTTATCATTAAAGCTCTTCCAAGAGCAACTTGCTGTCTTTGACCGCCAGATAATTCACCAACCAATTGACTTCTTTTTTCTTTTAATATTGGGAATAGTTCATAGATTTCCTCTATAATATTTTGATAATTATCATCTCTCAAGTAAGCACCCATCTCTAAATTTTCTTCAACACTCATACCTGTAAAAACATTTTTTGTTTGTGGTACAAATGAAATACCTTCTCTAACTCTATCTTGTGGAGAAAGCTTTGAAATATCTTTTCCATCAATAACAACAGAGCCTGATTTTATCTTTATAAGTCCAAGCAGTGCTTTCATGGCAGTAGATTTACCAGCACCATTAGGTCCTAGAATTGATACTATCTCTCCTCTATTTACATCAATAGAACAAGAATTAATTATATCTGGTCCAGCACCGTATCCACCGGTCATTTTTATACCTTCAAAGAAAGCCATTAATTTTTTTCCTTTAATTTTGATCCTCTACCCAAATAGCTTTCAATAACCCTTTCATCTTTTTTAGCTTCTTCAGCAGTTCCTTCAAATAAAACTGATCCTTCAGCCATAACAATAACTGGATCACACAATCTGCTTATAAATTCCATGTCATGTTCAATCATACAAAATGTATATCCCTCTTCTTTATTTAGTTTGATTATTGCGGTTCCTAAGTCTTTAAGCAAAGTTCGATTAACACCTGCACCTACTTCATCAAGTAATACAAGTTTAGCATCTACCATCATAGTTCTTCCGAGTTCTAATAATTTTTTTTGTCCGCCTGATAAATTCCCCGCTAATTCATTAGATAAATGTTTTAAATTTAGAAAATCTACTACGTCTTGAGCTTTTTGTTTTATTACAAGTTCTTCCGTTCTAACTAAGCTTGGTTTTAATAAAGCTGTCATTAAATTTTCACCAGATTGATTTGCGGGAACCATCATTAAATTTTCAAGTACCGATAGATTTGTAAACTCATGTGCTATTTGAAATGTTCTTAATATACCCTTTGAAAATAATTCATAAGACGGAACATTTGTTACGTCTTCATCATCAAATAACACTTTTCCATTTGAAGATTTTAAATTTCCTGCAATTAAATTAAATAAAGTAGTTTTGCCCGATCCATTGGGTCCTATTATTCCTGTAATTGATCCCTTTTTAATTTTTAAAGAACATTCTGAAACAGCAGCCAAACCACCAAAAAATTTAGATAGGTTTTCAATTTGCAAAATATTTTCACTCATAAAATATTATTTATCTAATCTTTTATGAATACTGTTTAATGTTTTCTCTAATTTTTTATAGAAACCTGCTTTTGTCAATTCTCTAAGCCCTTGTTCATTTAAACCGTTTGGTGTTTGAGAGTCTTTTACCAAAAATTTTAAATTTTTGTTAGTGTTTATAAGCGCATCCTCTGAGAGAGCTAAGAATAAAGAAGTGATATATTTTTGTGCATCATTTCTTTTAACGCCTTTTTTAACTAACCAATTTGTCATAACTCTTAATATCTCATAAAAAGAGGCCATCATTCCAGATATAGACCAAAAATTAATTGAAGATTTTTCATTTTTAATTTCAATAGTTGTTCCAATTTTATTAAAAAATTCTTTAACTTTCTTGTTTGGTGGGCAAATAGGAACCGGTCCCTTCTTTAATGAAATTGGAGGCAAAGGTATTGCTCTTACTATTGTAGCTTTAACTTTAATTGCTTTTTTTAACTCACTTAAAGTTATCGTTGATATAAAGCTAATTATAGTTTGATTTGCTTTGAATTTTAAATTTTTAATAATTTTTTTTCCTACTGTTGGTGTAATCGATAAAAAAATCCAATTTGAAGAATCAACAATTTCTTGATTGTGTTTGGCGATGGCCACATTCTTAAATTTTTTTTCTATTTTTTGAGCAATAACCTTATTTCTAGGTGATACTAATATTTTAACAAAAGGTATTTTAGAAGTACAAATTCCGGTAATTACAGATGTTGCGATTTTTCCAGTGCCTATAAAACCTAATATCATTACTTATAATATAAACGACTTATTATGATTTATCTTTAATTTTTTAACAGTTTTATCTACTGTTCCAACAGATATTTAATTTTAAACAAAAAAAAAGCCCGTTAAAAACGGGCTTTTTTAAAATAATTTAGAATGTTAACTAGAATGATTTAGCAATCGCTATTCTTCCTTGCATACCTTCTAATCTACCAGTAACTTTATTAACACCAGTGGATGATTTTATCTCAAAATTATCCCAATTTTCATGTGTTACTTCAGTTTTAACAATCCAGCTTCCGTCTGCGAAAGTTGACTTGTGTCCAATACCGTACTGATTTCCTTTAAGAGTTATGTTACCGTAACTAGATTCAGAATGAAGATTTTCCATAGTATTTAAATCCATTTCCATGTAACCAGCTTTTATATAAATTCCACTAATTAAGTGAATTTCAGCATAAGCTTTTCTTAAGTTTTCTACTTCAGCTTTAACAGTTGAAGTTCCAGTGTTACCGATATCAGCAACTGTACTAGTACCGTTTGTACCAGGATCATATGCGTCAGCTCCGTAAACACTATCAGTTCTTCCAGCAGTTTCAGTTTCGACAGCACCAGGAGTGTAATCAAAACCTATAGTTACTCTGTCAGCTATTGTAAAATCTACGAATATAGATCCCATAGCAACTTCTTGAGCTCTATCTGAAGAATTAGTTTGGTCAGTAAGACCATCAGTGGCATTACCTATTCCTTCAAACTCAGAACCTGAAGCAACAAATACTCCAGCATTACCAGCTACACCGACAGCTATAGAAAGTTTTTCAGGCAATTCTAACGCTATAGATTTTGCTGCACTAAAAACCACAAATGTAAGTGATATTAAAACAGCGCTTATTGTTTTTTTAATCATAATTTTTCCTTATATAATTATACGTTTTTATTAATAAAGAGTAACTTCTAGCATATACCTTGTTACTTAATTTATATTTATTGCCTACAAATTAGATATTTTTGCAGCCTGTTGCAATAATACAACAATATTAGGCTTATTTTATAAGCATTTAATTACGTTTATTTTATTTACTATATAAATCTATTTTAGGTTGAAAAATATAAGAATAAAATGATTAAAATCTCATATTTTTTTTTTTTATTGTTTGACGATTCTTTCAAATTTAGAAAATAGTTAGTTTGTTAGAAGGAACCCCTTATTCTTAAAAGCTCTCTACTTAATTCCTTGTTCTCTTTAAATTTTTTTCTTCCGTGCAGCCAAAAGTAGTTATTTGCAACAATTGTGGAACCGACTGGAAGTTTGATGGTTAGCTTATTTTCACTCTCTTCAAGGCTATCTGAAAGTCTTTGAAGAAAGTTTCCTTGTTTCATATTTTTTGGTTCTGGAAACTGATCTATATAAGATATTTTAGGTCTTTTTTTTTCATCTTCTGAAAAAATAGGGTGTTCTACTTTATATCTTATATTTTTACTTCTAGGTGAACTCCAGGTAAGATTTTG
>Ga0209709_10001828_pt1 | contig 19215 bp, 19 predicted proteins | sample ArcticOcean_MG_C_2_FD_187435 | JGI IMG/M metagenome (GOLD analysis project Ga0209709, IMG submission 187435) | Marine microbial communities from western Arctic Ocean - ArcticOcean_MG_CB4_136 (SPAdes) (version 2) | ecosystem: Environmental > Aquatic > Marine > Oceanic | place: Arctic Ocean... | reverse complement strand
TTCTTAATGTAGATTTTTTTTCAAGATTTTTCGAATTTAAAATAAATTTAATATCTTGTGGATCTTTTTCTATTAGCTCTTCTATTATCTCTTTAACTTTATCTGTAGCTCTATTTATAATTATAAGCTTTTCGTTATCAAAGAAAGATTTTGTAAGGATACTATTAAAAAAATTACCCGTATTGTCTAATATTTCTTTTTCTTCATATCTGTGAATTTTATCTAGATAATTTTCTTCAAATAAATTTTTTATAGTCTCTTCTTTTAAACCTTCGTTGTTACCATAAAAAAGATAAAAACTGTGCTTATTTAATTTTAATTTATTTAATTCAAATGATTTTAAAATCATTTAATTGAGTATAAATCCGCGATTATTTTATTAGAAATTTTCTTAAGGATTTGAATTTTTATTTCATCCTCATATTGTCTAAGTTCAAATTTTTTCGATTTATTTTCATAATCAAATGCTTCTTCATAGCTTTTTTTCATTTTCAATTTTTGATTCTCATAAACTTCTATACTAACGAATATAGACATTCTAAAATTGAATGGATTACCTTTTGAGTTTTTCTGGGTTATAATTTTTTTTTCGTTAGAATTAATCTTAATATTATAAATAATTTTTTTATCTTGTTTGTTTTGATATGAGCTTAAGTTGTTATCAATTATTTTATTTAATTTATTTCTATCATATTCAATTTCATTAATAGTAAAATTTGTATTACTAGTTGAATAAATTGGTTTATATCCACATCCAATAAATAATATAAAGAATAGAATTAAAATATTTTTTTTCATAAGTTTATTTAACAATTAAATTCAGCAACTTATCTTTTACATAAATGCTTCTTATAATCTTCATATTAAAGCAATTTTTTTGAAAGTATTCAGTATTTTTGGCCATTAAGATTATTTCTTGTTCCTTTTTCTCTGTTTGCACCTTGATTGTTGCCCTTTTTTTTCCATTAATTTGAATTACAATTTCTTTACTGTCAGTTTTTAAATATTTTAGATCTACAGTGGGCCATTTTCCTCCATTTAAAATATTGAATTCCTCCAAGCATTGTGAAGAAAAATGAGGCAATAGAGGAAATAACAAGTTTAGAATTTTAATATAATTTTCTTTCAGGTTTTTTTCTCTATCTAAATCATCAACAGATTTTGAGATAAAATTATACATCTCGTGAAAATTAGCCACGATTACATTGTAATTAAATTTCTCTAAGTTATTCGTGACTTTATCTATTAGCTGATTGGTAAATTCTGAAAGTTTTTCAGAACTTTCATTAGATTTATTCTGGTTTTTTATTTTTTCTTTAACTTTTTGATTAAGGGACCATAATTTTTGGACAAATTTATACGATGCTATCATTCCTTGCTCCGACCACTGAACATCTTTCTCTGGTGGGCTATCAGATAAAATAAAAAGTCTCACAGAATCTGCACCAAATTGTTCAATCATTTTTTCTGGTTCTACCGTGTTCTTTTTTGATTTGGACATTGATTCAACTGGACCAACAGTAACTCTTTCTTTTAAATTATTTTTTTTAAAAAAAATCTTTCCATCTTCAGTTGTTACTTCGTTTGGACTCATCCAATTATTATGCTGATCTTTATAAGTTTCATGACAAACCATTCCTTGAGTAAACAAACCTTTAAATGGTTCTAGATGTTTAAAATTTTCATTTTTATAAGCAATAGCATGCATAAAAAATCTAGAATATAAAAGGTGTAAAATTGCATGTTCTACTCCACCAATGTATTGATCAACAGGCATCCAATAATTTATTTCTTCAATGTCATATGCATAATCTGAATTATTGTTTGAACAAAATCTTAAAAAATACCAAGAAGAGTCAACAAATGTGTCGAGAGTATCAGTTTCTCTTTTATATTTTTTCCCATTTATAACAATGTACTTCCAATCATTTTGGTGTTCTAGAGGATTACCTTTTGTATTAAGGTTAATCTTTTCTGGAAGTTTAACGGGAAGGTTTTTTTCTGGAATTTTAATTATTTTATCATTTTCATCATAGGCAATGGGAATAGGACAACCCCAATAACGTTGCCTTGAAATGCCCCAGTCTTTAAGTCTAAAATTAATTTTTTTACTTCCTTTCTTTTGCTCTTCAAGCATTTCAATTGTCTTTAAAATTGATTCGTTTGGAGCAATTAAATCATTTAAATTATTTGAGTTAAAAATCACGCCAGGACCCGTATAAGCTTCATTGGTGACCTTGAAATCATCCTTTTCATCCTGAGGTCTCACAACAGTTTTGATTTCTAAATCATATTTTATTGCAAAATCTAAATCTCTTTGGTCATGTGCAGGACATCCAAACACCGCACCAAAACCATAATCCATTAAAACAAAATTAGCAAAATAAACTGGTACCTTATTGTTTTTATCTAAAGGGTTGACTGCAAACAGGTCTGTTTTGAATCCAATTTTTTCAGCTTGAGCAATAGCCTCCTCTGTAGTTCCTGTTTTCGAACACTCTTCTTTAAATGCTAAAAATTTTTTATCTTCTTCATAAAATTTTGATAGTGGATGATCAATTGAAACTGCCAAAAAAGAAAACCCAAATAAAGTATCTGGTCTAGTAGTAAAACATTTTATCTCTTTTAAGGATGTTTTACCCTTTATTTCAAAAGGTATTTCACAACCAAAAGATTTACCAATCCAATTTTTTTGCATTGTCTTCACTTTATTTGGCCATGTAGGAAGGTTATCTAACCCACTCAGAAGTTGTTCAGAAAATTTAGAAATATTAAAAAACCATTGATTTAGTTTTTTTCTTTGAACCTGAGCGCCAGAGCGCCACCCCTTACCATCAATAACCTGTTCATTTGCCAATACTGTTTGATCCACAGGATCCCAGTTAACATAATTTTCTTTACGATAAACAAGTCCCTTATCATAAAGATCAAGAAAAAACTTTTGTTGGTGCTTATAATAATCCTCTGAGGAAGTAGATATCTCTCTATCCCAATCTATAGACAAGCCTAATTTTTGTAATTGACTTTTCATTGTAGATATATTTTTTTCAGTCCAAGATTTTGGGTCTAAATCATTTAACCGCGCAGCATTTTCGGCTGGCATACCAAATGAGTCCCATCCCATTGGATGTAGAACATTAAATCCTTGCATTGATTTAAATCTAGCCAACACATCGCCTATGGTATAATTTCTGACATGTCCCATGTGTATATTGCCTGAGGGATACGGAAACATTTCAAGGCAGTAAAATTTTTTTTTACCCTTAATTACTTTAGATTTGAAAGTGTTATTTTTTTTCCAATATTCTTGCCATTTTTTTTCAATTATTTTGAAGTTATATCTTTCCACGGCAAGATTTTTAAATATATTTAAGTTTATTTAGCTTTACTTCTTCCTGCTGAACCAGGTGTAATAAGTTTGTAATTGTTATTTTGACTTTTAAATCCTTCTTTTTCATACAAAGCAGCTTTTTTCAAAATAGCTAATTTTAAGTCACTATTAATTTTTGAATCAGTACTTGATGTTGTACAATTATTATTTGATAGACATTTTTTTTTGAAAACTTTTACACTTAAGGCGTCAGCTCTAACCTCATTTGATAAAAATTGTATTGTTAATTTGATAGAATCCTGACTTTGTTCATTGTCATTATACCAATCAGTTATTATTAAACCCCCTCCATAATCAACCGACAGTAAAGGCATAAAATTAATAATATCTAATGAAGCTCTCCACAATGGGTTGGAATTTGCAAATTCAAATTCACCACCTCTTTTTTTTCCTCCAAAAATCTTAAGCCCCCTACCTTCATTCATATTTTTTTGAATTCTTTTTTCAGGCTCAGGTGGAAATTCTTTTGCATCAACTTTTTTGTATTTAAGTGCGCTACATGAAGTTAATAAGATAAGAAAAGAGATGAAAATTATAAAGTTGATTTTTTTCATTTAGGTAGTATTTTTTATTAATAAAATTAATGATAATGTGAATAACACATAGTTTGAATAATAAAATTAGAAAATAGCTAAAATAAAGAGTTTTATTGATCAAAAACTGTTGTAAATTAGCAACATTATCAAATATTTTAGCTTTTAATGAATAAATCATCAATTAAATTAGTCTAGAAGTGATATCTAAGACCTAATTTATAATTAATTATAATAAATAAAAATGGAGTCAATTATGACAAATATGAAAAAATTAGGGCTTACTGCTTTAGCAGGATCTCTAGTTGCTACTTCTGGATTTGCTGGTGAATTATCAGTTTCTGGAACAGCAAAACTTACTTATGTTTCACAACATGAATCAGAAGTAACAGGAAACCCTTTTTCAATGAGCCAAGGTATTGGTTTTTCTGGATCAGGAGATTTAGATAACGGTATGACTATTAACTATGGTTATACAATGACTGACGCTGCGTTCTCATCTTCAACTTTAAAACTTGATATGGGTGACATGGGTACATTATCTTATTCTGATGGTGCTGGTTCTACTGGTATTTCAGCTTATGACGATAAAATGCCTACAGCTGGTGAAGAAGTTTGGGATGACCTAGATGGTCAAGCAAACGGTATCGCTACAATTTCTAACAAAGGTACACTAGGTTATGCTGGTACTTTTTCAGGAGTTGGTGTTAGTATTTCTTACAATCCAGATGATGCAGCCGCGCCTGCAACTACTTCAGAATCTTCAAAATCTGTAGTGTTTTCTGGTGAAGTTGGTGGAGCAAATGTATTTTTAGGTATTGGTGATAAAGCCGGTGCTACTGTAAATACAGGAACTGACCTAACTACAGCTGGTGTAACTTACACCGCTGGTGCAGTTACAGTTGGTTTTCAAACAACTTCAATTGATGCATCTGCTGCGAATTCAGATGTAGATAGAAATCATGTTGCTGCATCATTTGCAGTAAATGAAAATTTGTCTATATCTTACGGTATGTCTACTGTTGAATTTGAATCAAATGCTAAAGTTGATCAAGAAGACAGTGGTGTAGCAGTATCTTACACTATGGGATCTATGACTTTAGGTGCATTCATGAACAAATCTGACGATGTTGGAGGAACTTCAGCTGCAGAAGATTCAGTTACTGAAGTTAGTCTAGCATTTGCATTCTAATTAAGTAAAGATTTAAAATATTTAAGCGGCCCCTTATGGGGCCGTTTTTTTTTGAAGTAAGAAATCCCAGCATAACCACTCGCTTTAATAAAATTAAGCTTTTTAATATTACTATTATTAACACCACCAAGAGCAATTACCTTATTATTCGTTGTTAAAGATAAAAAATTAAATTTTTGAACACCAAGAAATTTATTAGATTTATCAACTTCAAAAATTGGTGAAATAAAGATAACCCCCACACCCTGCCTTTCTTTTTCTTTAATTTCTTTAATACTGTGAGCAGAACCAAGTATGGTAAAGTTTTTTAAATTTTTATTCATAGTAAAATTAATTTGCTTATTAAAAGAAGGGATATAAACACCATTAAACTTTAAGGTAAGAGCAAGTTTCATATTGTTAGCTAAAAAAACTTTCTTATTTATTGATTTACAGAAATTTTTTAATGCTTTTAATTCGTTTATATTTTGTAGTTTTTTATAGTTTCTAAATATTATATTAACTTCCTTATCAAGATTTTTGATATAATCTCTGTCATAAGTTGAAATAAAACAAAATATATTTAATTTTTTTCTATGCATAAAATAGTAAATAACCTGATTTTAATTGAGAAAACAATAAAAGAGAAACTAAATAATACTAAAATTCCAACAATTATTGCGGTAACTAAGACATTCCCAATGAGTAAAATTTTACCCCTAATTGACTATGAACAAAAACATTTTGGAGAAAATAAGGTTCAAGAGGCCATTGATAAATGGACAGATTTAAAGAATAACAATAAAAATATTAAATTACATTTGATTGGCAGACTTCAAACAAATAAAGTTAAACCTGCTCTAAGAATATTTGATTATATACATTCATTAGATAGTGAAAAATTAGCTATAAAAATTTCTAATGAACAAGTTAAACAAGGAAAGAACCCCAAGATATTTATACAGGTCAATATTGGTAACGAAGATCAAAAATCAGGAATAAGTAAAGAAAAATTAGATAATTTTTATGAATTTTGTAAAAATTTGAATTTAAATATTATAGGAACAATGTGCATTCCTCCCAATAATGAAAATACTGAAAAGTATTTTTTTGAAATGAATAGAATCAATCAAGAATTAAACTTTAAAGATTTGAGTATGGGTATGTCAGAGGACTATTTAGATGCCGTTAAAAATAATGCCACATATGTCAGGATAGGTTCAAAGATTTTTGGTGGTCGAGATTAGCCAATTTTAATTTTACTCTTTTTATTAATTAGTTTTAATAAAATTTCAAAGTCTTTTTTTTTTAGAGCAATACATCCAGATGTTGGTTCATAATTAACTGTTAAGTGAATAAAAATAGCACTTCCTTTATTTGGAATTTTTTTTTCATTATGATTAATTGAAATTAAATAATCATATTTATGATCAGTTCTATATAAATTTTCTTTGAGATTTCTATTGTGTGTTCTAATCTCTTCATTGTATTTCTTATCTTTTGGATCATCGCACCAAGCCATATTTTTCCTAATAATTTTTTTTTTAATTCTACATCTAGGAATATCGACCCTATTTTCCCTAAAATATAATTTTTTTAAATTGAATAGACCCTTTGGTGTTGAATAGTCTCCCTCTTTTTTATTATAATTTAATCCATTTTTCCCCACACAACATTTGAATTCAAAATCATCAATTATTAGGGTGTTTTTATTTTTTACATGAATTATCATAGCTATTATTAAATATGATTAAGCAAATTTTTTTTATTATAAATTTCAATCCATTATATGAAATCTTGGATGAGATTAAAGAAAATTTACCTTTTAAAATTATAAAATATGAAAATGAAGATGATTTTATTAAGAGCTGTAATTTAGATTTTGTAAACTTTATAATAATCTCGAAATCCAATCATAAACTATTATTAAATAAGTATATAAAAGAAAAAAATTTTTTAGATCTTAAAAATTTTCCCCTACCATTAAATAAGCTTTTAGAAGTAATTAATATCCAATTAATTAAATTAAAATTTAATTATCAATCTAAAATTAATATTAAAGGTTATGATTTAAACTTAAACTCCAAATTTTTTTCTAAGGATAATTTGAGTTTAAAGTTGACTGAAAAAGAAATTGAAATTATTTTATATTTAAATGAGACAAAAACTAAGCATGATGTTTTAGATTTACAAAAAAATATCTGGGACTATTCACCTGATATGGAAACACACACTGTTGAAACACATATTTATAGATTGCGAAAAAAAATTGTTAATAAATTTAATGATGAAAATTTTATATTGAGTCACAAAAATGGCTATTTTATTGATTAAAATGATTTTAATTTAATCTAGCACCAACCTTTTGAATTATTTTTGAGGACATTTCTGTGCCTTTCTCAAGACTCTCTTTTATAGATAAATTATTTACAAAACCATGAAGAAATCCTGCTGCAAATAAGTCACCAGCACCTGTCAAATCAATAATTTTTAAATTTGACTTACTTTTGCATTCAGTAACTTCATTATTTTTTATAGCAATACTTCCTTTTTCTCCCCTTGTAATAATAAGAACCTTTCCTAATTGCTTCCCAAATGTTATTACCTCATCAAAATTATTTGTATTAATTAAAGACTTAATTTCCTGTTCATTCGCAAAAGTAATATCCAGTTTATTTTTAACTAGATCTAAGAAATTATCTTTATGTCTCTCTACACAAAACTGATCTGATAAAGACATTGCCTTTTTATTAGCAAATAACATTGCTTTGTCAAAGGCAGATTTTGGCTCCCCTTCGTCCCATAAATATCCCTCAAGAAATATCATTTCACTTTCTTTTATTGATTTTTCATTAATATCTTCTTTATTAATTTTGCCAGCTATCCCTAAAAAAGTTACCATAGTTCTCTCTGCATCAGGTGTTATTAAGATTAAACATGTTCCTGTGGGTGAGATCTCTTCTTTTTTTTTATAAAAGTATTGTACCTTCTCATTAATTAAGCCTTCTTCATATTTTTTGCCTAGATTGTCATCGTTAATTTTTCCAATAAATCCTACATCATTTCCTAATTGGGATAACCCAACGATAGAATTTGCAACAGATCCACCAGAGACGGTTTCTTCAATTTTGAGGGTAGATAAAAGTTTTTTAAATTCATTTTCATCAACTAATTTCATGGTACTTTTTGTTAATTCATTATCTATCAAGTATTGATCATCTACCTTGCATATAACATCAACGATAGCATTACCTATTCCTAGTATTTTCATATTAAGCTTTTTTTATTTTAATCAGATTTTTACGATTAGGATAACAAGTCGTACAAATCTGACAAGTTATACCATAGCACTCTCTTGCTTTACAAAACTCTCTTCCATAATAAATTATTTGTAAATGTAATTTACTCCATGTTTTTTCTGGAAATAGCCTTTTTAAATCCTGTTCAGTTTGAACAACACTTTTACCGTTTGTTAATCCCCATCTTTGAGCTAATCTGTGTATATGGGTATCGACTGCAAATGCTGGTATACCAAAACCTTGAGACATGACTACACTCGCTGTTTTATGGCCCACACCAGGTAGTTTTTCGAGTTCCACAAAGCTTTTAGGTACTTTGCCTCCATGTTTTTCTAATAGTTGTTTTGACATTAAATAGATACTTTTTGCTTTAATTCTAAAGATACCGATACTTTTTATTAATTTTTCAATTCTTTTTCTACCTAACCTTACGAAGTGTTCAGGTTTATAATATTTTGGATATATATTCTTAGTTACATTGTTAACATTCAGATCAGTACACTGTGCTGATAAAAGAACTGATGTCAAAAGAGTAAATTTGTTTCTATAATTTAGGGGAATAGGGGTTGTTGGATAAATTTTATTTAAAATCTTAAGTATTATTTTTGTTTTTTCTTTTTCATTCATTATTCAAAATTCAGTAAATCTCTCATTGAATAAAGTCCAGGTTTTTTATTTATAAGCCATTTTGCAGCAGTTAAAGCACCATCCGAGTATAGGGCTCTATCAAATGCTTCATGATTTAATTTTATTATTTCTTTACCACTAGAGAATGTTACTTCATGCTCTCCAATAATTTCATTTTTTCTTATTGAGTTAAAATTAATTTTTTGTCCATAAGGAAAAGATTTTTTATTCAAAAATTTTCTACCAATTAAATTATAAAAATTTTTATTTTTTCCATCAGCGATACCTTTTCCAAGCATTAAAGCAGTTCCGGAGGGGTAATCTTTTTTGTGCTTATGATGTACCTCAAATATTTTGCTCAAGTAATCATCATTTAATGATTTCGAAGCTATTTCCGTCAGATACATTAACAAATTAACGCCTAAACTCATATTGCCAGCTTTCAATATAGGAATTTTTTTTGAAAATTTTTTAATTAAAATTTCTTCTTTTTTAGAAAATCCAGTTGTTCCAATAACCACTCTTTTTTTAAGCTTTGATGCAATTTTAAGGATTTCTAGAGTGCATTTAGGAACTGTAAAATCTACTATCACGTCAGTTTTTTTAAAAGCTTGTTCCGTATTCAAATCAAGGTTTATACCAGCTATTTTTTTAGTTATAGTTTTATTTTCTGTTAGAGCTACTAGTTTAAAGTTTTTATTATATTTTAAAGATTTAATAAGTTGTTGCCCCATTCTTCCAAGACAACCAGAAATTGCTAAGTTAATTTTTTTCATCTAGGAAAATATTAACCTTTTTTTTTTAATTAGTCTTTTAATTTTTCCAAAAACTTTTGGCCTTTTGAAAGAATTTTTTGATACTTGGGTTGGACTTGTCATTTTCAATTTCTCTAAATTTTTCAAGCAGTTCTTTTTGTTCTTTATTTAATGAAATAGGAACTTCAGTGTTCACCTGGACATAAAGATCACCATTTCCACTACCACGTATGTAAGGCATTCCTTTACCTTTTAATCTAAATTGCTTTCCATTTTGAGTTCCATCTGGAATTTTAATTTTTGCTTTTCCACCATCAATTGTTGGTATCTCGATTGTAGTTCCCAATGCAGCATCAGCTATAGAAATTGGGAACTCAAAAAATAAATTTTCATCTGATCTTTTAAAGAGGTCATGAGAGTGAACATTAATGAATAAATATAAATCTCCACTAGCTCCACCTTTGGTACCAGCTTCACCCTTACCAGCCAATCTTATCCTTGTTCCATCATCAACACCTTTAGGTATGGTTACTGATATTTTTTTTGATGTTTGTTTGTTACCTTGACCGTTACAATCAGTACATGGATTAGTGATTTCCTCACCAGTTCCTTGGCATTGAGGGCAGGTTTGTTGGACAGTAAAAAAACCTTGATTAGATCTTACTTTGCCATTACCTCCGCAAATTGTACATCTATCAGAAGAGTGACCAGGTTTAGAACCATTTCCTTTGCAGGTAGTACACTTTTCTGTTGTTGAAAATTTTATATCTTGTTTCTTCCCCTCATATGCTTCTTTAAGAGTTATTGATAAATCATATCTTAAATCAGAACCTCTGTTATTAGTACTTCTTCCTCTCGATTTTCCACCACCTCCAAAATCACCAAAAAAATCTTCAAAAATATCCGAAAAATCAGCACCACCAAAGCCACCACCTTGTCTTCCACCACCGCCACCCTCAAAAGCTGCATGACCAAAATTATCATAGTTTTGTTTTTTTTCTGTATTAGAAAGGATACCGTATGCTTCACCTGCTTCTTTGAACTTATCCTCTGAAATTTTATCGCCAGGGTTTTTATCAGGGTGATGTTTTACTGCTAATTTTCTATAAGCAGATTTTAATTCTTCAGGGCTTGCATTCTTGCTAACACCTAAGACGTCATAAAAATCTCTTTTAGCCATAAGTTACTCTAAGATGATAGTTGTTTTAAGTCTTAAGCGCTTTTTTCTTTGTCTTCTTCTTTTTTATCCTCTTTTACTTCTTCTTTTACTTCTTCAAAGTCTGCATCAACCACATTATCGTCTTTTTTCCCTTCGCCATTTTTATCACCTTCTTTAGGGGAGCCTTCTTTTTTTTCTTGAGATTTGTAAATAGCTTCGCCTAGTTTCATAGAAGCTTGAACTAAAATTTCTGTTTTCTTTTTAATATCTTCAGTGTCAGTTCCTTTAATGGCTTCTTTCAAGTCAGACGAAGCATCTTCTATAGCTTTTTTTTCTACATCTGAAACTTTAACACCATGTTCTTTTAGATTTTTTTCAGTTGAATGAATTAAAGTATCAGCTTGATTTCTTACATCCACCGATTCTCTTTTCTTTTTATCTTCATCTTTATTTGCTTCTGCATCTTTAACCATTTTTTCAATTTCTTCATCACTCAATCCACCTGAGGCTTGGATCTGAATTTTTTGTTCCTTCCCAGTTCCCTTATCTTTTGCTGAAACACTAACAATTCCATTTGCATCAATATCAAAAGTTACTTCAATTTGAGGCACCCCTCTTGCTGCTGGTGCAATACCTACTAATTCAAAATTTCCTAACATTTTATTGTCAGATGCCATTTCCCTTTCACCTTGAAGGACTCTTATTGATACAGCGGGCTGATTGTCATCTGCTGTAGAAAAAACTTGGCTTTTTTTTGTTGGTATTGTTGTATTTTTTTCAATTAATTTTGTTGATACGCCACCCAATGTTTCAATTCCAAGAGATAGAGGTGTTACATCTAAAAGAAGTACATCTTTCACATCTCCTTGAAGTACACCAGCTTGAATTGCAGCACCCATTGCAACAACCTCATCAGGATTTACACTTTTGTTTGGCTCTTTTCCAAAAAAGTTTTTAACTTCAGCTAAAACTTTAGGCATTCTTGTCATTCCACCAACCATTACAATTTCATCAATTTCGTTTGCAGTAAGACCTGCATCTTTAAGTGCAGTTTTGCATGGCGGTAAAGTTTTTGAAATTAAATCTTCAACTAAAGCTTCTAATTTTGCTCTAGTCATTTTTAAATTAATATGTTTTGGTCCTGTTTTATCAGCAGTTATGAATGGTAAATTAACATCTGTTTGTTCTGCAGAAGAAAGTTCAATTTTTGCTTTTTCAGCAGCTTCCTTTAACCTCTGAAGAGCTAGCTTGTCAGTTCTTAAATCTATGCCATTATCTTTTTTAAATTCTCCTATTAAGTAGTCAACAATTGTGTTGTCAAAATCCTCTCCACCTAAAAAGGTATCACCATTTGTAGATTTTACTTCAAATACACCATCACCTAATTCAAGAATAGACACATCAAAAGTTCCACCACCCAAATCATAAACGGCAATCTTTTTGCTTTGTTTCTTATCCAAGCCATAAGCCAATGAAGCAGCTGTTGGTTCATTAATGATTCTTAAAACTTCTAATCCTGCAATTTTACCAGCATCTTTTGTAGCTTGCCTTTGAGCATCATTAAAGTAAGCAGGAACGGTTATTACTGCCTTGGTTACTTCTTGTCCCAAATATTTTTCAGCAGTTTCCTTCATTTTTATTAGAATAAATGCTGATATTTGTGAAGGAGAATATTTTTCACCTTTTGCTTCAATCCAAGCGTCACCTTTTTCTGAATTAACTATTTTAAAAGGAGCTGCTGCAATATCTTTCTTTACAGTTGGGTCTTCAAAATTTCTTCCAATTAATCTTTTTACAGCAAATATAGTATTTTCAGGATTGGTTACTGCTTGTCTTTTTGCAGGTTGTCCAACAAGTTTTTCTCCATCATCAGTAAAAGCAACAACAGAAGGAGTTGTTCTTGCACCTTCTGCATTCTCTAAAACTTTAGGCTGACTACCTTCCATGATAGATACACATGAATTTGTTGTTCCTAAATCTATTCCTATAATTTTGCTCATAATTTAAATTCTACCTTTTATATAAGTGTTAATTTTTAATCTACAAGTTCTGACAAATATTATAAATTGTCTGAATTCTCTTTATTTTCATCGTTTTTTTGTTCCTTATTTTCAGTTTTCTTTGAAACCCCGACCAGAGAGGGTCTGAGTAACCTATCTTTCATCATGAAGCCCTTTTGAATTTCTTGAATAATTGTACCAGGTTCTTTTTGGTCATCATCAATCTCCATCATTGCTTGATGAAGATTAGGATCAAGTTTTTTACCAATTGTATCTAAAGGAGTAATCCCATTTTTTGATAGGATAGAAATCATATCTTTATTTATAATTTCAAAATGTTCTAAGGTTTTTTTTAAAGCTTCTGAATTTTTTAAGGCCTGATCATTCTCTAGTATTTGTTTTGATCTTTCCAAATTGTCTATTAAGTTTAATGTTTCTTTTGCAAAAGCAAAACCTCCATAATTAAAAGCATCTTCTCTTTCTTTTTCAAATCTTCTTCTCTGGTTTTCCATTTCAGCAAAAGCTCTAGCTAACTTGTCCTCAAGTTCTAAAATTTTTTCTTCAGGAGTGATTTCTTTTGTTTTTTCTTTATTTTCAGAAGCATTAGGTTGAGCGTCATTATATAACTTCTCTGCTTTATTTTCTTCAGCATCGTTATTAAGATTTTCAGAATTAGTATTTTGATCTTTTTCCATTTAGACTTATATGGTATGAAATTTGATAATTGCTAGATGTTAAAAAAAAAAATTACAAAAATATTAGTAGGCACAAATAATACTGGAAAATTAAAAGAAATTAGCGATTTATTGCCTAAAAATCTTGAGATTTATTCCCCAAAAGACTTTAAGATTAAAAGTCCCCCAGAGAACGGCAAAACATTTAAAGAAAATTCTTTGATTAAGGCAAAATTTTTTTCTAAAAGGTCAAAAATGACATGTTTATCTGATGACTCAGGTCTAGAAATAGATGCTTTGAATGGTAATCCTGGAATTTATTCAGCTAGATGGGGAGGTAAGAAGGGTGATTTTAAAAAAGCCATGAATAGAGTTTTCAAAGAATTAGATAGAAAGAATAAAAACTGGAGGAAAAAAAAGAATAAAGCTAGATTTATTTGTGCTTTAACAATTTATCAACAAAATAGAAAAACAATAAACTCTGTAGGTAAAGTTGAGGGATATATTTCACCTTCTATGAAAGGTAAAAATGGATTTGGCTATGATCCTATCTTTATTCCCCTTGGAAAGAAAATTACATTTGGTGAAATGAAAGCATCTCAAAAATATAAAATAGATCATAGGTTTAAAGCTTTTAAAAAAATCAAAAAATTTTTTTAAACTCTTCATTTTCTACTTTATAGAAGTTTAAAATATGATTAATTTTATTATTTTTAATTTCGAAGATTCCAACTTTTCCCTTAAATAAAGTTTTTTTAGTAAATATTTTTTCATCAACCACAGAGTTATTTTGAAGTATTAAATAGTAAACGAGCCCAATCAAATCATAACTTAAAAAAGATAGTTGATTTGGATATTGATTATATTTTTCAAAATATTCAGCTGAAAATTTATCGTAATTATTTTTGTTTGCAGATGGAAAATAGAGCGGTTGAGAGCTTGTTTCTCTAAGAAGAGATTCATCAAACCATTGATTTAGTGTTATGAAATATTTTTCCTTAGGGGATACATCTGTATATAATAAGGATGTGGTTACACTTTTTAAACTTTCATCAAAATCTGAAATTACCACAGAGTCGAAATTAACATTTCCAAGCGTATCTCTTCTTTTTAACTTTTTAATTAATCGTTCTTTGTTATTTTGATCTGATTTTTCTAATCTTACTATTTCATCTTCGAGATTTTGTTTTCTAATTTTATATCGCGTAATCTTTTCAATTTGTTCTGTAAGTTTAGTTGGGTCGGTATTATAGATATAGTTTTCTATTATCTTTATCTTAGAATTTGATATAGCTTTTTGGATTTCACTTTTAAAACTTACATCTGGGGTGAGAAAGATTGTTTTTTTTATCTGGTATAACTCTATAAATTTTTTAATTGCATTTAATTGTGAGGTTGCATTTATCCCAGCATTAATAATATTTTTTGAAAAATTATCATTTTGGTTTGTTAGTGATAAAAAAGTTACCTCGTTTAATTCATCAAGATAAATTAAATTTTCATTAAAAACAGGACCAATTACAATTTTTATTCCCAAATCAGACAATTCTTTAGCTGCTCTTAGCGTAATTTCGGGACTTGATTGTGTGTCTTTGGGTATAATTTCAATTGAAATATTATTTATTCTATTTATTGCAAGTCGTGTGGACTTAACTATTGATTGACCTATTTCAGAGTTTTTGCCTGTTAAAGGAACAAGCAAGCCAACTTTAATTTTATCATTTGCTAAAACATTCCCTAGTCCAAACGAGAAAGTAAAAACTAAAAGTAATATATTTTTAATAATTTTATTCATTTTAATGTTATTATTATAACTATTATAATTTAATGATTCTACATACCGAAAATATAAATAATAAAGTGAAAAGTGGACTTTATATTGTATCTACACCAATTGGAAACTTAAGTGACATCACCTTAAGGGCACTAGAAGTATTAAAAAAATCAGATTATATATTATGTGAAGATACTCGTATATCAAAAAATTTATTAGACCGATATAAGATTAAGTCAAAACTTATTGCAAATCATAAATTTAATGAAAAAAAAAATTTATTAAAAGTTATTGAGATTTTGAAATCAGGCTCTATTGTTTCTTTGATCTCTGATGCTGGAACTCCATCAATTTCAGACCCAGGAGCAATATTAGTTAATGAATGTGTGATAAATAAAATTGATATCTTTCCAATACCTGGTTCTTCAGCAGTTTCATCTGCTGTTTCTATAAGTGGATTTAATGAAAAATATTTTTTTTATGGTTTTTTTCCTGAAAAAAAAAATAAATTAAAAGAAGATTTTGAAAAGCTCGAAAATCTTGATGGTTGTATCATCTTTTTTATTTCTCCACGAAAATTTAATAGGTCGATAAAAGATCTAAAGCATTACTTTTCAGGTAGAAAAATTTTGATTTGTAGAGAAATGACCAAGTTTTATGAAGAATATATCAGAGAAGATATTGATAAACTTGAGCCATTTAAATCTGATCCAAAAGGAGAGTTAACAATGGTTATCTCAGAAAAAACAAAAGAAAAAAAATCATCGATAACTTTAAAAGAATCTGATAAAAAAAATATTTATAAAATGATTAAAAAATTAAGCATTAAAGATATCACGGATTTAATTAGTCAAAATACCAATGTACCTAAAAAAGAAATTTATAATTATTGTTTACAATTAAAAAATGAAAAATAGAATTATTTTAATATTTTTTATTTGTTTGTTCTTCACGGGATGTGTTGGGATTAGTTCGAAAGGTATTTTTGGAACTGGAGTCAGTGTTGCTTTTGATCCTAGATCTTTAGGAACACAAATAGATGACTCGGTAATGCAGAAAAATCTTGCTGCAAGATTAGCTCTTAGAAATAAAAGCTATATACTTTCTATAAGTACAAAAGTTTTAGATGGAAGAATTTTTTTAACAGGTAAAATTGATGATCCTGAGGAAAAACTTCAAATTACTAAATTAGCCTGGGAGACAAAAGGAATTAGATCAGTCAAAAATGATATTAAATTAAAAGAAGATTTTAATTTTAAACAATCAGCAAAAGATCTACTAATCACATCCCAGCTTCGTACAGCTCTAATATTTAATAAACAGATTAAGGCAGCCAACTATCAAATTGACACATATAAAAAGAAGATTTTTATTTATGGAATTTCTTTAACAGCCGATGAGAGAAAAGAAGTAATAAAAGAAGCAAAAGAAATATTGGATGTTAAAGATGTTGTAGCAAGTATTGTTTTAGTCGAAGACTTAAGAATTCAAAAAAATTAATTCTTTTTATAATCAATTACATCAGCAGAGTAGGCAGCAACAGAAGCCAAGTTTATTATTTCTGATGTTGAAGATCTTAAAGGGGCTATTTCAATAGGTTGACCCAATCCAATTAATAAAGGACCAATAACTTTTGTATCACCTAAACTCTTCATCATTTTGTATGAAATAGCTGCACTGTGTTGTCCGGGCATTATTAAGATATTTGCATTGCCAACAATGCTTGAAAAAGGATAAAGCTCTTTATATTCTGCGTTTAGAGCAACATCTGGCTGCATATCTCCATCAAAATCAAAATCTACATTTTTACTTTTTAAAATTTCAACTGCCTTTTTTATATGTTTGGTTCTACTTGTGAGAGGTTGACCAAAAGTTGAATGAGAAACAAAAGCTACTTTAGGAACAAAACCAAATAATTTAACAACCCTTGCAGCCGATATAGCAATCTCTGCTAGCTCTTCTGAGCTTGGATATTCATTAACACTAGTGTCTCCAACAAAAATAGTTTTTCCTTTTGAAACAACCATATTTAAACCAAACATAATCTCACCTGGTCTTACATCAACTACTTGTGTAACTTTGTCTAAAGATGCACCAAACCTTCTGGTGTTTCCAGTTACGGCACCGTCTGCATCGCCACACGCTACCATGCAGGATGCCCATATGACTCTATCATTTCTAACAAGTCTATCACAGTCTCTTTCCAAAAGACCTTGTTCTCTTTGCATTTTTTTAAATAAATAATTAACGTATTTTTTTCTCTTTTCAGAATCTGTAGAATTTATTATTTCAATACCAAAATGATCATCGTAACCAATTTCTTTTATTCTTTCCTTAATTTTTTCTTTTTTCCCAACTAAAATTGGAATTCCTAATTTTGCATTTTTAAATGCAATTGCTGCTTTAAGAGTATTTTTGTCTTCACCATCTGCAAAAACTATTTTTTTCTGATTTTTTTTAATATGAGAATTAATACCCTGCATAATGGTAAGAGATGGATTAAGTCTTTGTTTGAGTTGTTCTTTATAGATTTCAAAATCTTTAATATCTTTTCTTGCAACACCACTATCCATTGCAGCTTTTGCAACGGCAGCAGGAATTACACTAATTAATCTTGGATCAAAAGTTGATGGAATTATATAATTTTTTCCATAATGAGGCCTATCACCACCCATTGCTGCCACCACTTCATCAGGAACATCTTCTCTTGTAAGTTTTGCTATAGCATCTGCAGCAGCTACTTTCATTTCTTCATTAATAGTTTTTGACCTAACATCAAGAGCTCCTCTAAAAACATAAGGAAACCCAATTAAATTATTTACTTGATTAGGATAATCTGATCTTCCAGTAGCAATAATAGCATCACTTCTAACCTCTTGAATTTCCTCAGGTGTAATTTCAGGGTCAGGGTTAGCACAAGCAAAAATTATAGGATTCTTTGCCATTTTTTTTACCATATCTTTTGATAGAGCACCTTTTGCAGAAAGCCCCAAAAAAACATCAGCACCATTAATTGCTTCATCTAATGTTCTAAGTTTTGTTTCAGCAGCGTGAGATGATTTCCATTGGTTTAAACCTTCTCTGCCTCGAAAGATTACTCCAGATCTATCCACCATAATTATATTTTTTTGAGGCACACCACTATTTTTAAATAAGTTAGTACAAGCCATCGCTGAAGCACCAGCACCATTCACAACAACTTTAATTTCTTTTATCGATTTACCAGATATATCTAGGGCATTAATTAATGCAGCTGTTGTAATAATTGCTGTACCATGTTGGTCATCATGAAAAACAGGAATATCTAAAATTTCTTTTAACTTGTCTTCAATAACAAAACAATCTGGAGCAGCTATATCTTCTAAGTTTATACCCCCAAAACTACACGCAAAGTTTTTTATACTATTAATAATTTCATTAGTATCTTTAGAGTCAATTTCTAAATCAATTGAATCAATATCTGCAAACCTTTTAAATAGAACTGCTTTGCCTTCCATAACTGGTTTTGATGCTAGAGCACCTAAATCACCCATACCTAAAATTGCAGATCCATTACTAATAACGGCAACAAGGTTTCCCTTTGAAGTATAATCATAAGCAGCATCTGGATTTTCTGAAATTGCCCTAACTGGCACAGCAACTCCTGGAGAGTAGGCTAAAGCTAAATCTCTCTTTGTAGTCATTGGTTTGGAAGAATTGATCTCAATTTTTCCAGGCTTATTTCTGGAGTGAAAATCTAAAGCTTCCTTATCAGTATAATGGTCTATTTTAGTTTTTTTCATTTATGTTAATTAGATATACAAATGGAGCAAATTTAAGACTAATATGATTT
>Ga0209709_10001826_pt1 | contig 19226 bp, 18 predicted proteins | sample ArcticOcean_MG_C_2_FD_187435 | JGI IMG/M metagenome (GOLD analysis project Ga0209709, IMG submission 187435) | Marine microbial communities from western Arctic Ocean - ArcticOcean_MG_CB4_136 (SPAdes) (version 2) | ecosystem: Environmental > Aquatic > Marine > Oceanic | place: Arctic Ocean... | reverse complement strand
TATCTTAAAAAACGCTGCTTATGCTGCGAATACAGATAACTACTTCAAAGCACTTGTTAGATATTCTGACAGTTTAGCTATGTTGATGAACGAGCATAAGGTTAATGTTTACCAAACATCTGATGCTATTTTAGCTGAACAGTTAAAAGGTTGGGATAAAATTGTTGGAGAGTTCTCTGCAAAAGATGCGTTCTTCAAGAAGGTTATCGATTCTCAAAAAGCATATGCTAAGAAAGTAATGAAGTACTTGCTGATGAATCAGCCTAATTACAAATTAGCTTATGAAAATGAGTTTGGTCCAATTGGAAAAGTTAAAATCTAATTAACTTTTAAATAATTTAAGAATGAGGGGGGTTTCGGCCCCCCTTTTTTTTATAGTTCAGTTTTTACTAAATTAAGGTATTCTATTAAATCATGATGAGAGCCTATATAAAATTTGCTGACACTTTAAGCACTTCAATGGGTAAAGCTTTTTCTTGGTGCATTGTTATTTTAATGGGTGGAACTTGTTACGAAGTCGTTATGGCTTATGTATTTAATAAACCAACACTTTGGAATTTCGACTTTAGTATGCAGATGTATGGCGCAATACTAATGATGTCAGGAGCCTATTGTTTAGCAACAGAATCTCATGTTAGAGGTGACGTGATTTACAGGTTATTCAAACCAAAAACACAAGGTTGGATCGATTTAATACTTTATTTTGTATTCTTTTTCCCCGGAGTAATAGCTTTGGCATTTTATGGCTATGATTATGCGGCCCTTGCCTGGAAGATAAAAGAAACTAGTTGGAGCAGTCCGGCACAAATACAAATTTATATGGCAAAATCTTTGATACCAGCAGCAGGTATATTATTAATCATACAAGGAATTGCTGAAGTTTTCAGATCAATCATTTGTATTAAAACTGGACATTGGCCTGCAAGAATGGTTGTTGCCGAAGAAACAGAACAAATTTTAATGCGAACAGCACAAGACGAGGATCAAAAAGATGTTATTTAGTTTAACAAATCCGGAAGTAGCCATCTTCATGATGGGTATATTTTTATTTGCAGTACTGTTAGGTTTTCCAATTGCTTTTACTTTAATGGCTATGGGAATAGGCTTTGGATATTATGCTTATTATGATCCTGTTTTAATGGATCATATTTTTGATAATAGAATATTTTCATTATTTGTAAAAAATACCTACACTGTTATGGATAATAATGTTCTCACTGCAGTCCCACTATTTTTATTTATGGGGTACTTAGTTGAAAGAGCTGGAATAGTATCAAAATTATTTTTTGCAATAAGACTTGCTGCTCACAGATTGCCAGCTTCAATGGCAGTAGCTGCCTTAATAACTTGTACTTTATTTTCTACAGCAACTGGAATTATTGGCGCCGTTGTAACTTTAATGGGCTTACTTGCTTGGCCTGCAATGATTAAAGCAGGATATGATAAAAAATTCGCATCAGGAGTTATTTGTGCCGGTGGATGTTTGGGTATTTTAATACCACCAAGTATTATGTTGATTGTTTACTCAGTGATTGCTCAATTATCGCCTTTAAGATTATTTGCAGCGGCAATTTTCCCAGGGCTTATACTTGCGGGACTTTATATAGCTTATGCAGTAATTAGAGCTTGGATGGATCCATCAATTGCACCAAAACCAAAAGCAGAAGATATACCTCCCAGAGCAGAAATTTTAAAAGAAGTACTAGTTTCTTTTGTTCCTCTCTTTGGATTAATAATGTTAGTGCTTGGAACAATTTTAGCAGGGATAGCTACACCAGCTGAAGCTGCAGCAGCAGGAGCATTTGGAGCAATACTTTTATCTTGGTTTTATAAAACTTTAAAATGGCAAAGCTTTAAAGAATCTGTTTTTCTAACAGCAAAAACTACAGCAATGATTATGTGGCTGTTTATTGGTTCATGGACTTTTTCATCTGTATTTTCATATCTAGGTGGGCATGAGGTTTTTGAACATTTTTTTACATCAATAAATATAACAACTTGGCAATTTTTAATAATTACACAAATAATAATTTTTCTTTTAGGATGGCCATTAGAATGGACTGAAATTTTAATTATATTTGTTCCAATATTTTTACCATTGCTTGAGGTGTTTGATGTTAATCCATATTTCTTTGCAATGTTAATTGCTTTGAATTTACAAACGTCTTTTTTAACACCCCCCATGGCTATGTCTGCTTACTATTTAAAAGGTGTTCAAAAAAATAACGTTGAACTGATGGAAATATTTGCAGGAATTATGCCTTTCTTAGGAATAGTAATATTTGCAATGTTTCTCATGTATATGTTCCCAGGTATTGCCTTGTGGCTACCAGAAACATTATTTGCAAATTAGATAAATGAAATGATAGACATATTTTCACTTACAGCCAACAAATTGGTTGAAAAATTAAAAGAAGGTGAAATTTCTTCTGTAGAGATCTGCACACAATATATTGAAAGGATTGAAAAATTTGAAAAAGATGTAAAAGCTTGGGAGCATTTTGATAAAAAAAAACTTTTGGAAAAAGCTGAAGAAGCGGATGAGTATAGAAAATCCGGAAAACCGACAGGATCATTACACGGCTTACCAATTGCAGTTAAAGATATAATAGGAACCTTTGAGATGCCCACTAAATGTGGCACTCCATTAAGAAAAAAAATGCCCAGCTCACAAGATTCTGAAGTTGTTAACCTACTTAAAATTGCAGGAGCAATAGTGATGGGAAAAACAGTAACAACAGAACTTGCTTATTTTCATTCAGGAAAAACTACAAATCCGCATGATCACTTAAGAACACCGGGTGGATCTTCAAGTGGCTCTGCCGCTGCAGTTGCGGCTCATATGGCGCCACTGTCAATTGGATCACAAACTAACGGTTCAATTATCAGGCCTGCTTCTTATTGTGGAGTTGTTGGATACAAACCATCTTATGGATTAATTTCTCGAAGTGGAGTTTTAAAGCAATCAGATAAACTAGATCATATAGGTGTATTTGGAAAAACAGTTGAGGATGTTGCCTTATTAACAAAATCATTAATTAAAAAAGACTTATACGATTCTTCAACTATTCATTATTCCTCTGATGAAATGTTAAAAGTTTGTAAAAAGGGACCATTATATCAGCCAAAATTTATTTTTTATAAAACTAAAAATTGGAAAAATGTTGATAAAGAATCTCAAAAGTCTTTTGAGTTTTTTATAAAAACATTCCAAAAAAATATTGAAGTATTTGAAACACCTTCATATTTTGATTATATTCCAAAATATCATAAAATAATTCATGAAACAGATATGGCTAATAATTTTCAAGGTTATTACAAAAAATCTAAGAAAAAACTTTCTAAAGAAATTGTTAGTGCTATTGAAAGAGGCTTAAAATACTCAGCAAAAGATTATGTAGAAGCAATAGACTTTATGAAAAGAAGTTATGAATCTTTTAAAGAAGTGTTTGAGGACTATCATGGTGTGTTAAGCCCATCTACAACTGGGGTTGCACCAAAGGGTTTAAAGAGCACTGGTAGCCCAGAATTTTGTACTACTTGGACCTATATGGGTCTGCCATCGATTTCATTACCTTTACTTACAGGTGTGAATAATTTACCATTAGGAGTTCAGTTAATTGGTGACAAGCTAGATGATCTAAGATTTTTAGGTGTAGCTAATTGGTTAGAAAAAAATTGTAAAAAATATGCTAAATAAATTTACGAAATTTTTAGGCTCTGCTCTTGCAGCATCTTTTTTAATTGGTCTTGCAACAACTTTAACAAGATCATCAATGATTGGTTTTTGGGATGTATTACCAGTATTTATTTTAATGGCTGTAGCAATCTTTATGATGATCTACGAAGCCTTTTTCGACAAAAAATAAATTTTAATTAGGGTCAGAATGAAAAGAAATAGCTACCTGTCTTTTCTTCTTCTTTTTATTCAGCCAGTATTTATGGCTAGCAATTTAATAGTTGCAAGAGGAGGGGTGGAGTATGTGCCACCAATTTCCTTAGCTTTTTGGAGATGGACATTAGTCTTTTTAATACTAATTCCATTTACCCTAAGCTCTTTAAAGAAAAATTTTAAATTTATAAAACAAGAGTACAAAAAAATATTTTTTATTGGATCAATGGGTTGTGGTGTTTGTGGAGCCTTTCCATTTTTGGCAGGACAAACAACAACAGTTACTAATATGGGAATTATTTATTCATCATCTCCAATATTCATAATTTTAATTTCTAGTATATTTTTTAAAGAAAAAATAAACTTTCTAAAGATAGTAGGGCTTATTTCTTGTTTAGTAGGAGTTTTTACTATTATTATTAAGGGAAACCTATCATTCTTGATAAATCTTAAATTTACGATTGGTGACCTATGGATGCTAGCTTCTTCGATTGGTTGGGCTCTTTATTCTATTTATCTATTTTATTGGAAAACTAATTTAAAAATTTTTGATAGATTTACTTTAATTGCATTTTTTGGAGCAGTGAGTTTGCTTCCATTTTATTTGATAGAAGAAACTAGAACAGTTTTTAATTCAGATTTTTTTATGTGGGTTTCATTTGCTGCTATTTCCCCGGGAATCATAGCTTTTACCTTGTACACAATTGCTCAAAAGAAGCTTGGTGCATCTATCGCAGGTTTTACTCTTTATATCTTTACTGTTTATAGTGCAATTTATGGTTATTTATTTTTTAATGAACAACTAGAGTATTATCACTATATAGGAACTATTCTTGTTTTTATGGGCGTTTATATTGTTAAGAGAAAAGTTTAAATTAAGCCACAATCTAGCCAAACAATTTACCAATTTCAGTTTTATAAATTTAGGGTGAATAAATTTATTATAACTCTATTTACTCTAGTGTTTTTTTCAAATTCTGTGATGGCCGAAAATCAAGAATCTTCCATAGATAATCTCTTTTATATTGGAAAGATGAATTCTCACGATAAAAATTTTGCTCTTTATTTTAAGACTAGAGATAAACCAGTTTTAGCCAGAGGTGAAAATTTTAACTATATTACTGATTTTCCTCAAGACCTTTATATTTATGATTATAAATTAAAGATTTCTTCCCCGTTAATTTCATATGAATGGTTTCCCTCACAAGCTAAATACCTTTTAAATGAATATAATTTTCCAGTTTTCCCTGAGGATTTTGCCTATTATCTTTTAAAAGATAATAACACTTTGATTATGATTAGTGCCGTTAAAAATATAAGAAAAAATTTCAAATTCGATATTGCCAACAAAAAACTAAATAAATATCCTTCAAATGGTAGATTTGATTTTATAATTTCATCTATTGCAAAAAATTGCGGTCACTCAAGTTTAAATGAAAATTATGAATGTAATTACCACAAACCCTTAATCTCAAATAATTTAATTAATTAATTTGTATAAATGCTTCAGCAAATTTTTCTGCACTAAAAATTTGCAAATCATCTATTTTTTCACCAAGACCTAAGGCAACTATAGGAATTTCATATTTTTTAGCTAATGCAAGTAAAATACCACCTTTCGCAGTTCCATCTAATTTTGTCATCATCAAACCAGTAACTGGTATAATTTTATTAAATTCTTCGACCTGATTAATAACGTTTTGACCTGACGTTGCATCTAGCACTAAAATTACATCATGTGGTGCTTTAGGGTCTATTTTTTTAGTTACGTTTGCTATCTTTTTATACTCCTCCATCAGATTTTTTTTATTTTGTAATCTACCTGCGGTATCAATTAGAACATGATTAAAATCTCCTTTGATTGCTTCCTCTATAGCTTTATAAGCAACCGAAGCAGGATCTGAGCCTTGAGTAGATTTAATTATTTGAACATCAATTTTGTTTGCCCAATTTTCCAACTGTTCAATTGCTGCAGCTCTAAACGTGTCACAAGCTGAAAACATAACTTTGCTCCCATTAGATTTTAATATCTTACCTATTTTGCCAATAGTTGTCGTTTTGCCAACACCATTAACACCTGAAACTAAAATTACATTTAATCTATCTTTTTTGTTAAAAAAATTTTTATTTTCTAGAGGCTTCATTGTATTGATTATGTAATTTTTTAAAATTATATTTACTTCATTCATACTATCTTTTTCAGGGTCAGTTTTTTCTTGAGCAATAATATTTTTAATTTCCTCAGCCGCTGTAAGCCCGACATCAGATTGTATTAAGTATTCCTCAATTTGATCTAATGTTTTGTCGTCTATTTCTTTTTTTACAATTATATCTCTTAATCCAGAAGTGAATGATGATGCGCTTTTCTTAAATCCAACTTTGAACTTATCAAAAATTCCCATTATAATTTAATTTCGATATTTTTAATATCAGAAACAGGTCCCTTCATATGAATACTATTTTCATCATCAATTAAAATTGATAATTTCCCCATACTAAACTCTATATCAACTTTTTTTTCTATTAATTTATTGATATTTCCTGCAACAGCCGTTGCACATGCAGCTGTTCCACAAGCCTTTGTTAATCCAGCACCTCTTTCCCAAACTCTAACTTTTATTAAATTACTATTCACAACTTTAGCAAGTGTAACATTACATTTTTCAGGGAAAAATTTATGATTTTCAATTTCTGGTCCAATTTTTTCTAAATTATAATCTTGAATATTTTCTACAAAAAAAACAACATGTGGGTTTCCAACATTGACCGCTGTTCCTCCAATGTGTTCTTTATTATCCTTATCTATAATTTTAATACTAAGATTTTTAGTATTTAAATTTTCACTTAATGGAATTTCTTTCCAATTTGTTTTTGAAACACCAATTTCTGTTTCTACTAGATTATTACCTAGTATTTTTGACTTTAATATACCTCCAGCAGTCCAAAGAATTATTTCTTTTTTATTATTTTCTTTTGCTAATAATCCAGCAACACATCTTGTTCCATTTCCACAAGCCCCTGAAATACTGCCATCTGAATTATAAAATTCTAAACCAGCTTCTATTTTTCTATTTTTCTTAATTAAAATCAGCTGATCACATCCAATATAGTTTCGATCGCATATTTTAACTATTTGATTTTTGCTCAAATTAAGTTCTTGGTTCCTTTGATCAATGATTACAAAGTCGTTGCCCAAACCATCCATTTTAAAAGCTTTAATATCCATATATAGATATTTAACTTATTTATTGACTTTTTGAACCTCTATTATAGGTTGTTTTCGTTTCCGCAAAAACGTTAAATTTGCGGTGTCTTTGGAAACAAAGAGATCGACACTAGTCAGCGAGGCTTCGCCCACTAGTGTGATTACTGCTGTGTGTAATAATTATGTTTGAAAACTTAACAAATAAATTCGAAGAAATTTTTTCTTCTTTAAAAAAAGCACCTTCACTTGATGAAAAACAGGTAGATGAAGGTTTAAGAGGTATTAGGCAGGCTCTTTTAGAGGCTGACGTATCGCTTGATGTAGCTAAAAACTTTATATCAAAAGTTAAACCAAAGGTTTTAGGTCAAGAAATAGTTCGATCAACCTCTCCAGGTGACATGGTTGTAAAAATTGTCTATGACGAACTAGTTAATTTTTTAGGTGAAAGTAACACGGATATAAATTTAAATGCAGTTCCGCCTGTTTCCATGATGCTAGTCGGCCTCCAAGGTTCTGGTAAAACTACAACTACAGCTAAACTGGCAAAATATTTAGAAAAAAATAAAAAAAAAAAGATTATGATGGTAAGTCTTGATGTCTATAGACCGGCTGCTCAAGAACAATTGAGATCTTTAGGAGAGCAAAATAATATTTTGACACTTCCAATTATCGAGGGGCAACTCCCAGCAGATATTTGTAGAAGAGCGGTTAGTGCTGCAAATCTTAATGGTGCTGAAATTATATTATTTGATACAGCAGGAAGAACTCAAATTGATCTTCAAATGATGAGTGAAATTAAACAGATTGAAAATATTATAAACCCTACGGAAATATTTCTAGTGGCAGACTCATTAACAGGACAGGTTGCAGCGGAAGTTGCAAAAGAATTTAAGAATACTGTAAATTTAACAGGTATTGTTTTAACTAGAGCTGATGGTGATGCAAGAGGTGGTGCCGCTGTTAGTATGAAATTTGTTTCTCAAGTTCCTATTAAATTTTTAGGTGTAGGAGAAAAAATTGATAATTTAGAAGTTTTTCATCCTGATAGAATAGCAAATAGAATTCTTGGAATGGGAGATATTGTTTCTCTTGTAGAAAAAGCAGCAGAAGATCTCGGTGAAGAAAACATTAAGAAAGCAGAAGAGAATTTGAAAAAAGGACAATTCTCGATGGAAGATTATTTGATGCAATTAAGACAAATGAAAAAAATGGGTGGAATTGAGGGGATAATGTCATTTATGCCAGGAGTTTCTAAAATGAAATCACAAATGAATTCCGCGGGAATAGATGAAAAAATTATTACCACAAATGAAGCAATAATTTTATCTATGACAAAAAAAGAAAGAGAGAACCCCAAAGTTATTGATGGTTCTAGAAAAAAAAGAATTGCTAATGGCTCTGGAACGGATGCAGCCACTATCAACAAATTGCTAAAGCAATTTAAAATGATGTCTGAAATGATGAAGAAGATGTCCAAAGGAAACTTGAAGGGTATGTCTGATAAAGGAATACCTCCAGAGTTACTAAACCAACTTAAATAAATAAAGGAGAAAAAATGTTAAAACTAAGATTATCAAGAGGTGGAACAAAAAAAAGACCAGTGTACAAAGTGGTTGTAGCAGACAGTCGCTTTGCAAGAGATGGAAGATTTATTGAAAAAGTAGGATTCTTTAACCCTCTTTTACCCAAGGATAAAAAAGAAAGAGTAGGATTGGAAGCTGAAAGAATCAAATATTGGTTAGGACAAGGCGCTCAACCAACAACCAGAGTTGCCAGAATTTTAGGTGAAAATGCATTAATGCCAATGCCTGTAAATGGTAATAACCCTCTAAAGGCAGTTCCTAAAAAGGATAGAAAAAAAGAAGGTGATGAAGCACCAGCAGTAGTAGCGCCAGCAGCGGTTCCTAAAGCAGAAGCAGCTCCAGCAGAAGCTCCTAAAACAAAAGCTCCTCAAGCAGAAGCTCCTAAAACAAAAGCGGCTCCAGCAGAAGCTCCTAAAACAGAAGCGGCTCCAGCAGAAGCTCCTAAAACAGAAGCGGCTCCAGCAGAAGCTCCTACGAAAGAAGTTAAATAGTTTGATTTATGCTGAAAGCTCAAATTTTTACACTTTATCCAGAAATTTTTCCTGGCCCTTTAGCTAAAGGGCTATATGGAAAAGCATTATCAAATAAAACCTGGGATTTAAAAGTTATAAATATTCGGGATGCAGCTGAAGATAAGCACAAAACGGTAGATGACACACCTTTTGGAGGTGGATCTGGCATGCTTTTAAAAGCAGATGTTCTAGCAAAATCACTTGATCAAAATAAAATAGAAGGTGGAAGAATTTTTTATTTATCACCCAAAGGAAAAAAACTTGATCAAAAATTGGCACATGAACTCTCTCAAGAAAAATCTATTAGTTTAATATGTGGACACTTTGAAGGTGTGGACGAAAGGATTCTTTCAACAAGAAACATAGAAGAACTTAGTGTTGGTGATTTTATTTTATCTGGAGGAGAAACAGCATCTTTTGTTGTTTTGGACAGTATTTTGAGACTAATTCCTGGAGTATTAGGAAATGATCAATCTAAAAGAGACGAGAGTTTTGAAAATAATTTATTAGAATATCCTCAATACACAAAACCACAGGTTTGGGAGGAAAAAAACGTCCCAGAAGTACTATTATCAGGTGATCACAGTAAAATTAAAGACTGGCGTTTATCTCAATCAGAGGCTATAACACGCGTCCGGAGACCAGATTTATGGGAAAAATACAAGAAAAATTAATTTGATAAATATTAATATGAAAACAATTGAAGAAATAAACCAACATAACGTAAAAAAAATACTATCTGAGAAAAAAATACCTGATTTTTTCCCAGGAGATGTAATAAAAGTTGGTGTAAGAATTACTGAGGGTAAAAAGGATAGAATTCAATATTTTGAGGGTGTTTGTATAGCAAGAAAAAATAGAGATCTTAATTCATCATTTACAGTTAGAAAGATTTCATTCGGGGAAGGTGTTGAAAGAACATTTCCATTATATGGAACAGTAATTGATACAATTACAGTTATTAGACATGGAAAAGTTAGAAGAGCTAAATTATACTACTTAAGAGATAGAACGGGTAAATCAGCTAGAATTGCAGAAAAGATAAGAAAAAAAATTGGCATAGAGGTTGATGTTAAAGCAGAAACGGTAACTGAAGAAACTTTAGCCCCAGTTGCTGCAGAACTAGAAAAAAAACCTGATGTTCAAACAGAACAAAAAATAGAAAGTTCTGAAGAAAAAAAATAATTTTTTTTTCAATGCACTTAACTCTTTATGATAAAATTTGGAATGATCATTTAGTTGATCAACAAGATGATGGTACAGCACTATTATTTGTTGACCGCCATTTGGTGCATGAGGTAACAAGTCCACAGGCATTTGAAGGATTAAGAAACTCTAATAGAAAAGTTAGGCAACCCAGTTTAACATTAGCAGTTGCTGATCATAATGTTCCAACTACTGATAGATCTAAAGGAATTGCTGATGTGGAATCTAAAATTCAGGTAGATACTCTAGAAAAAAATTGTAAAGAATTTGGAGTACAATATTTAGGAATGGATGATAAGAGACAAGGGATTGTTCATATAATTGGTCCAGAACAAGGGTTTACTCAACCAGGAACGCTAATTGTTTGTGGCGATAGCCATACGGCTACACATGGTGCATTTGGCTCTTTAGCTTTTGGCATAGGAACCTCAGAAGTAGAACATGTTTTGGCAACACAAACACTTGTTCAAAAAAAAGCAAAGAACTTTAAAATTAATGTTAATGGAAAACTTCCCATTGGTGTAACCTCTAAGGATGTAATTTTACAAATTATAGGAAACATTGGCACCGCAGGGGGAACAGGTTCTGTTATAGAGTATGCGGGTAGTTTAATATCATCTTTAAGCGTAGAGCAGAGAATGACAATTTGTAATATGACCATTGAAGGAGGAGCAAGAGCAGGATTAATAGCTCCTGATGAAAAAATTTTTGAATATTTAAAAAATAAACCAATGTCACCAAAAAATGAAAATTGGGATAAAGCAATGAATTATTGGAAAAATTTAAAGACCGATGCTGGAGCTAAATTTGATAAAGAGGTAAATTTAATAGCAGAAAATATACTACCAATGATTACATGGGGAACCTCACCACAAGATGTTATTACAATTAATGGAAAGGTACCAAATCCTGAAAAAGAGCAAGATGAAGATAAAAGAAACTCTATGAAGAGATCTTTAAAATACATGGGATTAAAGCCTGACACATTGGCAAAAGATATCAAAATTGACAAGGTTTTTATTGGAAGTTGTACTAATGGAAGAATTGAAGATTTGAGAGAAGCTGCAAAAATTTTAAAAGATAAAAAGAAAGCTTCCCATATTCACGCAATGGTTGTACCAGGCTCAGGTTTAGTTAAAGAGCAAGCTGAGCAAGAAGGTTTAGATAAAATATTTATAGAATCTGGCTTTGAGTGGAGAGAACCAGGTTGTTCTATGTGTCTTGCAATGAATGCAGACAAATTAAAACCAGAAGAAAGGTGTGCCTCAACCTCAAATAGAAACTTTGAAGGAAGACAAGGTAGAGGTGGGAGAACTCACCTAGTGAGTCCAGGGATGGCAGCTGCAGCAGCAATTGCTGGAAACTTGGATGATGTTAGAAAGTATCAAAATTAAAATGCAAAAATTTGATTCACTTACAAGTATCCCAGCATATTTGCCAATTGTAAATATTGATACAGATATGATTATTCCAAAGCAGTTTCTTAAAACAATTAAAAGAAGTGGACTTGGTAAAAACTTATTTTTTGAAATGAGATATGATGATAATGGAAATGAAATTAAAGATTTTATTCTTAATCAAGAGCCCCATAACCAATCAAAAATATTAATTGCAGGAAAAAATTTTGGCTGTGGCTCCTCAAGAGAGCATGCTCCTTGGGCGCTATTAGACTTTGGAATTACATGTGTAATAAGCTCAAGTTATGCTGATATTTTTTATAGCAACTGTTTTAAAAATGGAATTTTACCAGTTATTTTACCAGAAGAAAAAATTAAAGAATTATCTGAATATTCAAAAAGAAAAGAAGAAATTTCAATAGACTTAAAGGAAGAAAAAATTATTTTTGGAAATAGTGAAGCTAAGTTTGATATTGACCCTTTCAAAAAAAAATGTTTATTAGAAGGACTTGATGATATTGCACTTTCATTAGCCAAAGAAGATAAAATTAATAATTTTGAAGAAGATTTAAAAATTAAAAAACCATGGATTTTTAATGATTAAAGTTAAAAAAAGAAAAATTTTACTTTTACCTGGTGATGGTATTGGACCAGAAGTTATCCAAGAAGTTAAAAAGGTTATTGAATGGTTAAATCTAAACAAATCTTTAGATTTTGAAATTGATCAAGACTTAGCTGGAGGTTGTTCTTATGACAAACATGGAGTTCCAATTACAGATGAAGTTTTTTATAAAGCACTAGAAAGTGAAGTTGTGATGTTAGGTGCTGTCGGTGGCCCCAAATGGGATGATTTAGATTTTGAAAAAAAACCTGAAAGAGCTTTATTAAAATTAAGAAAAGAATTAAAATTATTTGCAAACCTTAGACCTGCAATTTGTTTTGAGCAACTAGTAGATGCCTCAACCTTAAAACCAGAAATTGTTTCAGGATTAGATATAATGATTGTTAGAGAATTAACAGGTGGAATTTATTTTGGAGAACCAAGAGGAATCAAACCAATAGAAAACGGTGAGCGAAAAGGTATTAATACTCATACTTATACAACCAATGAGATAGTTAGAGTGGCTAAAGTAGCCTTTGATTTAGCCAAAAAAAGGTCAAATAAGGTTACTTCTTGCGAAAAATCTAATGTAATGGAAGCCGGACAGCTTTGGAGAGAAGAAGTCCAGGAGCTTCATGATAAAGAATATAAAGAGGTTGAGCTAAGCCATATGCTTGCAGATAACTGTGCAATGCAATTATTAAAAAATCCTAAACAATTTGATGTAATTGTTACTGACAATTTATTCGGAGATATGCTTTCAGATCAAGCCTCAATGTTAACAGGCTCTTTAGGTTTATTACCATCTGCTTCACTTGGAGCAAAGAATAAAGATGGTGAAATGCGTGCTATGTACGAGCCTATTCATGGATCAGCACCTGACATTGCTGGAAAAAGAATTGCCAATCCAATTGCATCAATTCTAAGCTTTGCAATGGCATTAAAATATTCTTTAGACCTTGATAATGAAGCGGAAGCGTTAGAAAAAGCTGTTCAAGAAGTATTAAATGATGGTCTTAGAACTAAAGATATTTTGTCAAAGGGTATGAAAGAAGTGTCCACACCTGAAATGGGTGATGCAATAATTTCAAAACTAAAAAAATAGATTAATTTATTGATTCGATAATTGTAGCAATGCCCATTCCCAAACCTATGCATTGCGTAGCCAGGGCATATCTTTTATCTTCTCTTCTCAATACTGCTGCTGCCTTACCAGTTATTCTTGCCCCTGTTGCTCCAAGTGGATGGCCTAAAGCTATAGCGCCACCATCTAAATTTATTTTAGCTTCATTCATATGTAAGTCTTTTATGCATGCTAAGGACTGAGAAGCAAAAGCTTCGTTTAACTCTATAATATCAATATCTTTTATAGATAAATTAGCTCTTTTTAGAGCTTTGCTAGTAGCTCCTATAGGTCCTAATCCCATTAATTCAGGGGAGCAACCTTGAACAGCAGTAGAAACAATTCTACCTAAAATATCTAAATTATTATCTTTAGCGTATTGCTCTTCACAAATTAGTGTTACGGCAGCACCATCGGTTAATGGAGATGATGTTGCTGCTGTGACAGTCCCTTCCTGATCAAATACGGGCTTAAGACCATCTAAAATTTCATGACTACTCTTTTCTCGAATGCCACCATCCTTTGAACAATTATTAATAATTGTAATTTCTTTTTTAAAATTACCTTTAGATTGAGCTTCAAAAGCTTTTTGATGACTTGCTATTGCAAACTCCTGTTGAGCCCTTCTTTCTATTTGATATTTTTTTGCAACATTTTCAGCAGTCGTACCCATAGAAAAATAAAGATTAGGATTTTCTTTTTTTGACTTTGGGTATGGCATAGGATCAAAACCAGCAGTAACGCGCGTCATACTCTCTACCCCCCCACAAATAAAAACTTTACCTGAACCCATGGCAATTTTTCCCGCAGCCATATGAATTGCTTCCATTGAAGATCCACACCATCTATTTATAGTTGTGCCTGCAGTTTTGACATTCATACCACTTAAAAAGGTTACCAATTTACCTATATTAAAACCCTGTTCGCCCTCAGGAAAAGCACAGCCAATAATCACATCTTCTACATCCTCAAGATTAATTTTTGTTTTTGAAATAAGATCTTTAATAACCTCAGACAATAATGTGTCAGGTTTTATATCAATAAGGGCACCTTTTTTTGCTAGCGTAAATGGAGATCGGTAATAACCTGCTATAACAGCTCTATACATTTTATTAATTTTTTAATTCTCCAATAATATATATGCTTATCTAGAGAATGGTAAAGAGTTTATAATAGCAATTGTCTTTATGTAATTTTGTTATTATATTTCACAAAATTTATGAAAATTCAAAATGTTGTTATAATTGGCTCAGGTACAATGGGAAGTGGAATTGCAGCTCATTTATGTAATGCAAATATTCCAGTCACATTGTTAGATTTAAGAACAGAAATTACTGAAAAAGCTAGAGATAGAATTTTTAAATCAAGACCACCTCTTTTATTGGATAAATCAAAAATAAATAATATCAAAATTGGAAATATTTCTGATAATTTTGATGTTGTTAAAGAGGCTGATTGGATTATCGAAGCAGTTGTTGAAAGAATAGATGTAAAACATAGTATTTATAAAAAGATATTTGAAGAAAGAAAGCCCGGAGCAATAGTTTCATCAAATACATCTTCCATTCCAATTAAAATTTTATCTGAAAAGTTAACTAAAGAAGAAAAAAAAGATTTTTGTATTACTCATTTTTTTAATCCAGTTAGATATATGGGGTTATTAGAAATTGTAAAAAATGAGAATAATGATTTAGAAAAAATAAACTTTTTAAAAAATTTTTGTGAAATAGAACTTGGAAAAGGTGCAATCATTTGCAATGATACACCTGGTTTTTTAGGGAATAGAGTTGGTGTTTATGCAATGCAAATTGCAATGACAGAAGCTTTTAAAATGAAACTTTCAATTGAAGAAGCTGATGCGGTATTTGGTAGACCAATGGGGATTCCTAAAACGGGAATATTTGGTCTTTATGATTTAATAGGAATTGATTTAATGGCAGATGTTCTTAAAAGCTTTATTAAAGAACTGCCAGAAAAAGATGACTTTCATGAAGTTGCAAAAGAAATTCCTTTGATAAAAAGATTAATAGAAACAGGTTACACCGGACGAAAAGGAATGGGTGGATTTTATCGTATTAATAAAGCTGATGGAAAGAAGGTAATGGAAGCGCTAAACCTTGAAACGGGATATTATTTACCTATTAAAAAAATTAATATCAAGTCGGAAAAAGTTGATCTTAAGACTCTAATTGATAGAGATGATAAATATGGTGAATATGCTTGGTCAGTCATTTCAAAAATTATTATGTATGCATCATCACTAGTTCCTAAAATTACTAAAGAATTTAATGATATCGATGAAGCTATGAGGTTAGGTTTTAATTGGGCCAAGGGACCCTTTGAGATGCTTGAAGAAATTGGGGTAGCCAATTTTTTTAACAAAATAGACGATTATAATGAAAATATTTTTTTAAAAGATTTGGCAAAAACAAAAAATGAAAAATTTTATGGTGAAAGACAAAAATATACAGACATTCAAACCTTAGGAAAAGTTAAGAAAACTGCATTAAGTATTGATGGAAATAAATCTGCCGAAATTTATAGATTTAATGATTATAATATTGTCGAGTTCATAACTAAAGCAAATGCATTAGACTATGATTCTATGGATGCTTTAAAAAAAGCAACAGATAAACCTTTAATAATCATAAATGAGAGCATGCAATTTTCAGCAGGTGTGAATTTAAGCTATACAATGGATTTTGCAGATAAGGGTGATTTTAAATCTATAGAAAAATTTATAAGATATTTTCAAGAAACTTGTAAACATCTAAAATATTCAGAATACCCAGTTATATCAGCACCATCAGGGTTAACACTTGGTGGTGGTTTTGAGGTTATGGTTCAGAGTAATTTTGTTGCTTCCCACACAAATATTGTTGTAGGCTTGGTTGAGACAATTGTTGGGCTAACCCCAGCAGGTGGTGGATGTAAGGAAATGTTAGCAAGATGGTTAGAAACAGATGAATCTAGAAAAGATCCAAATTTTGCACCATTAAAAGTATTTGATATTATTGGATATGCAAAAACTGCAACTTCACCTGTGGAAGCAGAACCCATGAAGTATTTAAGAGTAGAAGATAAAAAAATTATGAATAGAAATAGTTTGTTAGAAGTTTCAAGAAAAATTATAAAAGATAATATGGATTTTAAAGCACCAAATGAAACAACATTTAAATTGCCAGGAAAAAAAGTAAAAGATGAAATGATTAAAATTTTAGAAAAACTTTATAATGAAAAAGTAATTTTAGACCATGGAATGGAAGTGGGTAAGGAATTAGCCAATGTTTTAAGTGGAGGAGATACTACAATTGATAAAACTTTGACCGAAGAGGACATTTTTAAATTAGAGCTAAATTCTTTTATGAGATTAGTTGAAACCAAAAAAACACAAGACAGGATTAAACACACCTTGTCTACTGGAAAGCCTTTAATAAATTAAATGCCAACTTACAATGCACCAATAGAAGATATGATGTTTCTTTTTGATAAATTGAGAAATAATAAAAATTATAATGATCTTGAAAAATACAAAGAAGTTAATTCAGAACTAGTAAAAGATATTTTAGAAGAAGCAGCCAAGATTAATCAAAACCTAATACTACCATTAGCAAAATCAGGTGATGAAAATCCTACAGTACTAGAGAATGGAATAGTTAGAACACCGCCTGGTTACAAAGAAGCTTATACAAAATATATTGAAGATGGGTGGACTTCTCTTTCTTGTGACCCAAAGTATGGAGGTCAGGGAATGCCAAAAACAGTAAGTGCTTTTTTTGATGAAATGTTATCATCTGCAAGTCTCTCCTTTAAACTTTATAGTGAATTAAGTATAGGCGCTTATAATTGTATTTCTCATCATGCAACAGATGAAATAAAAGAAAAATATCTTCCAAAAATGGTCGAAGGCAAATGGAGTGGTACAATGTGTCTTACTGAGCCAGTTTGTGGAACTGATTTAGGTCTTTTAAAAACAAAAGCTGTAGAACAATCAGATAGATCTTATAAATTAAGTGGACAAAAAATTTTTATTACTTCAGGTGATCAAGATTTAACAGAAAATATTATACATTTAGTTATTGCAAGAGTGGTTGACTCTCCAGCGGGCACAAAAGGAATAAGTTTATTTTTAGTACCTAAATTTACTGTAAATGAAGATGGATCTATTGGGACTAGAAATGGAGTTTCTACAGGATCCATAGAAAGTAAGATGGGAATCAAGGGCTCTGCTACATGTGTATTAAACTTTGATGATGCAACTGGATATATGATTGGCTCAAAGAATAAGGGGTTAAATGCCATGTTTACCATGATGAATTTAGAGAGAATTGTTGTTGGGATTCAAGGACTGGGAATTTCTGAAATTGCGTATCAAAATTCTTTAAGTTATGCGAAAGAAAGAAAACAAGGAAAAACAAATAATACAAAATCAAATAATGAAGCCGATTTTATAATCGAGCACGCTGATATTAGAAAATCTTTGCTTAATATGAAATCTATTATTGAAGGTGAAAGAGCTCTATGTTTTTGGTTATCACAACAAACAGAAGTTAGTCTTTATCATCCAGATAAAAAAATAAAACAGGAAGCTTCAGACCTTGTTTCATTAATGACACCAGTAGTTAAAACGATGTTTAGTGATATGGGAATGGAAATAACAAGTGAAGCAATGCAAGTTCATGGCGGCTATGGATACACAAAAGACCAAGGAATAGAACAATTATATAGAGATAATAGAATCACACCAATTTATGAGGGAACCAATTCTATTCAGGCAGCAGATTTAGTTTTTAGAAAGTTAGTAAACAAAAATGGAGATATAATTAATAAATATTTAGAAATGGTCAAAACTGACTGTAATACTAAAAATGAAAAATTAAAACCTTTCACAGAAGAGTTAAAAATTAATTTAGAAATTTTATCTAAATTTACTTCGTGGATTAAAGAGAAAATACAAAATTCAAAAGATGACGCCAGCGCGGCATGTAATGACTACCTAAAAGCACTAGGGTTTGTGTCTATTGCGCATGCGTGGCTAAAAGTTTTAGAGGTAAGTTTTAAAAATTATGATGAAAATAAAGAATTTTATGAAGCTAAAATACAAACAGCAAATTTTTATTTTAAGAGAGTTTTGCCAAGAGCCGAAAGTCATTTTAAAACTGCCGTATCAGGAAGTGATTACATAATGAATTTTAAATTTAATTAATATGAATAATTATGATAAAAATTTAGATAAAAATGAGGCTAATTATGTCCCTCTTTCTCCTTTAACATTTTTAGAAAGAACCAAAGATATATACCCAAATTATGAAGCCTTAGTTTATGAAAGTAGATCTTATACCTGGAAAGAGGTTTATAAAAGATGTGTTAAATTTGCTAGTGCACTAGATAAATTAGGTGTGAAAACTGGAGACACGGTTTCAATAATGGCTTTCAACACACCAGAAATTTTTGAAGCTCATTACTCAATACCAATGGTAGGAGCAGTAATTAATGCAATTAATACAAGACTAGATCCAAATACAGTAAGTTATATTTTACAGCATAGTGACGCAAAGGTTTTAATTGTAGATAGACAATTTCATGATGTAATTGATAAGGCTTTAAAGAATGTTAAAAATAAAATTACAATTATTGATATTGAGGACCAAGACATAGATACAAGTTCTTTTAAAAAAATAGGAGAACTTGAATATGAAAGTTTTTT
>Ga0209709_10001823_pt1 | contig 19267 bp, 21 predicted proteins | sample ArcticOcean_MG_C_2_FD_187435 | JGI IMG/M metagenome (GOLD analysis project Ga0209709, IMG submission 187435) | Marine microbial communities from western Arctic Ocean - ArcticOcean_MG_CB4_136 (SPAdes) (version 2) | ecosystem: Environmental > Aquatic > Marine > Oceanic | place: Arctic Ocean... | reverse complement strand
TATGGGGAACGGAATCTTGTTTATACTACCCTGGAAAGTATGCTGGAACGTGCGATGCGGTGGGTGTGTATGAAGGGCAAGAAACCATTATAGATTTTAAACAATCCAATAAACCAAAAAAAGAGGAATATGTTGATGAATATTATCATCAATTAGGGGCTTATTCATTAGCCCATAATGTTGTTCATAACTCAAATATCACACAAGGAATTGTTTTACTTTGCACTGTAGATAATTTATTCCAAGACTTTAGAATTCAAGGTGAAAAATTAGAAGAATATCAAAATAAGTTTTTAGAAAAAGTTGAACAATTTTATCATCAAAGGAATATGAACTAATATGAATTTAGCAATATGGGACATAGAATCTAGCAGTGCAAACACTTCATGGGGAAGTATTATTGAAGTTGGTGGTGTTCTAGTTGATGCAAACTTTAAAGAATTAGACAGATTTAATTTTAGATGCAGGTTACCAGAAGGTGAAGTTCCTCAGGCCATGGCCTTAATAGTTAACAAAACTAGTGTTGACTTATTAACTAAAGGGAACCTAAGTCACTATCAAATGTTATCTCAGTTAGAAGCAGTTTTTAAAAAGTGGAGCCCAGCAATATTCATGGGCTGGTCAAATATTGGTTTTGATGACGAGATGATAAGAAATGAATTTTTTAGAGGAATCAGATATCCCTATATTACAAATGCTACACCAAATAAAAGACATGATGGATTAAATATAGCAAGAGGAGCTCATGCCGTTGATGAGAGTGTTGTAAAAACAGAAATAAATGCAAAAGGTAATGCGGTAATGAAACTAGAATCTTTAGCTAGAATGAATGGCTTTGAATCTTCAGGGGCTCACTCAGCTTTGTTTGATGCAGAACTAACTGTTAAAGTTTTAGGCTTGATTAAAAAAAATCAACCTCAAACTTGGGATACATTTTTAAGAACAGCAAATAAAAGTGACACCGAAACAATCTTTAAAACAGAAAAGATGTTTACTTTAGCAGAATACCATTTTGGTAAAAATTATAGATTTGTAGTTGCTCCACTTCACCCCAAGCACTGTATTCATCCAATTTATCAATGGGGTCAAGCGTTTGATCTTAAAATTGATCCTATTCCACTATTTGATATGTCAATTACAGAACTTAAAAGTGCTATTAAAAAATTAAAATTTTTAAGAACTATACGATCAAACAAAGCTCCTATAATTTTAGATGCAAGTTACGGTTTACAAACTGAACCATATAGTAATCTCGACCCTGATTTAATCAAAGAGCGCGCAAAATTAGTAAACAGTAATGAAAAATTCTCTCAAAATGTTTTGACTGCATTAAGAGAAACAGCAGAAGATAAAGCACAATTTGATTCACAAGTTGATCTACTTGCTGAAGAGACAATTTATAAAAAATTTACATCCCAAAAAGACACAGCTTTATTTCCAAAATGGCATGCAGCGTCTTGGAAGGATAAATTAATTTTATTGGATAAATTTGAAGATGAGAGAATGGTAAGTTTTGGGAAAAAAATAATTTATCAGGAATCACCAGAAACATTGCCTGCAGATATGTTTAAAACTATAAAAAGAGGGATAGCTGAGAGGATATTAAGTGATGAGAAAGAGAAATGGTGGACATGTAAGGAATTTTATTTTGAATGTGATAATTTAAGAGATAGATATACCAATGATAAAGATGAGAAAAAGCTTAAGTTTTTAGACGAAATTAATGAATTTGTTGAAGGTATACAGAAGAAATATGAGCAAGTATAACTCGCCTGTGAATTAATTAAAAAAACTTCTTTTTACATATTGAATAAATATAATAAGAATTTATATAAGAAATATGCTTATAGATTTTAAAGACGAACAATTTGAAACAAAAATTAAAAGTGAAGATATTTCTGTAGTACAGTTTTCTGCAGAGTGGTGCGCCCCTTGTAAGGCATTAATTCCTGTAATGGAAAAATTATCTGACACTTACAAAGATAAAGCTAATTTTTACTATGCAGATATTGAAAATGGAGGAATTAACACCGGTTCTGCTGCTGGTGTAAGAGGTGTACCTACAGTCATAGTTTACAAAAAAGGTGTTGAGGTAGATAGAAAAGTAGGAGGCGTTGCAGAGAGTCAGATGAAAGAATTCCTAGATAAGAATATCTAGTTTAATTTTAAAACCTCTCCCGCAAGATACAAAGACCCTGTAATTAAAATAATATCATTCTCTTGAAGATCAATTGATCTAATCGCATTTTTAAGTGAGTCTTGGTATTTAATATTTTCAAATCTTTTAATTTTTTCTTTAAGTTTATTTCCTTTAATAGCATTAGGTTGATTTGGAATATCAATTATTGTTAAAGATTTAATATCTTTAAAGTAATCCATGTACTTGTTGTGATCTTTATTTGCCATCATGCCTAATATAATATGTTTATTACAATCTAAACTTTCAAGATATTTATTTAATACTTTTGCACCAAGTGGGTTATGTGAGCCGTCTATGAATAATAAATTGTTCTTAACTAAATCTTTTAGCTTTCCAAATTTTATTTCTTGTAGTCGTGCAATACTTTCAATTTTAGTAATACCATTTTTTATGTGATCACCAGTTATCTTATAACCTGTTAATTGTCTTGCCGTTGCAATAGCAGTAGAGACATTCTCTAATTGAAATTCTCCAGGTAAATTTGGTTTTGGAAGCTTTAAACCACCGAACTCATCCTCAAAATAAAAGAAGTCATTTTCTTTTAAGATAAAGCTATAATTTTTATTAAAAATTATTTTTTTTGAAGAGTTGTCCTTAATTGTATTTTCAATACATTTGTTAATTTCATGTGAGCTTTGTTTTGCAATAATGATTTTGGAATTTAATAAAGTAGATGTTTTTTCAAATATGATTTTTTCAACTGTTTGTTCTTCTTTTGGAAGCCAATCTAAATGGTCAAGACCTATGACTGTTACAATAGTCGCCAAGTTTTTCTTTAAAATATTAGTTGCATCAAACCTGTGAAATAGACCCGACTCTATTAAGTTAATGTTTTCAGGGTATTTTTTAGCACAATAAAGGTATGCAACGGTTAAAATTTCAAAGAAAGTAATTTGCGTTCCATTATTTACCTCTTCTATCTCAGTAAAAAGATTGGCTAATTCACCATCTGTTAAAGGTTTGTTATTAAAAACAAATCGTTCATTGATTTTTTGGATATGTGGGCTTGTGTAGATATTACATTTATAATCTGCCTCTTTTAAAATTGCATAAAGAGCTTGGATTGTTGAAAATTTACCGTTAGTTCCCACAACTGAAACACAATTAAGTTGATCTTGAGGGTTACCTAATTTTTCTAAAAGATTTCTAGTTCGATCTAGGCTTAGATCTATTTCCTTAGGATGCAGCTTTTGTAAGCGTTCTACTATCTTCTGAAGTTTCATTTTCTGATGAATTTATAGCAGAATTTTTATTTAACAATATTGATAATAATGAACCTAATTTTTTTCTAAGGTCTTTTCTTTCAACAATTAAATCCACAAATCCTGTTTTTTCAACATATTCACTTCTTTGAAATCCATCAGGTAATTCCTCTCTTATTGTATTTTTAATCACAGCGGCCCCAGCAAAAGCTATAAGAGCACCAGGCTCTGCCAAATGAATATCTCCTAGCATTGCATATGATGCTGTAATACCGCCTGCGGTTGGATCAGTTAGCACAACAATATAGGGAAGGTTATTTTTTTTAAGTTCATTAATTGCCAAGGTAGTTCTAGTCATTTGCGAAAGTGAGATTAACGACTCCATCATTCTCATTCCACCACCTGCAGTAAAAACTACAAAAGGTTGTTCATTTTCAATAGCGTGTTGAACCCCGTACAAAAAAGCTTCACCTTCTGCCGCACCAATTGAACCACCCACAAAATCAAAATCTGATGCAATGGCAGTAATCTTCACTGTGTGAATATTGGTATTGACAACCATCATTCCACAATCCATGCCTGTTTTTTTTCTAGCAGCTCTTAATCTATCTTTGTAGGATTTAGAGTCACTCCAATTTAAGGGGTCATCTTTAGGAATTGGAGTTTTTAATACTTCATAATTATTTTTACCAAAAATAAGGTCAAATCGCTGGCGAGGGTTAATTCTGTGGTGTTTATTACAAGATGGGCAAACCCATAAATTATCTTCTAAATCTTTTTTTAAAATTGGACCCTTACAACAAGAAGTCCAGTCGCTGTTAGCAATCTCTTCTTTACTCGCACGCTTCTTAATTATTCTTTTTATTTTTTCACCAAAACGTAGAGTTTTTTTAATCCAATTCATGAAATTTTATTTCTTAATCTTTTTACAATATTAGTTACATTTGTGACAGGATTTTGTTTTTTTTTAAGTGATTTTGATATTTCTTTACACAAAGCGCTACCAACTACCAATCCATCAGCTTTTTTAAGTGAAGCTATAGTTTTTTCTGTAATTCCAAACCCTATTACTATGTTCTTGTTCTTATTTAGACTTTTAACTATATTGTATTTTTCAAGAATTTTCTTTGGGGAAACTTTTAGTTTGCCACCTGTCGTTGAGAGCATACTAATGTAGTAGACCATATCATGAGAGTCTTTAATAATTTTTTTTATTCTTCTTGGTGATGTAGTAGGAGAGACTAGTTGAATAAAACTAATATTTCTTTTTTTACACTTTTTAGCAAAATCTTTGTTTTCAGGGTAAGGTAAATCAACAACAATCAAACCATCTACACCAACTTTTTTACAAATATTGATAAAGTTATTATCACCATATTGATAAATCATATTATAGTAACCCATCAAGATTACAGGTTTTGTTTTTTTGGATTTTTTAAAATCTTTTACTATCGAGAAAACATCTTTGATTTTAATTCCATTTTTTAAAGCCCTGTAGGCACTTGATTGAATTTGGCCACCATCTGCAATGGGAGTATTATGAGGAAAACCTATTTCACAAATATCAGCATAGTCTGCAATTGATTTTAGTATTTCTAATGATTTTTTTTTACTATTGTCACCTGCAACTGTGTAGGTGAGTAAAGCAGGTCTTTTTTCATTTCTGGATTTTTTAAATGTTAAATTTATTAAAGACATCTTAGTTAATTTTTCCTAATCTTTCTTTTAAAATATCCCTATCTTTTTTTGCGTCTCCACATGAGTTTACAATAATGATCGTGTCTTTACTTAACTTAGGAGCAATTTTAATTGCTTCTGAAAATGCATGGCAAGGCTCTAGACTCGGATTTATTTTTTCAAGTTTGGTAACAAGCCTATATGCATTTAATGCCTCCTCATCTGTTGCTGAGGTATACCTTGCTCTTTTAGTATCTTTTAGGAAACAGTGAATTGGAGACACACCTGGATAATCCAATCCAGCAGAGATAGAAGCAGTATCATTAATTTGTCCTTCATTATCTTGACAAACATAAGCTGCCGCTCCGTGCAAAATTCCAAGTTTCGCTCCGTTTGTTAAAGGTGCAGCGTGAAGTTTAGAATTTTTTGCTCCACCAGCTTCAACACCAATTAATTCAATTTGTTTTTTATCATAATCTATAAACTCACTCCAAAAACCATAAGCTGAACTTCCACCACCCACACAGTTAATGAGTTTAATTTTTTTTGGAATCTTTTTAAATTCAGATTTAATTTGAGGTTTTAACTCTCTTGAAATTTGAGCTGTACTCCAACCACAAATCTTAACAAATATATTAGGGCCTACAGTTGAACCAACACACATATGAGTATTATCACAGTTAGAAACCCAGTACCTCATGCATTCACTAACGGCATCAACAAGTGTTTGGCTTCCAGAGTATACAGGCACAACTTGAGCACCATTTTTTTTCATTGCATCAACATTTGGTTTTTGCCTCTTTATGTCTTTCACTCCCATGAATATTTTACACTTAAGACCAAATTTATTTGCAGCCATGCTCAGCATCTTGCCAGCATAACCAGCACCTGTGTCGCCTACGACATATTTTTTACCTGCTTTTTTAGCAATAAGACAATGAACTGTAGCATTATAGATTTTATGAGCTCCTCCGTTCGCCTCAGACACCATCTTGGCGTAAATTTTAGCTCCACCTAGATGATTGGACAGGTTATGAAGTTTTATAAATGAGGTAGGTGAACCTATGTAGTTCTTAAGGTAGTAGTCTCTTTGTTTAAGAAATTTTTTGTCATATCTAAGTTTTCCAAAAAGGATAGTTAAATCCTCAACAGGCTTCATTAAGGTTTCTGGAATAAAATTGCCACCAAACTTACCACCCCAAAACCCTTTGTTGTCATGTTGATCAATTAAGGGAATTTTTTTTTTAAGTTTCATCATTAATTTTTTTAATTTTGTTTAAAAAAATATTTATTTTTGAAATATCTTTTAATCCAAATGTTTCTAGACCTCCAGAAATATCAACAATGTCTGCTATTTCTTTATAATTTTCAAGTTTATCTTCTATCTGAATATCTCCCGCCAACATCAATTCTTTATTCATTTTGAGATTTTTAATTAATTGATGATCAAAAGGTATACTTTTTTCATAACCTTTGCTGTCAAATAATATTATATCTGCAAGTCCATTGTATTCTATATACTTTACAACATCATTTTGAACTTTAATAGTGATAGAGACTATAATTTTTTTATTATATTTATTTTTAATAAATTTTATCTCATCTGGAGTACAATCATAAATTTGATAATAATCAAAAGGTAAGTTTTTTATTTCTTCAAGAATATTTTCATCAGGCTGAACTAACACTGCAACATATTTTGAATTATTTTTATCTATTTTTAAAAGTTCTTTAAGTTGATCGTGCTTAATAAACCTTTTAGATTTTGGGTAATTAACAATAAAGCCAATATACTGAGGTGGGTTAGGATGTTCTGTTAAATATTTTAAGGTTTCAGAGTCTGAGATCCCACAAATTTTTGATTTCATTTAATCTATCGATGAAAGGATATTTTTTATATTTTTCTTTGGATTGCCTCTAGTAATAGGCCTACCAATTATAAGACAATCACTGCCTTCTTTAATTGCTTCATTAGCACTCATAGTTCTTTTCTGATCATCTTTTTCATTTTCCATTCTAATCCCTGGGGTAAAACATTTCAGATTTGGTGCAATTTTTTTAATCATTTTAATCTCAAGTGGACTGCAGATCACCCCAAAAAGATTTGATTCCACAGCAATTTTAATTAACTTTTTAACTTGCTCTTCAACATTACTATTAAAACCTAGACTCTTCAAATCTTCATCACCAAAACTTGTTAAAACAGAAACACCTAGAAGATTTAAATTAATTTCTTGAGCAGCCTTATTTGCAGATTTAAGAGCATCCAGTCCATTTAAAAGGTGAACCGTTGCATAACTTACATTTAAATTCTTAAGTGATTTTACCGATTCAACTAATGTATTTTTAATGTCAAAAAATTTACCATCATAAAAAATAGGTTTTTTAAATTTTGAAAGTTCTCTTATTTCTTCGGGGCTTCTTTGCGTAATATACTGCAATCCAATTTTAATACCTGAGATATCCTCATGAATTAATTCTAATAAATCTAAAATCTCTTTTTGACTTGATAGATCACAAGCTACAAAGATATTTTTATTTATCATCGTTTAATTTTTTAAACATTTCCTTTGCCATTTTAAAGTGAATTGTTTTCTTTTCTAGTGTATTTACTTTTTCTCCAGTTTTAGGGTTTCTGGATATTCTAGCTTTTTGAATTTTTGTTGAAAACATACCGAAACCTCTTAATTCAACTCGATCCTCACGTTTTAAGGCTTGTTTAATTTCATTTAGAACAACAGCCACAACTTTTTCAAGATCTTTTTTAAGGAAATTGGGATATGATTTTTTGAGTTGATTTAGAAGCTTTGATTTTACAATAGCCAATTTTTTATTCTTCTTCTTTTTTTTTCTTTAAATCATCAGATAATGATGAGAAGGGTAAGTTTTTACCACTTGCTTCAGAGCCATAAGTGTCTAACGCTACCTTTCTTTCAATTTCTTCAAGCAATTTAATGCTTAATGTAACTTTTCGTTTATTTAAATCCAATTCTTGAATTGCACAGTCAATTCTTTCGCCACCAGTAAATCTTGCTGGTCTAGCATCAGCTGCGTTAATCGCTATGGCAGATTTTTTAATAGCAAAATCCATTTCACAACCTTCAGGTCTAACAACCAAACCTTTTTGATCAGTTGAAATAATTTTAACTGTAACAGCCTGGTTAACTTTTTTATCATTAAACCAGCTAAATGGGTCTGGTTGAGTTTGACGTAAACCAACCCTAACTTTTTGCTCAGCTGCTTTAACTTCTAATACTTTAACTTTAAGTTTATCTCCAATTTTTTGTTTAGCCAATTCCTCTTCTGCATTTGTAAGGTAAGTGAGATCATTACAGTGCAAGAATGCGTCAATGTCTAGTCCATCAATTTTTAAAAAGATAGAGTATTCATTTTTACTTACAATTTCACCTTCAACTTCAGAGCCAATTGGGTACTTGTTCTCAAATGTTTCAAAAGGGTTTTCAGTCGTTAAGCGATGCGAAATTGCAACTCTTCTTTTTTCTTTATCAATTTCAGTAATGACACAATCAATCTCATCACCAACTTTAAACATTTTTTTTGCAGATATATTTTTTTTAGTCCAACTTAATTCACTTGAGTGTAATAAAGTTGACAATCCGTTTTCGAGTTCACAAAATGCGCCAAAGTCCATTAATTTGACAACCTTAACTTTATAGACTTTGTTTAATTCATAATTTGAAATATTTTCAAAAGGGTCTGGAGAAAGTTGTTTAACAGAACAGCCAACCTGTAATTTTTCTTTATCTACCGTAATTACTAATAAATCATGTTTATCACCAATTGTAAAAACTTCGTCAGGGTGATTAACTCTTGAATAAGAAATTTCTTGAAGGTGCACCAATACATCAAGTTCACCATTCACACTAAAGAAACAACCAAATGAACTGTAACCCTTTACCTCAGCACCTTTAATTACATCTCCAACTTTGAATTTTTCAACAATTTTAATTTTGTCCTCTTTTTTAAATGATGAGATAATTTCTCTTCTAGAAACACAAGCGTTTCCTCTAACTTTATCTAATTTAATAAGAGCGAACTTTTGTGGTTCATTCATTAAATGGGTAATATCTTTTAATGGTTTGTCTGAAATTTGAGATCCTGGCAGGAACATTAAAGAGCCAGTATCGATATGCTCTACAATACAGCCTCCTTTAACACGTCCAGTAATTTTACCCATGATAGGTTCATTTTTTTCATAAGCCTCAACAAGCTTATCCCAACCTTGAATTTTTTGTGCTTTAGAAGCTGATACTAATACTTCACCTTTTTTGTCCTCTAATCTTTCAAGAAGAACTGAAATTGTTTCACCTACTTTGGCTTTATCAAGCATGCCCATGCTTTTTAATTCATTGATATCTAATATAGGTTCAGATTTTAAACCTGGCACTTCAAGGAAGACAAAATTCTCAGTTACTTTATTTACCACACCTGTAATTATTTTTCCTTCCTCAAGGTTAGCTGTTTTAGTAAATTGTGAATTTAATAGTTGTTCGAATTCTTTTGAGGCCGGGTTTGAGAGGTCTTTATAAATTTCCATTAAGCTTTTAGTTTCCTATTCATAATTTGTTTAATTTTTAAAAAACATGCTCTTTTAGTGTGCTTCGTAGTATTTATCAATACTGAATCTTTTGTTTTTTTTAGAGGAGATATTTTTCTATTATAGTCACTTTTATCACGTTTTTTAATGCTTTTTAAGACCTCATTAAAAGATGTTTTCTTATTTAACTTTTTTAACTCTTTATATCTTCTTAAAGCTCTAGTCTTTACACTAGCGGTTATAAAAAATTTAAAGTCAGCATCAGGAATTATTTTATAAGTTATATCTCTTCCATCAAGACAAGAGCCATTATATTTTTTAGGAGGATGATAGGCACTTTTAATTTGAAAGGCATGAACAAGTTTTCTTGTCTTTTTATCTTTAGATATTACAGAGGCCATTATTCCCACTTCATCAGATAATAATTTCTTATTTTGTAAATCTTTCATACTTAATTTACTCATCTTTTTTTTTATCAAAGCATGACTATAATTTTTAGGTTGGGTAAGTTTAATGTTTGCAATCAATCTATAAATTTTACCTGTATCTAAATAAAATAAATTGAAATGTTCAGAAATTAGTTTGGCTTGCGTACCGGCACCTGCTGCAGCAGGTGAGTCTATTGCAACTTTAATCTTATTTATTAAATTCATAGCGATGTATTATCTATTTTTTTTACAATTTTTAAAAACGATGGAAACGAAGTGTTTATAGAGTCTTTGTCATGAATTTTCCATTCCCCTCCACAAGTTAAGGCAGCAATTGCACTCATCATAAAAATTCTATGATCCTTAAGGTAATTTTTAATTGTAACTGATTTAGTTATTTTAAGATTTGGTTGTCCATGGATTTTGAGAGAATCTTTTCTTAACTCTGTTTTGACACCCATCATATTTAATATTTTAGACCCCCAATTTAATCTAGGGCTTTCTTTTTGATTAAGTTCAGAAATGTCTTTAAAGTAAGAAATACCTTTAGATTTTGCTGCTACTAAAAAGATTATTAAAAATTCGTCTATCGCACTACTATTTAATTTTGACGGACAATTTATAGCCTTAAGTTTACTTGTACTTTTTATCAAGATATCTGCAATTTTTTCACCACCATAATTTTTTTTATTTTTTAATAATATCTTTGCACCCATTTTTTTTAAGATAGTTATAACTCCTGTTCTTGAAGGGTTTACATTTACATTTTTGATTAATAGCTTGGAATCATCTGACAAGATTGTGAGTACTATAAAAAAAGCACTTGAGCTTATATCTCCAGGAATTCGGTAATTAAATGCTTTAATTATTTTTGGTTTTTTAATATCTATCAGGTCATATTTTTTTGTTTTTTTAATTTTAATGGGTATGTTTAAATATTTAAAAAATAACTCTGAATGATTTCTCGATTTTTTCGCTTTAATGGAGGTTACGCCTGATGAATTAAGAGCAGCAAACATTACGCTGCTTTTACATTGAGCTGAACCTTTGTCTTCTAAGTATTTTATTCCTTTTATCGATTGTGACCCAAGAATTGATAAAGGTAACTTATTTTCTGTTTTACAATAAAACTTCGCACCAAATTTTTTCAGTGGTATAGTTACTCTTGAAAAATCTCTTTTGGATAAGCTTTTGTCTCCAATTAATTTAATTTTTTGGGGTGTTTTTATTAGTAGGCCCAATATTAATCTTCCTAGAGTGCCCGAGTTTCCAGCGTTTATTGTTAAATTTTTTTTATATTTAAAGCCGTTAATGCCATTTCCAAAGATCTCACAATAATTTTTATATACGATAACTTTAATTCCTAGTTTTTTGATAGAATTTAATGTCGCAATTACATCTTCAGACATTAAGAGATTAAAGGCCTTAGATTTGCCGACCGCTTGTGAGGCTAAAAGTAGACACCTTATGCTCAAACTTTTGTCTCCAGCAACACTAATCTTGCTATCAAATTTTTTAATTTTTTTTTTAATTATTAAAAATTTTGACATTTTAACTAATTTTGAATGATGCTCCAAAATACTCGGCTCTTGCACTTGAATTGTTTAATAGCTCTGTGGGTGTTCCTTTTGCTATAATTTTACCCTTAGAGAGAATCATTGCTCTATCAACTATAGATAAAAGTTCTCTAGCTTGATGTTCACAAATTATAACAGATATTTTTGGTTGTTCTTTTTGAAGAGTTATTAAAATTTCTTTTAACATCTGTATTGAAAGAACATCTAAAGCAGCAAATATTTCATCACATAATAAAATCTTTGGATTACCAAGTAAAGCTAAACAAATCACAAGTTTACGTCTCTGTCCTCCTGATAAAAATTTAGCCTTTATCTCTCTGACGTTATCAAGTTCAAATTTATAAATTAAATCCTTTATTATAGAAGGTCTTTTTCTCTTATCGTCAATTACAATCTCAGATATGGCATTAAAGTTTTCTATTAATGTTAAGTCATGAAAGTACCCCCCATATTGAGGAACATATCCTATATTGAACTTTCTAGTTCTTAAATAAATTGGAAAGTCATTTACGTTTGTTGAGTTGATAAATATTTGACCTGAATCTGGCTTGATTAATCCAATCAAAAGATTGAATAAAGTACTTTTACCAACCCCATTAGGTCCTAACAGGCCCAAAATTTCACCGGGATAAATATCAAAGTTTATATTATCAAGTATTTTTCTTTTACCATAAGACAAAGTAACATTTTTAAAGTTTGCTATTTGAATATTTTTTTTAAAACTTTTTATTCTAAATGATTTAATTATTGCCATTGCTTTTGTACATTGCCTCAATTTTTGTGCTTTCTTCGTTCATATAAATTTTAGAACTTTTTGTTAATAAATCAATTTCTATTACATCTGCTAAAAGTTTTGTGTTTATGTAAGTATAATTGATATCGTCATATAATTTTATTTTGTAGTTTCTAAATTGCATATCTACACTATTACAAGTTATGTGCTGTTCTCCATATTTAATGAGTATATTTTCTTTGAAGTTTGTATCATTATTTAAAGTATTATAGATAGCATTTGATGCAGTTATAGTAATTTTTTCAGAATTTTTAAAAATTACTATAGCTTCTACTTTCTTCATTAAAATAAGACTCTTATCTTTATCAATAATTTCTCCAAGTTGAGCCCTGATAATAAATTGGTTATCAAGACTGTCATTCGAGACATATTCAATATTTTCAATTACATTAGATAAATTATCTTTTAAATCTGAAGAAAGAATTTGCTCCTGTTTATTAGAAGCACCAAGTTTAGGCTTAATTAAATATTCAAAAACAAATAATGATATAAATAAGGATATTATAAAAAATAACAAAAATTGAATAATTACTTTTTTATTCATTTATTGAATTTTTGCAGCAAGAATGCTGTGGATATGAAGAATTCCTATCGTTTTTTTATTATTATTAACACACAATGATGTTATTTTTTTATGATTCATTATTGCCAAAGCTTTCTCAGCCAACATCTCTTTACTAACATTGATAGGATTTTTTGTCATAACAGATTTAACAGCTAAAGCTTGTAGATTACTATTCTTTTCATTAGTACGTCTTATTGTTCCATCTGTAATAATTCCAGTTGTATTACCATTGTTATTTTTAGCTATTAAAGTTCCTAATTTTTTTTGAGATATAATTTTCAGCGCTTTTTTCATACTCGAATTTTCATTAATAAAAGGAATTTTATCTTTTGTTAACATTAGGTCCTCCACTGTTTTGAGTTTTGTACCAAGACTTCCAGATGGGTGAAACTTTTTAAAATCCTTTTTACTAATTTTTTTTTTATTAATAGTTGCAACTGCAAGTGAATCCCCAATACTTAATTGATTGATAGTACTTGAGGTTGGCACGATACCAAGGCCAGCCTCTACAACTTCTGGAATATATAGTTTGATATCTGCAGATTTGTATAACAAGGAGTTTTTTTTTGAAACTATTCCAATTACTGTAACTTTATTTCTATTCGCATACTTGATAATGTTTTTTAATTCTTCAGAGTTTCCTGAATAGCTAATTAAAATTAACACATCTTTTTTTGAAATACTGCCGAGATCTCCGTGAGAACAGTCATTTGCAGATATAGAAAATGAAGGCGTTCCAACAGAAGATAAAGTTGCTGAAATTTTAGCACCTATTAATCCACTTTTTCCAACACCACATAGGATGACCTTAGATTGACATTTTGTAATTGCCTCGACGGCATCGTTAAAAGAATTATTAATTGAACTCTTTAATTTTTTTAAGGCTTTTATTTCTAAATCAATTACGTTTTTTGCAATTTTTTTATAATCTTTTTTTTTCATTTAATGAGACCAAATATCATCTTTGAATAAAGCCAAATCAAGGTCAACTCTAGTTTTTAAAAACTTTAAACAATCATTATATAAATCAATCCGCTTTTCTCTTATGAGAATTTTATTTAACTCCTGATGAATTTTATGCAAATAAACAACGTCATTTGCACAATACTTAAGTTGAGATGTTGATAATTTACCCCCAAAATCTGAACTCTGAAATTGTTTGCTAACATCAATGTTGACAAACTCTTTAATTAAAGTTTTGAGAGAATGACTATCAGAATACGATCTGGCTAACTTTGAGGCAATCTTAGTATCTAAAATATTTTTAGTTTCTATTTTTAAATAGTATTTGATGTGAGCCATGTCAGCCCTGCCATAATGAAATATTTTTGTAATTGATGCATCTGAAAGAATTTTATTTAAATTTGGTGCGTTATAATTTGACCTGTTAAGTTGAATTATATGAGCATCTGAATTACCACTTGATATCTGAATAAGACATAAAGGGTCACGTTGAACGTTGAGTCCCATGAACTCTCCGTCAACTGCTATAATATTGCCTAAATCTAAATCTTCTGGTAAATCATCTTTGTGAAGTTTAATATCAATATTCATTTTTAATTATATATATATGAAAGCAAAAAATTGTCTAATTTTTGGCGGTAGCGGTCAAATAGGTCGCCATTTAATCAGAAAGCTTACTAAAAATAATTACAAAGTAACTGTTGTTACTAGAAATCTTCATCAAAAGGGATACGTAATAAAAACTCAAGCTAATGCCGGTTATATAGATATTGTTGAAGCAAACATTTTTGATGAGACAAAGATTAAAAAGCTTTTTGCACAAACTGATATTTGCATTAACTTAATTGGCATCTTATATGAAACTGGAAAAGGTAGCACTTTTAAAAATATTCATTCTATTTTTCCATCTATTTTAGCCAAACTTTGCAAAGAATATAAAGTCCAGCAGTTTATTCATTTATCAGCATTAGGTATTAACGATGCAATAAGCTCAAGGTATGCAAAAAGTAAATTAGAAGGTGAGGCCAATATACAAAAAAACTTTCCTTTAGCCACAATATTAAGACCATCAATAGTTTATTCTGTAGATGATAATTTTACTACAAACTTCATGACGTTATTAAGTAGACTTCCATTCTTCCCGCTGTACTACAATGGAAATACAAAATTTACTCCAATTCATTGTTCTGATTTAACAGATATCATCTATCATGTTATTTTTAAAAGCACGCATTCGAAAATAATTGAGTGTGTAGGACCTGAAGTCATATCTTTAAAAGAAATTTTAAAAAAATTATTAAAACTTATTAATAAACGTAGATTATTAATTCCTCTTCCATTTTTTGCTGCAAATATATCTGCAAAATTATTTCAATTATTCCCAAAACCATTATTGACAGTAGATCAACTTATTCTTTTAAAGTATGACAATATTGCTTCAAATAAACATCAAACTAATTCTGATATAGGGGTTCCAAGTACAAGAATATTTGACCAGGAAGTTGAAAAATATTGTTATATGTGGAGAGAAGGTGGTCAATTTTCAACAAAAAGATACAACAACTCTAAATCCTAATAGAAATTTTTAGATTTAAATTGTATAATTTATTTTATGTTGATTAATATTATTTATATTTTGATGTTTTCAATTTTTTTATTTCTATCATATCTAATAATCAAGTCTGTCATAAGGGGTATTGATGGGAAAAATAGAAAATAAAAATTTTAGAAACATTTGCTATTAAGCAGTATTAACTTTCTTAGTAGCGTAATGAGACACCTCTTCTTCCTTATCAGTAATGGGCTCTTCTCTTTTTCCTTTTGGCTGATAAGCGTACAACAAATGAAGTTTGCAATATGAAAAATCTTTTAAAGAAGATCTCCCACAAAAATAAAATGATTCTTCCTCTGGGTGTCCAACAGGCCACTTGCAAGAACTTTCATCTAGTTCTTCTAATTTTTTTGGGCTTTCTGGTTCAAAATCTTTTTCAATAAGCAGAGATTTAAACTTACTCTTTCTACCCTGCCTTTGTTTGGAGTTATTCTGTTCTGAGTTGACGTCGAAACTTTGACTTGAAGAAATATTTCTAGTTTTAATTTTAGATGACAAATTCAATCTATGAGCCTTACCTATAACTGCATTTCTACTAATGCCTCCAATTATTTCAGCAATTTGACTTGCTGTGCTTCCTTTACCCCAAAGTTCTTTTAATTTACTGACTTTTTCTTCGTTCCAACTCATAATCTATATTTAGTATATTAATTAATTTTAATAACTATATATAGATCACATAAGAATAAAAAAAAAACAATAGATATTTTTGTTTTGTACACAAACTTTTCAAAATTTATATATGATTACCTATGGTTGAATTGAATAAGAAATATCAAATTGGTGTAAGAAAATTTGGTTTTATAAATTGGATTGGTTTTAAAAGTTTATGGCTTAAAGAATGCAATAGGTTTATGGCAGTTTGGCAACAAACATTACTATCTCCACTTGTATCAAGCTTGTTATTTTTATCAGTTTTATCTTTGGCTTTAGGAAATAATAGAGGAGATGTTCTTGGTCACTCTTTCATAAGTTTTTTAGCTCCGGGGTTAATTGCGATGAGTATTTTAACTCAATCATTCAGTCATTCAGTTTCATCATTAATGATTGGAAAAATACAAGGAAATATTGTTGATATGCTTTATGCACCATTATCTGCACTAGAGGTTTCAATGGCAATAATATTAGCGGCTCTTGCAAGAAGTTTTTTAATTGCCATAATTTCGATAGGTGTTTTCTCTTTAATAGTTGAGATGCCAATAAATAATATTTTATTTATTTTTATTTTTGGTTTCTTAAGCGCCTTTATACTGGGGAGTTTAGGTTTTATTACTGGTCTTTGGGCTGAAAAATTTGATCATACAGCAACTGTTACTAATTTTGTTATCACTCCATTAAGTTTTTTATCGGGTGTATTTTACTCTATAGATAAACTTCCTAAATTTTTTCAAACTATTAGCCATATTAATCCATTCTTTTATATGATTGATGGATTTAGATATGGTTTTTTAGGAAAGTCAGATGGATCAATCAGTGTGGGGTTAATTTATTTGACAATTTTAAGTATTGTAATGTGGTATGTGGCTTTTTTTCTTTACAAGAAGGGTTATAAAATTAAGTCTTAAAATATGAGTGCTTTAGCAAAAAATTATAATAGAAAAAAAATTTCATTTAAATATGGAAAAGGAAGTTTTCTTTATTCAACTAATGGAAAAAAATATTTAGATTTTGTTCAAGGGATTGCAGTTAACTCCTTAGGACATGCCAATCCACAATTAATAAAAGCAATCAGTAAGCAGTCAAAAAAACTTTGGCATGTGTCTAATGCATTTATAATTCCAGAAGGTGAAAAATTAGCAACAAGATTAGCTAAAAAAACTTTTGCTGATTTTATTATTTTTCAAAATAGTGGAGCCGAAGCAACAGAAGTGGCAATTAAAGCTGCAAGAAGATATTTTTATTCAATAGGAAAGCCAAAAAAAAATAGAATTCTTTGTGTAAAAAACTCATTTCATGGAAGAACATTGGCCACAATTTATGCTAGTGGATCAAAAAAAATGACAGAAGGTTTTGGACCAAAAGTTGATGGATTTGATCACTTTGAATTTGGAGATCATAAATTATTAAAAAAATCTATAACGAATAGAACAGCTGCGATTATGGTTGAAACCATTATGGGAGAAGGTGGAATTAAAGTCATTCCAGATTGGTGCCTAAAGGGTTTAAGAAAAATCTGTAATGAAAAAAAAATTTTATTAATTTTGGATGAAGTTCAGTGTGGAATAGGTAGGTCTGGAAATTTTTTTGCCTTTGAAAGTGCAAAAATTAAACCTGATATTGTGCCAATAGCAAAAGGTATTGGAGGTGGGTTTCCGTTGGGTGCAGTCTTAATGAATAAAAAAGTAGCATCCGGGATGACAGCTGGAACTCATGGGTCAACATTTGGTGGCAACCCACTGGCTATGTCTGTTGGAAATGCTGTCTTAGATCAAATATTAAAAAAAGGATTTCTTTCAAATGTTAAAAAATTATCAAAATACTTTCATTCAGAATTAAATAAATTGAGAAAAGAATTTCCTGAAGTAATCAAAGAAGTAAGAGGCGTTGGTTTACTAATAGGACTACAACTTCATAATGATCAAACAAAATTTATACAGAAACTAATGGATAATAAATTATTAACGATTAGAGCAGCTGAAAATGTTATTAGAATACTACCTCCTCTAAATGTCAAAAAAGAAGAAATAAATATAGCAATAAATATTATTAAAAAAGTGTGCTCTACCTATAAATAAAAATGAAACATTTCATCAACCTTAAAGATATACCTTCAGCAGACCTTAAAAAGATCATTGCTGATGCAAAAAAAAGAAAACAAAAAAGAAAAAATTATAACACTCTAGAAGTAGATAAAGATAAACCTTTAAAAGGTAAATTACTTATTCAAATGTTTGAAAAGGCAAGTTTGAGAACACGATTAAGTTTTTATCTTGCAATAAAACAATTAGGAGGGGGAACCATCACACTTAGAGCTAATGAATTGCACTTGGGAAAAGGTGGGGAAAGCCTAGCAGATACAGCCAAAATATTATCAACTTATGGAGATGGTTTTATGCTGAGAACTGATAGTGATGAAAAAATAGCAGAATTTAGTAAATACTTAAAGATACCGGTAATAAATGGTTTAAGCCCATCATCTCATCCAACACAAGTGCTATCAGATATTTTTACTGTGGAAGAAATTAAAAACAAACCTATTTCCAAATTAAATATTTGTTGGATTGGAGATTCAAATAATGTTCTGAATAGCCTGATTGCTGCTTCAGTTAAATTTTCTTTCAACTTAAGCATTGGCTGTCCTAAGAATTATGAGCCTAAAAAATTTGTATTAGATTGGGCTAAAAAAAATAAAAGAAAAATTAATATTTTTAATAATGCTAAAAAAGCAGTTAAAAATGCTGATGTAATTTTTTCAGATAAAGTAATTTCATTGAATGATAAAGTTAACAAAAATAAAAAAATTAAAGATTTTAAAAACTTCCAAATTAATTCAAAATTAATGAGTTTTGCTAAAAAAGACACAACCTTTTTACACTGTCTTCCAAGAGGAGAAGAGGTTACGGGAGATGTTTTTTTGGGAAAAAATTCTGAAGTATGGTTACAGGCTCTGAATAGAGTGCATGTTCAAAAAAGTATTTTATTGTATTGTTTTGGGAAATTAAGGTAGCTGTTTAGGGCTATCACTGCTTTGA
>Ga0209709_10001821_pt1 | contig 19276 bp, 14 predicted proteins | sample ArcticOcean_MG_C_2_FD_187435 | JGI IMG/M metagenome (GOLD analysis project Ga0209709, IMG submission 187435) | Marine microbial communities from western Arctic Ocean - ArcticOcean_MG_CB4_136 (SPAdes) (version 2) | ecosystem: Environmental > Aquatic > Marine > Oceanic | place: Arctic Ocean... | reverse complement strand
TTAACTCACCAATGTCTGGAAACATGATCGATATTTGTCCGGTTGGAGCTTTAAATGCAGCACCCTCTCATATGAGGGGAAGAGCATGGGAGCTTGAAGAAGTAAAACTAATATCTCCGCATGACTGTGTTGGTACAAATATAAATACACATGTGACAGATAATAATATATTTAGAGTAGTACCTCACGAAAATAATAAAATTAATGAAGTTTGGATCTCAGATAGAGATAGGTTTTCATATGAGGCTGTTAAACATAGCGAAAGGGTAAAAAAACCAATTGCTAAAATTAACGGAAGGCATGTAGAGGTTGAGTGGGATGAGGCTTTTGAAATCATTAAGAGTCAACTTGGTGGAATAAAAATCAATAAATCTGCGGGTTTCATTAGCGCAAACTCAACTATAGAAGAGCAGTATCTTTTTCAAAAATGGTTAAGAGAAATAAATATAACTAATATAGACTATAGAGTTTCTCAAGATAATTTTGACTATGAGAATGACCTATTCCCTAAAATTGATATTCCTATAAAAGACATAGAAAATATTAAATCTATACTTTTAATCGATAGTAATATTACATACGATCAACCAATTTTATCTCACAAAATTAGAAAAGCATTTCTGAGAGATGTAAAAATAAATTCAATACACACATACAATTATAATTATAATTTTGACTTAAGTAATTCGTTACTAATAAATCCAGATTTATTGGTTGGAACTTTAATTGATATAATTGAGTACCTGACAGTCATCACTGTGAGTGATAAAACTCTGAGCACAATTGATATTCCTGATGAAATTAAGAAAAATTTTAAAGGATTAACAAACAAAAATATCATTGAAATAAGCAATGATCTTTTGATTAATAACTCTCTGATTATTTTTGGCTCAAGCTTAACCGGTCATCCGGATTTCCAGTTACTTAAAATACTAACAAATATTATTTCAATCTTAACAAAATCAAATAAAGGATTCTTGGGTGCAAGCTCTAATGAAGCTGGGGCATGGCTAAGTGGGTGTTTACCAGATAAATCCGAAACATCTTATGGCGCTACAACACGTGGGCTAAATGTTTTGGAATCAATTAATAGTAAATTAGAATCTTATATTGTTTATAACTTAGACCTAATAGATTTTCACTATTATAAAGAGCTAAAAGAATCTCTCGATAGTGCAAAATTTGTACTAGGGTTTCACAGTTTTATTTCAGAGGAAGATAAAAATTTTTATGATGTCATTCTCCCACTAGCAACAATTTTTGAAAGCCCAGGAACTTTTGTAAATATCGAGGGTGAGTGGCAATCTTTTGTTCAAAGCTGTCAACCTCATCATGGGTCTAAAGAGGGTTGGAAAATATTAACCAAGCTAAGATTATTACACGGTGCTAAATTAAATAATTCGTTAGACTATATTGATGTATTAAATGAAGTAGATTCTACTGTAAGAAATAAAAAGTTATTGTTTGAGTATAAAGCTGACAATATAATTGCCAAGAAAGAAGTTGATGGGCAGTATTTAATTAGATGTGGCGGGAATAGCAGTTATTATGATGATAATATTGTTAGAAGAGCGCCATCACTAAACTCTATTAACTCTAATAAAAACTCAGCAAGCATAAATAAAAAAACTTTAGAACAAAATAATATAGATTTATCTAAAAATAAAATAATAGTAAAGCAAGGTGACAGCAGCATGTTAGTAGAGCTGGTAGTTGATGAAAATGTTGCTGATGGTTGTGTGCATATTATTAATTCTAACAAAGAACACTATGAGCTAGGAAAGCAATACCAACCTATATTAATTGAAAATGTATGATTTTATAATGAACAATTTGAATGAAATATTTATTTACTATAGTGAATTAAGTATTTTACCACACACTCTAATTATGATTATTGCTATTATCGTTCCTTTGTTAATGGTCGTTGCTTATTATACTTATGCAGAGAGAAAAATTATTGCTTCTATGCAAGGAAGACTAGGTCCTAATGTTGTTGGCCCCAAAGGTTTGATGCAGCCATTTGCTGATGGTGTAAAACTATTTTTTAAAGAGATTGTTATTCCGTCAGATTCAAATAAATTTTTATTTTTATTGGCGCCAGTAATTACTTTTACGGTTGCTTTTAGTGCTTGGGCTGTAATACCTTTTGACAGCACTATGGTTCTAGCAGATATAAATGCAGGTCTTTTATACATTTTAGCTATGACATCATTGGGTGTATATGGAATTATAATAGCAGGCTGGGCATCAAATTCTAAATATGCATTATTAGGGGCTATGCGTTCAGCTTCTCTCATCATAGCTTATGAAATAGCTATGGGATTTTCACTTGTGGGAGTAATAATGGTATCTGGCAGCTTAAATCTTGGTGATATTGTAAGTAGTCAAGCAGGATCTATCTTTAACTGGTTATGGGTTCCATTATTTCCACTATTTATTATCTATTTTATTGCTGGTGTGGCAGAAACAAATAGAGCGCCGTTCGATGTTGCTGAAGGAGAATCTGAATTAGTGGCAGGATTCCATGTTGAGTATTCAGGAATGGGATTTGCAATATTCTTTATAGCTGAATATGCAAATATGATATTAATATCAATACTAACAGCAATTTTATTTTTTGGAGGATGGTTGTCTCCTTTTAATATAGATAATTCAAGTGTCTCAGAAATAAATGATTATGCTAATCACGCGATATTATTTCTCATCAGTGACGGCATACACTGGTTAATTATAAAAACTTTATTTTTTATGTTTTGCTTTATATGGTTCAGGGCTACATTCCCTAGATACCGCTACGATCAAATAATGAGATTAGGTTGGAAAATTTTAATACCCATTACTATATTATGGATATTCGTAGAAATAATATTTATTTATTACAAAGTCGAGCCATGGTTCGCATAATAAAATCTATATGATAAAAAATTATTTAAAAAGTTTTTTTCTCTACGAATTGCTGCTAGGCATGAAAGTAACATTCCTCAATATGTTTAAAAAGAAAAGTACGTTACATTACCCATATGAAAAAACTCCGCAATCACCAAGATTTAGAGGGCTACATGCTCTAAGACGCTACCCAAATGGCGAGGAAAGATGTATTGGATGCAAACTATGTGAAGCAGTATGTCCCGCGTTAGCAATAACAATGGAAACTGAGGAAAGAAATGATGGCACAAGAAGAACTACAAAATACGATATAGACCTATTTAAATGTATCTTTTGCGGATTTTGTGAGGAAGCATGTCCTGTTGATGCGATAGTTGAAACGCGAATATTTGAATATCATTTTGAGGAGCGCGGAGAAAATATCCTTAAAAAAGGGGATCTCTTGAAAATTGGGGAACAATTTGAAGACCAGATATTAGTAGATCAGGCTGCTAAATCTCAACAGAGATAATATTTATGGATATCATATCAATTTTATTTTACCTAGTAACTTCAGTAATTATATTCTCTGCAGTAAGCTTGATATTTGTTAATAATACTATTCATGCAGCTTTGCTTTTAGTATTAATTTTCTTCAATAGCGCTATATTATGGCTGCTGTTAAAAGCTGAGTTTTTATCTATAGTTTTGGTTTTAGTTTATGTAGGTGCAGTTTTAGTACTTTTTCTTTTTGTGATAATGCTTCTTGATGCTCCAGTTAAAAAAAATATAAGCCAAAAAATTTATTTACTATTTTCTATAATGGTATCAATAATCATGTTTGTTGAATTATTCATAGTTATTTTTTATAATAATTTTTCAAGTGTAGATAATGCAAACACATACTTAGGAATTAATAATACCTATGAAATTGGGATGTCATTGTTTACTGAGCATGTGTTATCTTTTGAAATAACAGCGTTTATTCTTCTTGTGGCAATCATTGCAGCTATAGCAATAAATACTACTGGCAAGAAAAAAGCATTACGACAAAATCCTAGTAAACAGATGCTGGCAAATAAAGACTCTAGGTTAAAAATAATTAAGGATAAATATCGATGATAACTATCACTCATTATTTAGTTTTTAGCGCATTATTATTTTGTATAAGCGTAGCTGGGATATTCATTAATAGAAAAAATATTTTATTGCTTCTTATGTCAATAGAGTTAATGCTTCTTTCAGTAAATACAAATTTTATTATCTTTTCACATTTTAATAATGATATTTCAGGCCAAGTTTTTGTATTCTTTATATTAGCCGTTGCGGCTGCAGAATCCGCAATAGGTTTAGCCATTATAGTTTCCTTGTTTAGAATTAGAAACTCTTTGGAAATTAACTCAATTAATAAACTTAAGGGTTAGAAGAATGGAATCATTACTACTATTCATACCTCTTTTATTATTAATTAGCTCGATACTTGTTGGACTTAGCTCTAATATGATAAATAATTTTTATTCAGGAATTATTGGGACTACGCTTGTATTTATTAGCTTTGTTCTTTCATTATTTCTCTTACTTAATATTTATATGAGTGACAATCTTATATATTACAATAATTTTTATAATTGGATATCAATATACGGTTTAGATATTGGTATAGGTTACTTAATTGATAAGTTTTCATCAATAATGCTTTCGGTTGTGCTTTTTATATCATTCATAGTTCACGTTTATAGTATTGGCTACATGAAGCATGAAGAAGATTTTAAACGATTTTTTTCCTATATTGCTTTATTCACTTTTTCTATGATATTGCTTGTTATATCAAATAATCTAATTCAATTATTTATTGGTTGGGAAGGAGTAGGTTTGGTTTCTTATCTGCTTATAGGATTTTTTTATAAAAAAAAATCTGCGATTAAAGCGAATTTAAAAGCCTTCTTAGTTAATAGAATAGGAGATATGTTCTTCATTCTAGGTATCGCAATGATCTATGGAGCTTTTAACTCATTTGATTATAAAACTATATTTTTAAGTATTGATTTAATTGATGCTAGCTCTCCAGAATCGTATTTTGGTTTAAGTTATATAGACTTCGCTTGTCTATTATTATTTATTGGTGCTATGGCTAAGTCAGCACAAATACCACTGCATGTATGGCTACCTGACTCAATGGAGGGTCCTACACCAATCTCTGCATTAATTCACGCCGCTACAATGGTTACAGCAGGAATATTTATGGTGGGAAGATTATCGCCATTATATGAGTTAACAAGCTTTACAATGGATTTTATTTTAATAGTTGGTGCTTCAACAGCTTTATTCATGGGAGTTATATCTATTTTTGAGAATGATATTAAGAAAATAATAGCTTACTCGACAATCTCACAGTTAGGATACATGGTTGCTGCTTTAGGAATCAATGCTTACACAGTATCTTTTTTCCATTTATTTACACACGCTTTTTTTAAAGCGCTTTTATTTTTATGCGCCGGATCAATTATAATGTCACTCCATCATAATCAAGATATAACAAAAATGGGTGGCCTTAAATCCAAACTACCGGTTACTTATATTTGTTTCTTTATAGGCACCTTATGCATAATAGGATTTCCTTTTACATCAGGATTTTTTTCTAAGGATTTAATACTGGAACTGATGTTATTAAAAGGTACGGGGATAACGTATATAGCTTATATAATGCTTCTTATCGGTGCTCTGGTAACGACAGTATATTCTCTAAGATTATTATTTATTGTTTTTTATGGTAAGTATAGAGGAGGAGACATAGAAGAAATTTCTGAGCAATCCTATGTGATTATTATACCGCTAATATTATTATCAGCTATGTCAATAATAGCTGGATATTTTATAAAAGTGTTTATAGATCTCCCTATATTTATGAGCGGAGTTCCTGAAATACATTACGACGGGCTGGTGACATATATTGAACACGGAATACTATCTCCAGCAACTTTAACATTAGTATTAGGTTTTTATATAGCTAAAAAATTATATAGAGATAATATAAAGCCAGAATTCCTAGAAAATAATTTTCTAAAAAGCACTAAATTAATAATTATGTCAAAGTATGGGTTTGATGAATTTTTCATTTGGGGATCAGTAATTTTAAAAAAAATATCAATGTTTATGTCAACCACACTTGATATCGGGATAATAGACAGCTTTATAGTAAATGGGGTTCCGAAAAAAATTAATACGCTCTCTGGTTTTTTAAAAAATTCTAGCACAGGTTACTTATATCACTATGCTTTTTGTATAGTATTGTCTCTAGTTGTAATTCTAGGCATTATATTAGCGAGGTCATTGTAATGGATAATATATTATCTTTGCTAATATGGGTCCCAATACTTTCTGGTTTAGTTCTTTTATTTTTTGATAAAAAAAGTTACTTAATTGACGCGTACAATATTATTATCAATGGTGTGGTTTTTTCTTTATCAGTATTCTTACTATTAAATTTTGATACAAGATCATCTGATTTCCAATTTGTAGAAATATTAAAATGGATACCTTCATTAAATATAAATTACTATCTTGGTGTTGATGGCATTTCCACACTATTAATATTACTAAATACTATTATTTTTTTAATTGTTGCTTTTTATAACTCAACGTTGAATTTAAAAAAACGTAACCAGTATTATGCAAGCTTTTTAATTGCTAGCGGTTTAACTATAGGAGTTTTTTCCGCGTTAGATGCCATGTTATTTTATATATTTTTTGAAGCTTTATTGATACCAATGTTCATTATTATTGGAGTGTGGGGAGGCCCTAATAGAATTTATGCTGCTATTAAGTTTTTCATCTATACTTTTTTAGGTTCTGTTCTTTTATTAATTTCTTTCTTGTATATTAATTCATCAATATCATCATTCAGCGTGCTATCATTTTATGAAGCTAGTTTTTCATTACTTGAACAGAAATGGTTATTTGTAGCCATGGCTATTGCTTTTGCTATTAAAATACCAATGTTTCCATTTCATACCTGGTTACCTGATGCGCATGTACAAGCCCCAACTTCTGGATCAGTAATACTAGCTGCAATATTATTAAAAGTTGGAGCGTATGGTTTTATCAGATTTGTTATTCCTGTTGTACCTTTAGGAGCCTCAGCATTAGATATTTATTTTATAGTTTTATCTATTATAGCTATAGTATATGTAGGTATGATTGCTATAGCTCAAAATGATATGAAAAAACTAATTGCGTATTCATCAATTTCACATATGGGTTTTGTAACTCTTGGTTTTTTTATAATTTTTCAATTATTTGAAAATACCTCAAGCCAATCAGATTTAATTATTAGTTTGTCAGGAAGTATCTATCAAATTATTTCCCACGGTTTTATTTCTGCAGCTTTATTTATATGTGTTGGAACAATTTACGATAGGTACAGAACAAAGCAAATATCAGATCTAAGTGGGTTACTGTCACAGATGCCAATTTACAGCTGGTACTTTGTATTTTTTGCTCTAGCAAATTGCGGGCTACCAGGAACCTCAAGTTTTGTTGGTGAATTATTAATAATAATGGCTGCGTATAAGGCAAATTTTATTTATGCGTTTTTTGCATCCACAACCTTAATAATATCTGCAGTATATTCACTATGGTTAGTCAAAAGAGTGGTTTATGGAGAAGCTAAAATTTCTATGAAAAATAATATAGATGCAAATACTACTGAAAAAATATTGCTTTTCTCTCTTGCAATTATAGTTTTAGTATTAGGCATATACCCAGACTATATAATTAATTTTATCAACCCGTCTTTACAAAGTATAACTGACAATATAATTACTAAAATATGATAATAGAAAACCTAATAAATAGTGTGCTTCATTTTACCCCAGAAATAATCTTATTTTTGATGTCTATGGTAGTTTTAATTTTTGGAGTATTTAAATCTACTAAGCGTTATGTGTTTCATGCAACAATGTTCTCAGTAATAATCGCAATAATTTCTTGCGTTGCTTTTTATCCAAATAACTCATTGTTACTGTTTAGCTCTGTTTTGATTAAGAGTGACATAACAGAGTTTTTTAAATTTATTTGTTTTTTTATATTCGTCATACAGTTAATTGTTTCCAGGAATTATTTAAAGGAAAGACAGTTAGACTCTGGAGAGCTTTATTCATTATTAATTTTCGCTCTTCTTGGTTGCTTTATTATCATCTCTGCAAATAATCTAATATTACTTTTCCTTGGAATAGAGCTATCTTCATTAAGTCTGTATTCATTAATAGCTTTAAATAGATCGAGTTTTCTGTCAAGTGAGGCAGCAATAAAATATTTTATTTTAAGTATTATTGCTTCTGCAATAATTTTATTTGGGTTTTCATATTTATATGGAATAACAAATACATTGTCAATTTCAAATATTGTTTCATATACAGGCGATAATGATATTTCTAACTTATATTTATTTTCCTATGTATTGGTATTTATTGGAGTGGCCTTTAAATTTGCCGTGGCCCCATTTCATATGTGGTTGCCTGATGTTTACGAAGGAGCTCCCTTACCGATAACAAGTTTTATTGCTTCAATACCTAAGATTGCTTTTTTTGTGCTTGCTTATAGATTTTTGAACGAAAATTCTATTGTTTTAAACGATAGTTTTTCTAAGCTTTTACTTTTATTGGGTATATTTTCTATATTTATTGGTAATTTATTTGCATTGGCTCAGAAAAAAATTATGAGAATGTTGGCATATTCTGGTGTAGCAAATTCTGGATTTATTTTTTTAGCTTTATTCACTGCTGTTGAATTTAACTTTTCTGTAGCTGCTTTTTACGTAATTTCTTATTCTGTCACTGTAGTATCTGCAATATCTATTATTACCTTCGCCTCATCAAATAAATTTAATTTAGTTTATATAAATGACCTTAAAGGCCTTGCATCGCAGTCAGGATATCTTTCCATTCTGCTTATGATTACTCTTTTATCAACTGCGGGAATCCCATTAACTGTTGGATTTTATGCCAAATACTTAGTTTTAGATGCGTTAGTAGATATGGATTTGATTGCTATAGCTGTAATTGTTGTATTAATGACAGTGATAGGTTTATATTATTATTTAAGAATAGTGTGGTTTATGTTTTTTGAGTTTGGCTTTAATAGCTTAATTAAAACCAAAGGCAAGTTTTCTTTAGGTTTTCTATCTATAATTCCTGCTTTAATTATATTGGTTTTTTTATTCCCCGATGAAATATTTAAGTATGTTTTTAACATACTTACTTGATAAATTATATTTCTTAAGTACAATCCACACATACGGTGCGGGGTGGAGCAGTCTGGCAGCTCGTCGGGCTCATAACCCGAAGGTCGTAGGTTCGAATCCTACCTCCGCTACCAGTTAGTTTTTTTCTTAATTTAATTTTATAAAAAAAGGTGCTTATGTCTGAAGATATGCGAAATATCGCTATTATTGCTCATGTTGATCATGGAAAAACTACTTTGATTGATTCAATATTAAAACAGAGCGGTACATTTAGAGATAATCAACAAGTTGAAGAAAGACTGATGGACTCCGGCGACCTAGAAAAAGAAAGAGGAATCACTATCCTTGCTAAACCAACATCTGTTAACTGGAAAAATACGAGAATAAATATAATAGATACTCCAGGCCATGCTGATTTTGGTGGAGAAGTTGAGAGAGTTCTAGGTATGGCAGACGGAGTTATTCTTTTGACCGATGCTGCTGAAGGCCCTATGCCTCAAACGAAATTTGTACTAGGAAAAGCTTTGGCTCAAGGCTTGAAACCAATGGTAATAATAAATAAAGTTGATAGACCTGATGGAAGACCAGACGAGGTTATTGACGAAGTGTTTGATTTATTTGTGTCTTTAGAGGCCACAGATGAACAATTAGATTTTCCAATTATGTATGCTTCTGGTCGAGACGGATGGTGTGTAAACGAACTTACAGACGAGAGAAATGATCTACATGCATTAATGGATTTAATATTAGAATATGTAGCACCACCTAAAGTAGAAGCTGAAAAGCCTTTCGCAATGTTATCTACACTTTTAGATTCAGACCCTTACCTTGGTAGGTGTTTAATAGGAAGAGTCGAGCAAGGTTCTGCAAAAGTAAATGATAGCGTGAAATCAATAAATTTAGATGGAGAGATTGTAGAAACTGGTCGCTTAACAAAACTCTTAAGGTTTGACGGCGCAGACAGGGTTCCTGTAGACGAAGTCCATGCTGGAGACATAATATGTATAGCGGGTTTAACAAAAACATCCGTAGCAGACACTATATGTGATTCAGAAGTAACAATTCCAATACAGTCCACTCCTATAGACCCACCAACAATGTCAGTAACAATTCTGGTGAATGATTCACCTTTAGCAGGATTAGAGGGCAAGAAAGTTACTTCTACTGCAATCAGAGAGAGACTCATGGCGGAAGCAGAAATTAATGTCGCTATTACGTTTTCAGAAAATAGTAATAAAGATGCATTTGAGATTGGAGGAAGAGGTGAGCTTCAATTAGGAGTTCTGGTTGAGCAAATGAGGAGAGAAGGTTTCGAGTTAACAGTCTCACGACCAAATGTTCTTTACAAGACTGACTCAGAAGACAATAGGCTTGAGCCAATTGAAGAAGTTACGATTGATGTAGATAAAGAATTTTCAAGCACAGTTATAGATGGAATGAATAAAAGAAAATCAGAAATGACTGACATGAAGTCTGCAGAAGGCGACAAAGTTCGTTTAATATTTTTAGCTCCTTCCAGGGGTTTAATAGGTTACCAGAGTATGTTTTTAACTGCTACAAGAGGAACTGGAGTCATTAATAGAGTTTTTCATTCTTATGGAAAGTATAAAGGAGAAATGTCTTCTAGAAGAAATGGCGCATTAGTTTCAACAGAAACGGGCGTGGCAGTAGCTTATGCAATCTTTAATTTGCAGTCTAGCGGAGTAATGTTTATAGAGCCTCAGACAAAAATTTATAAAGGAATGATAGTGGGTGAGCATAGCAAAGAAAATGATTTAGATATCAATGTTCTAAAAGGTAAACAGCTTACTAACGTAAGAGCATCAGGGACCGACAAGGCTGTAACTTTAGTCCCGCCAAGAACGATGTCTTTAGAGCAAATGATGTCGTATATTAAGGAAGATGAGTTATTGGAAGTAACCCCGCAAAGTTTAAGGCTTAGAAAGAAATATCTAGATCCAAACGAGAGAAAAAGAAGCCTTAAAAAATAAAATCAAGGTCAAGCTACTCGGGATATTGAGCTCATTTGATAATTTATAGAAATGAACTTGTTTCACAGTTTTTCTCTGGAAACTCATGAAAATAATGGCATTTTCAGAATTAGGTTGATGTTTGCTCTCATCCAAAATATACTACAAGAAGTAAATTGCTAGACACTATTAATTTGCCCCAATTTGGGGATTTATTAGAGCCCCTATATGGGGTTTTTTTCGTCTAGGAGTACAAACTATAATGTAAATGGTAGGTTTTAATTGAGAAATGAAATTACAGATATAATAAAGCCAACAATTGTATCTATGGGGTACGAACTTTGGGGTTTAAGTATAGGGCAGCAAAATAATTCGCTAAAATTCACGCTATACATAGATAGTGAGAATGGTATAAATATTGACGATTGTGTAAAAGTGAGTAACCAAGTTTCTCATATATTAGATATTGATGATAAGTTTAATGCTGAATATATTTTAGAGGTCTCGTCTCCGGGTTTTGATCGAGTTCTGATAACTCAAGATCATTTTGAGAAATTTATAAATGAAAAAGTAAAAATGAAATTAAAATGGTTGGTGAAAAACAGAAAAAATATTAAAGGCCTGATAACAAGCGTTACAAGTGAGCACGTTGTTATTAGTGATGATAAAGATAACTATGAAATTAAATACGATTCTATTGATAGCGCAAGACTAAAGATATAATTTGGAGAGATTAAAAATGAGTAAAGAAATTTTAAATGTAGTTGATGCTGTTTCCAATGAAAAGGGAGTAGATAAAGAAGTTATTTTTGATGCAATCGAGGTTGCACTAGCAACCGCTACCAGAAAAAAATATTCAAAAGAAGTAGATGTTCGAGTCTCTATAGATAAGATAACAGGAGATTACACTACTTACAGGAGATGGGTAGTATTAGCAGATGATGATCCTGAGTTTACATCTACTGATTCACAGATACTCCACGCTTATGCAATTCAGCAACATAGCGAGCTAGAAATAGGTGATTCTATAGAAGAAGAAATAGAGTCTGTCCCATTTGGAAGAATTGCTGCTCATACCGCCAAACAAGTTATTGTTCAAAAAGTTAGAGAAGCAGAGAGATTAAAGGTTGTCGAGTCATACCAAAATAAAGTTGGTGAGTTAATCATGGGTATTGTTAAACGCGTAGAACATCATGGCGTTTTGATTGATCTAGGAAATAATACAGAAGGTTTTATTGATAAAGATGACTTAATCCCCAGAGAAGCAATTAGAACTGGAGATAGAGTTAGAGCTTATTTAAAAGAAGTTAGGGAGGAAGCAAAAGGCCCTCAATTATTTTTATCTAGAACTCATTCTAGTTTTTTAATAAATCTTTTTAGCCTAGAGGTTCCTGAAGTAGGGCAAGATTTAATTGAGATTATAAGTGCTGCAAGAGACCCGGGAGTAAGAGCAAAAATAGCTGTAAAATCTAACGACCCTAGGTTGGACCCAGTTGGAGCATGTGTTGGTATGAGAGGCTCAAGAGTGCAATCTGTATCGAATGAAATCGCAGGAGAAAGAATTGATATTATATTATGGGATGAAAATCCAGCTCAGTTCGTTATTAATGCTATGTCACCAGCGGCTGTCTTATCTATAGTTATGGATGAAGAAACAAAGAGTATGGATATAGCGGTAGAGGAAGAAAAGTTATCACAAGCTATTGGAAGAGGCGGGCAAAATGTAAAGCTTGCTAGTCAATTAACAGGATGGGATTTGAATGTTATGACAGAAGGACAGGTTGACGAAAAAAGTGAAGCTGAAACCCAGGTCATAAGTGAAAATCTAGCTAGGTATTTAGAGATAACACCAGAAGTTGCTTTAATATTAGCACAAGAAGGATTTTCTAGTGTCGATGAAATTGCATATGCTCCACCAAAAGATATGAATGAAATTAAAGACTTAGATGAAAATATCGTAGAAGAAATTAGAAGCAAGGCTAGAGATTATTTATTAAAACAAGCAATAAATCCTGAGTCTTTAAATATGGATGCAGAACCATCTAAAGCTATGCTAGCGATGGAAGGCATGACAAACGATTTAGCTTTTGAGCTTGCTTGCAGAGGAATAATAACTATAGCTGATTTGGCAGACCAATCAGTTGATGAATTAATGCCAGTAAATAAAATGACAGAGGAGTTAGCTGGTAAATTAATTATGACAGCTAGAGCTCCAATGTTTGAAGGAAAAAAATAAAAGATGACTGATAATACGGTTAAAGAATTTTCTAAAGTAGTGGGTTTGCCTGTAGCTCGTTTAATAGATCAATTAGAGCTCGCCGGGGTAAATAAGAAAAAAGAAGATGACTTAATAAGTGACGAAGAAAAAATGCAGCTCCTAGACTATTTTAGGAATAGCAACAATGTAGAATCGGACGATAGTGAGGAGCAGGATGATTCCCCCGATGAAATGCTAGAAGAGTCAGTCGAGAAAAAAACAAAAATAGTTACTAGAAAGAAAAAAGTTTTTTCTAAAGTAAATAATCAGGTAACAGAAAAGATTGACCCAAACGCGGTAAAGGAAGAAATTGAAGACGCACCTCAAGAAGACGTGGTTGAAGATAGCGAAATAAGTGAGAGTGCTGAAGCGGAAGCTATTATTGATGATTCAAAAGAAACGCCAGAAGAAATTAAGCCTGCTGAAATCGAAGCCCCATCAAATGATAAAGATGATGAAGATTCTGACGACAAGAAAAGAAAAAAGAAAGCAAAAGCAAAGTTTGTAAATAATGAAAAAACTAACGTCGATTCAAAGCCAAAGAATAGACGACAAAAAATTCATATAAATGATGGAAACAGAATAGTTAGAAGAAAAAACTCAAGAAAAAATAAAAATGATAAGAGTGACGATAAGCATCAATTTGAGAAGCCAACAGAGAGAGTTGTTCACACGGTTCAACTAGGTGAGTTTATTACGGTATCAGAACTAGCCTCTGCTATATCTGTAAAATCTGTAGAAGTTATTAAAGTATTAATGAAGATGGGTGTAATGGCCACAATAAATGAGTCATTAGATCAGGATACAGCCACGCTCTTGATAGAGGAGATGGGTCATATAGCAGAATCTATAGATTACAAAAATTTAGAAAAAAATCTTTTAACTATTGAGCCAGAAGATAAGTACGAGCTTGAAGATAGACCTCCAACAATAACAATCATGGGCCATGTTGATCATGGCAAAACATCTTTGTTAGATTATATTAGGGCTAGTAGAGTTGCGTCAGGAGAAGCTGGTGGGATTACGCAGCATATAGGCGCTTATCAGGTTAAAACAAAAAATGGTTTATTAACATTTTTAGATACACCAGGGCATGCGGCCTTTACATCAATGAGAGCTCGTGGAGCAAATTGTACTGATATTGTAATTCTAGTAGTCGCTGCTGATGACGGTGTAAAACCTCAGACAATAGAAGCAATACAGCATGCAAAAGCTGCTGATGTGCCAATAATTGTCGCTGTAAATAAAATAGATAAAGAAGGCGCGAATGTTGAAAATGTAAAAACAGAGCTAACAAAGTACGAGGTCCAGCCTGAAGAGTGGGGCGGAGAAAATATTTTTGTAGAAGTTTCTGCGAAAGAAGGCACTGGTATAGATAATTTATTAGAGTCAATATCTTTATTATCAGAGGTTCTAGAACTTAAAGCGGTATCCAAGGGCTCTGCAACAGGCGTTGTTTTAGAGTCAGCATTAGATAAAGGAAAGGGTGCTACCGCTACAATACTTGTTCAAAAAGGCTGTATGAATACCGGTGATAATATTTTATGCGGTAAAGAATTTGGTAGAATAAGGGCGATGATTGACCAAAATGGTAAAAGAGTAGACACAGCAACACCATCAACTCCAGTCGTTATATTGGGTTTATCTGGAGCACCAGAAGTCGGAGAAGAAGTTTTATCAGCTGTAAACGACAAGAAAATTAGAGATATTGCGGCTATTAGAAAAACAAAAATTAGAGATAATAAATTTGCTTCTCAATACCAAGCACCAACTTTAGATAATATATTTAGTAATTTAAAACAAGGGGAAATACCATCTTTTAATATTTTGTTAAAAGCGGATGTGCAAGGAAGCGCGCAAGCAATTTGCGAGTCTCTTTTAAAACTAAATACAGATGAAGTCATTGTTAAAATAATCAGCTCTTCAGCTGGAGCTATAAATGAGTCAGACATTTCATTAGCGGAAGCCTCAAATGCTATGATAATGGGTTTTAATGTAAGGGCTGACAGCCAAGCGAAAAAAACAGTGAATGAGAAAAAAATAGATCTTCGATATTACAGTGTAATATACAATCTAATAGATGATGTGAAGCTAGGTATGAGTGGTTTATTATCACCAGAGATTAGAGAAGAAATTCTTGGTCTAGCGGAAGTTAAAGACGTCTTTAAATCTTCTGCAATGGGAGCTGTAGCAGGTTGTCAGGTTATAGAGGGAGCTGTTAAAAAAGGCAACCCAATAAGAGTCTTAAGAGATAATGTTGTAATTTACGAAGGCGAGTTAGAATCTCTCAGAAGACATAAAGATGATGTGAAAGAGGTTAAAACGGGTACAGAATGTGGAATAGCAGTTAAAAACTATAATGATGTTAAGCCTGGAGACAACATTGAGTGTTTCCAAAGATCAGAGGTCGCAAGAAAAATTGAATAATGAAATATGATTCTGATAATCAAAGGGTGTATAGAATAGGCTCTGTAATAAGGAAAGAGATTGCGCAAATCATTCAAAATGATATAAATGATCCAAGGATAAAAGATGTAGTTATAACAGATGTTGAAATATCTAAGGACTTAAAGCATGCGAAGTTATTTTTTATAATTTTTAATCATAAGAGCAAAAAACCAGAAGAGATTAAGTTAATAACAAAAGCTATAAACGCTTCTAGATTATTTTTTAAAAGAAAATTATCTAAAAGCTCTAACCTAAGGTCTGTGCCAAACTTAAGATTTGTTTTTGATGATACAGAGTCAAAGGCTTTTGAGTTAGAAGAGTTGATTCATAAAAGTTTAAAAGTTGATGTCTGATTTTAAGCAAAGCTGTCTTATCTTAGATAAACCGTCTGGAATGTCTTCCAATCAAGCTCTTGCAAAAATAAAAAAAAAAATAAATCAAAAAAAAGCAGGATTTTCTGGAACACTTGACCCTTTGGCGAGCGGCTTACTAATAATTTTTTTTAATAAAGCAACTAAGCTCTGCTCCTTATTCCTTGGTGCAGATAAAAGTTATGAGGCAATAATAAAATTGGGTTATGTTTCTGAGACTGGGGATTCAGATGGCGAGATCATAAGCGTAAAAGATGTTCCAAATTTAAACGATCATGATTTAAGGGTATTGGAGGAAAAATATACTGGAGTTATAGAGCAGGTGCCCCCAATGTATTCTGCATTAAAACATAAAGGTGTGCGTCTCTACGAATATGCTAGAAAAGGAATAAATATAGAGAGAGACGCAAGAAAAGTTACTATATACAATATAAAGTTAGATATTATAGATAGAGGTCACCTTGCATTAAAAGTTAAGTGCTCTAAAGGTACTTATATTAGAACATTAGCAGAGCAAATTGGAGAAGATATAGGTTGTGGGGCTTTGCTAACCAAATTAGTTAGAACGAAAATTAATAATATCGATCTATCTTCCGCAGTAAATTTTGAAAATTTCCTTTCGAGTAGTGACGAAGATATATGTGAAAAACATATGAAGAATGTTGATTCTATATTGGATAATGTTGACGCATGTCAACTTTCAGAAACAAATAAAATAAAGATTTTAAATGGTAATAAGGTGTTAATCGACAGCAAACCATGCGAGATGATAAAAATTTATGATTTAAAAGATAATTTTCTCGGAGTGGGTGAAGTTAACAATAATTCTGAGCTCATCCCTAAAAAAATATTAGTTTAAAACTTAATGTTTGTATGATTAAAATAACGTGCTAGAATGCGCCCTTAATAAAGGAATTAGTGAAAATTATGGCATTATCAACAGAAGAAAAAAGTGAAGTTATAGGGCAATACCAGAAGGGAGCTTCGGATACTGGCTCACCTGAAATACAAATAGCATTATTATCAAAAAGGATTGAGTTTCTTAGTGAGCATTTTAGCGTTCATAAAAAAGACCATCATTCGCGTCACGGATTACTAAAAATGGTGAATACTAGAAGAAAGCTGCTTGATTACTTAAAAAGAAAGAGTGTTGAGAGATACCAAGCAATAATCTCATCTTTAGGATTAAGAAGATAATCTAAGCAAATAACCTAAGTAAATAACCTAAGCAGATAACCTAAGAGAAAAAAATGAAACCTTTGAAAAAAAAGTTCCAGTACGGCAATCATGAAGTAATTTTGGAAACAGGACAAATTGCAAGACAGGCAAATGGTGCTGTTTTGGTAAATATGGAAGGAACAGTTGTTTTAACAACAGTAGTAGCGAAAAACGATGGTAAAGCAAGAGACTTTTTTCCATTAACAGTTAATTATCAAGAAAAAACATATGCTGCTGGAAAAATACCAGGTGGATTTTTTAAAAGAGAAGGAAGACCTGCCGAAAAAGAAACTTTAATATGTAGATTAATAGATCGACCAATAAGACCTTTATTTCCAAAAGAATTTACACATGAAGTGCAAGTAATATGTACTGTTATGAGTTTAAATACAGAAGTTGATGCGGACATACCAGCATTAATAGGAGCTTCAGCAGCATTAAAGATAGCTGGAGTGCCATTCCAGGGACCACTTGGAGCAGCAAGAATTGGTTATAACAATGGTTCTTATATCTTAAATCCAAGCAAAACTGAATTATTAACTTCAGAATTAGACCTGATGGTTGCTGGAACTAAAGATGGCGTTCTAATGGTTGAGTCAGAAGCGAAAATGCTAAGCGAAGAAATTATGCTGGGAGCTGTTGCTTTTGGTCATAAAGAGATGCAGGGTTTAATAAGTGAGATTAATAGTTTTGCAGAAGAATTTGGTATAAAAGATTATGGGTGGGTTAAGCCTGAAAATCTAAACGCAAGCTTAGAAAAAGAAGTTTACGATCATTTTAAAGATAATATTACTGAAGCTTACTTAATATCTGATAAAGCTGAAAGAAATGACAAAATATCAGAAATAAAAGCAAGCGCTCTTGAGAAATTTAATAACCAAGAAGAGTGTAAAAAAGATTGTATAGAAGATTCTATACACGACATTCAAAAAGACGTAGTAAGAAAAAATATTATAGCCGGTAAACCAAGAATTGACGGTAGAGACAATAAAACAATTAGAAATATAAGTATCGAAGTTGGTCTACTTCCCAAGACTCATGGAAGCGCTTTATTTACCAGAGGTGAAACACAGGCAATTGTGGTGGCAACGCTAGGAACAGACAGAGATGGGCAGATAATAGATGCAATAGAAGGAAAATATGAAGATAAATTTATGCTGCATTATAATTTTCCCCCATACTCGGTTGGCGAAACAGGTTTTGTAGGGTCACCAAAAAGAAGAGAAATAGGTCACGGTAAGCTGGCAAAAAGAGCCATAGTCCCAGTATTGCCATCACCAGAAGAATTTCCATACGTAATTAGGATTGTTTCGGAGATCACAGAGTCGAATGGTTCAAGTTCAATGGCTAGTGTCTGCGGATCAAGTCTTTCATTAATGGACGCTGGAGTTCCAATAAAAGCGCCAGTAGCAGGTATAGCTATGGGATTAATAAAAGAAGGTGACGAATTTGTAGTGCTATCAGATATATTAGGCGATGAAGATCATTTGGGAGACATGGATTTTAAAGTAGCGGGAACAAGCGACGGTATAACAGCTCTTCAAATGGACATCAAAATAAACGGTATTACAGAAGAAATAATGCAAATCGCACTTGGTCAAGCAAAGGACGGCAGAATTCATATCTTAGGTGAAATGAATAAAATAATTCAATCTTCAAGAGAAGAGGTTTCAGAAAATGCTCCGAGATTTGTAACTATACAAGTTAAATCAGACAAAGTGAGAGATGTGATAGGAAAGGGTGGCGCAACAATTAGATCCTTAACAGAAGAAACTGGCGCAATAATTGATATAGATGATACTGGGTTAATTAAAATATCAGCTGTCGATAAGGAAGCTGTAGAACTTGCAAAAGCTAAAATTGAGCAATTAACAGCAGATGTTGAAGTTGATACAATATATGA
>Ga0209709_10001816_pt1 | contig 19314 bp, 13 predicted proteins | sample ArcticOcean_MG_C_2_FD_187435 | JGI IMG/M metagenome (GOLD analysis project Ga0209709, IMG submission 187435) | Marine microbial communities from western Arctic Ocean - ArcticOcean_MG_CB4_136 (SPAdes) (version 2) | ecosystem: Environmental > Aquatic > Marine > Oceanic | place: Arctic Ocean... | reverse complement strand
TTTGAGAGAAATAAATGCTAAACCTTTTGTTGGTAATGAGTTTGAAGCAGCAATTTGGCTTTTTGCATAAGCCATACCAAAATCTTTATCAAATCCCATAACTTCACCTGTTGATTTCATTTCAGGCCCCAACAATAGGTCACTATTTGGGAATTTATTGAAAGGAAATACAGCTTCTTTAACTGCAAACAAGTTTTTATTTTTACCCTTTAAATTAAATTTAGATAATTTTTCACCAGCCATTACTCTTGAGGCAATTTTTGCAAGAGGTAATCCTTTGGCTTTAGATACAAAAGGAACTGTTCTGCTTGCTCTTGGATTTACTTCGATTACATAAATTTCATCATTCTTAATGGCAAATTGAATATTCATAAAACCTTTAACATTTAAAGCTAAAGCCAATTTTTTTGTTTGAATTTCTATTTCAGTTATTAGTTTTGGCTTGATTGATATAGGAGGTAAACAGCATGCAGAATCCCCTGAGTGAATACCAGCTTCTTCAATATGTTGCATTATTCCAGCAACAAATACTTCTTTTCCATCAGATATAGCATCAACATCCACTTCCATCGCATGGCTAATAAATTTATCAATTAATATGGGGTTTTCTTCTGCGGCTTTAAAGGCTTCTTCTACAAAGTTTCTTAATTGGCTTTTTTCATGCACAATTTCCATTGCTCTTCCACCTAAGACATAAGAGGGTCTTACCATTAAGGGTAGGCCAATTCTTTCTGCAATTTTAATAGCTTGCTTATAAGTTTTAGCAATACCACTCTCTGCTTGTTTTAATTTTAATCTATCAAGTAGTTTTCTAAACCTGTCTCTATCTTCAGCTAAATCTACAGACGTGTACTGAGTGCCCAGGATAGGAAGTTTGTTATCATGTAAAAATTTTGCAAGTCTTATTGGTGTTTGTCCACCAAATTGGACAATGATTCCTACAAGGTGTCCTTTTTTTTGTTCTTTTTTAATAATATTATAAACGTACTCTTCTTTAAGAGGCTCAAAATAAAGTCTATCACTTGTATCATAATCTGTTGAAACTGTTTCTGGATTACAGTTAATCATTATAGTTTCAAAGCCACTATCTTTAAGTGCATAACTCGCTTGGCAACAACAATAATCAAATTCAATACCTTGACCAATACGATTAGGTCCACCACCTAAAATTATGATTTTTTTTTTTGAAGAAGGTTCTGCTTCACATTCTGAATTTAAAGCATAATTTCTTTGATAAGTTGAATACATGTAAGGAGTAAAAGATTTGAATTCAGCAGCACAAGTATCCACTTTTTTAAACACTGGCAGTACTTTTAAGGCAGTTCTTTTTTTTCTAACAATATCTTCAGAGATTTTAGTAATTTCAGATAGTTTTTTATCAGAAAAGCCTATTGATTTAATTCTATTAAATTCATTATAATTTTTAGGAAGACCTTTTTTTTGTATCTGATTTTCTTCATCAACAATTTCTTTTATTTGCTCTAAGAACCAAGGATCTATCTTACAAAGTTGATGAATTCTTTTAATGTCTATTTTTTTTCTAAATGCTTCTGCAACTAACAAAATTCTATTAGGGATATTTTTTCTTAATTCTTTTTCTATCTCTTTTTTATTAAGTGGAAAAATTCTATCTAATCCTGAGAAGCCAATTTCAAGAGAAACCAATGCTTTTTGGAGAGATTCTTTAAAGTTTCTACCAATTGCCATGGCTTCGCCAACAGATTTCATCGAAGTTCCTAGAATTGCCTCAGATGTAGAAAATTTTTCAAATGTAAATCTTGGAATTTTTGTTACCACATAATCAATACTTGGCTCAAAAGAAGCAGGTGTTGTTTTGGTAATTTCATTTTTTAATTCATCTAAAGTGTAACCAACAGCTAGTTTAGCAGCAACTTTTGCAATTGGAAAACCTGTTGCCTTGGATGCTAGAGCTGATGATCTTGAAACTCTTGGATTCATTTCAATAATAACCATTCTTCCGTCTTTTGGGTTTATTGCAAATTGAACGTTAGACCCACCTGTTTCAACTCCAATTTTTCTAAGACAAGCAATCGAAGCATTTCTCATTACTTGATATTCTTTATCGGTAAGTGTCAGGGCAGGAGCGACAGTAATAGAGTCTCCAGTATGAATTCCCATCGGGTCAATGTTTTCAATAGAGCAAATAATTATGCAGTTATCTTTCTTATCTCTAACCACCTCCATTTCAAATTCTTTCCAACCCTCGAGACATTCTTCTATTAGAATTTGGCTAACAGGAGATTCGTGTAAACCATCTTTAACTATTTTTAGATATTCCTTTTCAGTTTTGGCAATACCACCTCCTAATCCACCTAGAGTAAAAGCAGGTCTAATTATTGCAGGCAGGCCAATTTGTTTTAGAGCTTTTGCAGCATCCCTAATATGGTTTACAACTTTAGATTTCGGTAAGTCTAAACCAATATCTAGCATATTTTTTCTAAATTTTTTTCTATCTTCTGCATTTGAGATTGCCTTCGAATTTGCACCAATCAATTCAATTTTATATTTCTTTAAAATTCCTTTTTTCTCAGATTCCATTGCTAAATTCAAAGCAGTTTGGCCACCCATTGTTGGTAAAATTGCATCTGGTTTTTCTTTTTTTAGAATCTTTTCTAAAACCTCTAAAGTTATAGGCTCAATATAGGTTTTATCTGCAACGCCAGGGTCCGTCATGATAGTCGCTGGATTAGAGTTAATTAAAATAACTTTATAACCTTCATCTTTAAGTGCTTTGCATGCTTGTGTTCCTGAGTAATCAAATTCACATGCTTGACCAATGATTATTGGTCCAGCACCAATGACTAATATATTTTTAAGATCTTTTCTTTTTGGCATTTTTTTTTATATTATTAATAAATTCTTCAAATAAATAAACACTGTCTTGTGGCCCAGGATTTGACTCTGGATGATATTGTACTGAAAAAATAGGTTTGTTTTTTAATCTAATTCCCTCAATGCAGTTATCAAACAAAGATTTGTGAGTTACCTCAATATTCTTTGGTAAAGTTTCTCTTACAATTTCAAAACCATGATTTTGGCTTGTGATTTCTACATTGCTTTTAATTAAGTTTTTAACTGGGTGATTAGCTCCTCTATGACCCAGTTTCATTTTTTTTGTTTTTGCGCCTAGGGTTAAAGCAAGTATTTGATGACCAAGACAAATTCCAAAAATTGGTAAATTATTTTTGATTAATTCTTTAATAATTTCAATTGCATATTTTCCAGTTGCAGCAGGATCACCAGGACCATTAGATAGAAAAATACCATTTGGTTTTAATTTTAGTATGTCTTTCGCTTTAGTTTTGCATGATACCACAGTTACTTTGCAGCTAAGGTCAGAAAAGTATCTTAAGATATTTTTTTTAATTCCATAATCAATTGCTACCACATGCAAAGAGTGCTTTTTATTTTTTAAATAACCAGTTTCTTTTTTCCAGGTTTTATAGCCAGACCATATATAATTTTTTTTTGTCGTTACCTGTTCTGCTAAATCTAGATTTTTTAATCCACCCCATTTAGAAGTAACATTTACCAATTTACTGATATTAAAATTGCTTTTTTTGGAAAAAGCAATAGTTCCCTTGGGTGCCCCTTTATCTCTAATAGAGTTAGCCAAGCCTCTAGTGTCTAGACCTGTGATACCTACAATTTTATTTTTTTTTAACCATAAATCTAAGTTAACCAAAGATCTGTAATTTGATGGACTCGTTATCTCAGAATTAAAAATTACACCTCTTGTCCAGATTTTATCTGACTCTAAATCCTCTTCGTTAGTTCCAACATTACCGATATGAGGAAAGGTAAAATTGATTATTTGTCCAGCATAAGAGGGATCTGAAATAATTTCCTGATATCCCGTTAGTGAAGTATTGAAACATACTTCGCCAGTTGCTGTTCCTTGGTACCCAATACCAGCACCTTTAAAGATAGTTTTATCTTCAAGAACTAAAACACCCGTATGAATCTGTGAGATTATGTGTGAACTAATTTTTTTTACTTTTTTGATCAATTACAACTCATAAGTTAAAGGTTAATACAATAAAACCTTATTTATCGCAACAGAGATGTATTATAAAATTGTAAAAAAACAATTTTTCTTTTAAGAGTTTTGTCTTTGAAGTATATTAAAAATTTATGATAACTAGCACAAAAGCAATAACAGAATATAAAAAACTTATTAACATATAATAAAATGATAATATCAACCTATGGGTTAGTATTGTCTTAGTATAAAGGAAAATTTAAAGAATAAAGTTAAATAGAAAACCGAATCTTTATAAATTAACTCTTAAATATTCAAACAACAAAATGATTAATCAAATAAAAAAATTTAAAAATAAAAGAGTGCTAATTACAGGAGCCGATGGTTTTATGGGATCCCATCTAACTGAAAAACTAATAGAAATGGGAGCGAAGGTTTCAATTTTTGTTAGAGGCAATTCAATTAATGGCACAAGTGAATATAATTTAAAAAATTTAACAAATATTAAAGATAGCATCCAGAATATAATTACAGGAAATATTGGCAGTTTTGACTCTAAAAAATTAATATTAGATATCAAGCCAGATTATATTTTTCACTTAGCAGCAGATGCGTATGTTCCAAACTCCTTTAATCACCCCCTAGAAGTAATGGAGACAAATTTATTGGGTACAATAAATGTACTAGAATGCTCAAGAAGTAGTTCAAAGATTAAACAAGTAGTGTGTACATCATCTAGTGAGATTTATGGTCTAACTATAGGTAAATCAATTGATGAATCTCATCAATTATTTCCCTCATCTCCGTATGCTGCCAGTAAACTTGCTGCTGATAGATATTGTTATTCATATATTAATACCTACAATTTACCCGTGTCTGTTATTAGGCCATTTAATACTTATGGACCAAGACACACATATGACGTGATACCAAAGTTTATCAATTTAGCTTTAAAAAATAAACCTTTAACTATTTATGGAGACGGGAAGCAAGCTAGAGATTTTACTTATGTTGATGACATGATAGATGCTTTTCTTATAATGGGTTTAAATAAAAAAGCGATAGGAAGATTTATAAATTTTGGAACAGGTACGTCTCATTCAATAATTAAAACAGCGAAATTAATCATTAAAATTAGCAAATCTAAATCTAAGATAGTTTTTAAGAAAAAACGTTTAGCTGAAGTTCCAAACCTCGTTTGTAATTACAATTTAGCTAAAAATCTTTTCGGTTGGAGACCAAAAGTTAAATTTGAAAAAGGTTTACATAAAAATATTGAATGGACAAAAAAACTTTTAAAAATGTAAAGATACATCAGTCTGCATTGATTGGTAGTAATGTCACAATTGGTGAAAATACAACTATTTGGGCCAATACATTTATTGGAGACAATTCCAAAATAGGAAATAATAATATTATTGGGCACGGAGTATTTATTGATCGTAATGTAAGAATAGGCTCAAATACTGTAATCCATACGAATGCACTTATTTATGATGGAGTAATAATTGAAGATGATTGTTTTATTGGTCCCGCAGTTTGTTTTACTAATGACAGCTATCCTAAAAGTGGACAAAAAAGAGATTTATCAGATATTAATTGGATTGTTGGCAAAGGAACATCGATTGGAGCCAATACAACAATCCTACCAGATATAAATATTGGAAAAAATTGTTTAATTGGTGCCGGCTCGTTAGTGAATAAAGATATTCCAGACAACTCAACAGCGTTTGGACATCCTATAGAAATAAAGTAAAAAATACTTTTTATGAATAAAAAAAAACAAATACAAAATTTAATAAACTGGATAGATAAATCAGGAATACAAGATAAAAATGGTGGTGTTTACAGCTGGTGGGACTTAAAAAAAAATAAATATAGTTTTTTTTATTCTGAAATTACAGGTTATTATATAACGCTAAACCTTTACCTTTATAAAATATATAAAACTAAAAATTTCTTATTGAATGCAGAAAAAGCCGCAGATTGGATAGAAAAAAATGCATTGCTTGAAAATGGAGCCATACTAACAAGGAAATATCTTGATGAGGAAAATGACAATTTTTCTTTTGAAGGTAGAAATATTTTTTCTTTTGACTCAGGAATGGTTTTAATAGGTTTTTGCTATCTATATAAGAACACTAAGAATATTAAATATTTAGAAATAGCTGTAAAAATTGGCAATTATATTATTGATAATTTTGTTCAAGATAAAACAATCAAACCTATTTTAAACCTGAATGAAAATAAATATATAATAGATAATTCTAAATGGTCTTTCCAGCAAGGCAGTTTTTTAAACAAAGTAGCAATAGGCTTATATGAACTTTCACAAATTACAAATAATGACAAATATGAAAAAATTGGAATCAGTATATGTGAGAACTCATTTATTTTTTTAAAGGAGGAAGATTACTTCATTACAAATAAAGAACAAAATTATGTTGAAATGCATCCACTATGCTATTCACTAGAAGGAATGTTTTTTATTGGAACAAATTGTAAAATACAAAAGTATATAGATTTAACCAATAATATATTAGATTGGACAGAAAGCATTTTCAAAAAAAATTTAAATATTTATGAAACTTATGACCCTCAAGAGAATAAATTTTTAGATGCTAATCGATCTGATATTTATGGCCAGTTATTAAGATTATTGAAAATTACTTCAAAAAATAATACAATTGAGAAAAAACTTGAAGATATAATTTTATCAACGATATCAGTTTCTGAAAATAAAAATGAAAAAGGTGGAATTTATTATAACAATTCAAAACAGCATGTTAATTCCTGGTCAACAATGTTTAATCTTCAGGCTCTTATTTTGAATAGTGAAAACATCTTAAATCAATCAAATCAAAAAATAGAACTTTTAGTATGAGGGGAAATATATGTCATTGAAGGAAATAATAGAAACAAAATACAAAATATCTCTTAAGTCAAAAAATAAAATGGAAGTATCAACTTATAGATTGATTTTATCTTCGATTAAAGATCTCGATATCATAAATAGATCAGGTCCCAATAAAAAAGAAACAGATGACGATGATATAAAAAAACTTTTAAAAAAAATGATTAAACAAAGAGCGGAATCTATTGAGATATATTCAAAAAATGACAGGCAAGAATTATTGCAAATTGAGCAAAAAGAGGCGCTTATTTTATCTAGTTTTCTACCACAACAGCTAAATGACGAAGAAACCAAAAAAGTATGTATTGAAATAATAAGTAACGTAGGTGCAACGTCTATTAAGGATATGGGTAAGGTTATGGGTGAATTAAAGAATCAATATTCTGATAATCTAGATTTTGCTAAAGCTGGACCATTAATTAAAGAGCTATTAAATAAACAATGAAATATCCCAAGGAATATTTAGACGAAATTAAAACTCGTTTAAAAGTTTCAACAGTAGTTTCGAAGTCTGTAAGTTTAAAAAAAAGAGGTAAAGAATTTGTAGGATTATCACCTTTTAAAACAGAAAAAACACCATCTTTTACAGTTAATGATGAAAAAGAATTTTACCATTGTTTCGCAACATCTGAACATGGGAATATTTTTGATTTTATTATGAAAACTCAAAATTTAAAATTTGGTGAGGCCGTAAAAGCTCTAGCAAACCTTGCGGGAATGAGGCCTTATACATTTTCAAAACAAGACGAAGAAAGAGAAAAAAATTGGCTAGAGTACTGCTCTATTTATAATCAATATGTTCAATTTTATCATGATGAAATTTTAAAAAATGAAACTCTAACTATTGCTAGAGATTACTTAAAAAAAAGAAATCTTAGCAAAAATGAAGTTAAAAATTTTAAAATTGGATTTGTTCAAAGAAATTCAAACTTTTATGAAAAGATAAAAGATGATTTTAGTGAAAAAGTTTTAGCAGAAAGTGGACTTTTTTATCTAGATGAAAAAAAAAATACATATATAGAAAGATTTAGAGACAGAATTATATTTCCAATTAATAATATTTCAGGTCAACCTATAGGGTTAGGTGGAAGAGCAATTCAAGAAAACACCTATTTAGCAAAATATATTAATTCACCTGAAACACCTTTTTTTAAAAAAGGTTCAAACTTATATAATTTAGATATAGCTAGAAAATTATCTAATAAAATTGATCATGTTTACCTTGTTGAAGGTTATATGGATGTTGTTGGTTTAAGTAAAAATGGAATTGATAACGTTGTTGCAAATTTAGGAACATCGTTAACTGATAGGCAAATTTTAATTCTTAATCAATTCTTTGATGACATAATTATTTGTTTTGATGGTGATGAGAGTGGATATAAAGCAGCAGTTAGAGCGGCTGAAAATTCAATTAAAGAATTACAACCTGAAAAACAAATATCATTTCTTTTTTTACCAGATGGAGAAGATCCAGATAGTTATGTAAACAAAAATGGTAAGACAAACTTCATTGATTTTACAAAACAGGCTAAAATTTCAATTCACCATTTTATATTTAATCACTACAAGCAACAAACAGACAACAACCCCTCATCAATGGCAATTTTTGAAAAAAAATTGAGATCTGTTACTAAAACCATAAAAGATGATTTTATCAAAAAATATGTGCTCGAATTTTTTTTAGAAAAAATTTCATCATTAACACCGCATAGCAATGTAGATAAAAGACAGTTTTATACTAAAAAGATTAAATCATTGCAATCTACCCAAAAACATTTTAATGAAAGCAAGCTGTTAAGTGGAGTAGAGTTAAAAGAGTTTTCATTGCTTTATTTAATAATGAATAATTTAGAAATATTTCAAGAAAATATTCATTTGATTGAAAATATAAAATTATTTAGTGATGATAATAGATTAATTCTTGAAATACTTGTGACAAAATTAAAAAGTGGAGAAAAACTTACTCTTCAAGAAATCCCAATTGACCCACAATTAATAGAAAAAATTTTTAAATTTGCTTCAATTAAGCATATTTTAAATAGCCATCAAAACGATCAAGATAAAATGTTTGAATTATTAGAAGAAGTGTCTAGAGACCTTAAAAACTATGATTTAGAGTTCAGAATTGAAGAACTCGAGTCAAAATTTTCTAAGGATTTAAGTGAAAGCACTTTTAATGAAATAAGAGAGCTAAAAAAACAAAAAAACATCAATTAAAATGCATAAAATATACGTGGATTTTTTTTAAATTGCGCTTATATAAGTCTTCTCAAATATACTATTGTGGAAAGAATAATTACAAAATCATTTGCAAGACTTATGGGTCGTGGAATTCATAGAGGATTTGTAACCTTCGATGAGTTAAATAAATCTTTGGGTAAAAGAAATCTTTCAGATGAAAATCTAGAACAAGCATTTATGCATATTCTTGATGAGAATATTGCTTTAGTAGAAAAAAAATCTGAATTTAAAGTTTTAAGAAAAAAAGAAAACTCATCAAAAGAAGAGGGAAAAACACTTGAAAAAAGTGATGATCCAATAAGAATGTATTTAAGAGAGATGGGTGGTGTTGAGCTTTTGTCTCGCGAGGGTGAAATTGCAATTGCAAAAAGAATAGAAGCAGGAAAAGATGTAATGTTAATTGCATTAACACAAAGTCCTATCACCGCTCAACAATTTTTTGAATGGGATGAAAAACTCCAAAAAGACGAAATTTTAGTTAGAGAAATTATAGATATTGACACCAACTATATGGAGGATGAAAGCACAGGACCAAGTGCTAAGCAAAGAAATTCAGGTGAGACAGATAAAAATGATGAAAGCACAGGAGATGATGATGAATTTAATCCTACACTTGCTGCAATGGAAACTGAAATTAAGCCTAAGGTTTTAAAAACAGTTAATACTTTAACTAAAGAATATAAAAAATTAATTAAATATCAAAACGAAAAACTAGATTGTGTTTTAAATTCAATAACTTTTTCAACAGCTAAAGAAAAAGGATATGAAAAAATTGTAAATAATATTTTAGAAGATATTAAATCACTTCAATTATCTCCATCTATACTAGAGGAATTAGTTCAAAAACATTATACCGAAAATAAGAAAATTGTTTCGCTAGAGGGAAATCTTTTGAGATTAGCTATGAACCAAAAAATTCCTAGAAATGAGTTTATTAAATTTTATATAGGCAATGAGATCAATCCAAATCTTAAGAAATTTCTTGATACTAACCCAATGTGGAAACAATTTTTTGCAAAAAACAAAGATGAATTTAAAAACATAAGGGAGAGACTAGTAGAAATAAGTCATAAGCTTGGAATTTCTGTTACAGATTATAAAAAAATAGTTAGCAGGGTTCAAAAGGGAGAAAAAGAATCTAGAATTGCAAAAAAAGAAATGGTTGAAGCAAACTTGAGATTAGTAATTTCAATTGCAAAAAAATATACAAATAGAGGCCTTCAATTTTTAGATCTAATTCAAGAAGGAAACATTGGTCTTATGAAAGCTGTAGATAAGTTTGAATATAGACGGGGTTATAAGTTTTCAACATATGCCACATGGTGGATAAGACAGGCCATTACAAGATCTATTGCAGATCAAGCAAGAACAATAAGAATTCCAGTGCATATGATTGAGACAATTAACAAAATTGTAAGAACTCAAAGACTAATTTTAAGCGAGTTTGGAAGAGAAGCAACTCCAGAAGAATTAGCTAAGAAATTAAGAATGCCTTTAGATAAAGTAAGAAAAGTTTTAAAGATTTCTAAAGAACCGGTTTCTTTAGAAAAACCAGTTGGAGATGAGGAGGATAGTAGTCTGGGAGACTTCATTGAGGATACGAAGGCTTTAGCACCTCTAGAGCAAGCAATTAAGTCTAATTTAAGCGAAGCAACTACTAAAATTTTATCAACACTAACACCACGAGAAGAGAGAGTATTAAGAATGAGGTTTGGTGTTGGAATGAATACTGACCACACTCTTGAAGAGGTAGGTTTACAATTTTCAGTAACAAGAGAACGTATTAGACAAATAGAGGCTAAGGCTCTTAGAAAATTAAAACATCCAAGTAGGTCAAAACAATTAAAAAGCTTTTTAGAGAGTTAAGCTTTTGATGGGCTTCAAGATAAATAGTGGAGTGATGTATCAACTTTAAAGAGATTATAATTCTTAAGAGTCACTAAGGTTTTGAAATTTGAATTACCGTAGGATATTCTAGAATTTTAAATTATAGGGAGCTTAGCTCAATAGTAGAGTACTCGATTGACATTCGAGGGGTAGATGGAGCGTAACCATCAGTTCCCACCAAAAATTAATCAAAAAATAAATCACAATCTTTAATTGAGAAATTAAAGATTATTATAAAAAAAAGAATTGGCATACTTAGAATTTTTAGTTATTCTTAAAAAATTATTTTGTAAGTTTTTTCTGCAATAATCATCATCATTAGAATTATATTTAAACTCTAAAATTAAATTATTATCTTTTATCTTTCCAATATTTTTATAATTTAAATTAAGGTGACAATATTCTATTTTTGTGTCGACAGTGGCTCTTATTTTTTTATTTTGAGAAATGAAATATTGTCTTAAGTATCTTGTTGAGGTTGTGTGCTGATAGTTGATAAAAAAAGAATATTTTTTAATAATTTTATCTCTTAATGTCTGTAGGTTCTTTTTATTAAAAATAAATTTTTTTGAAACAATTTTTTTTGTTTGTTTTGTTCCAATAAGTCCGATTTTTTTTTTAATTTCTAAATTTATAGAGTTAGTCTTTGTTTTATCTCCATACCATCTTATTCTAAGTTTTTTTTTATTTACACCATCTAAATTTTGTTTAATAGAATTAAAAAAAACATCATCATAATAAATAGAGTTGACCCACCTTGGTTCATAGAGTTTTGAAAATTTAAATTTAGAATTTTGAAGAGAAAAAAAAATTTGATTATAATATTTTTCTTTAATTTTCCATTTTCTTTCAAAACGAGTTTCCATTTAGTCCTTTAATATTATTAATAAATTAAATTTAAAATTTCTTTGTTTTTAGAATAGATCTTTTTATTTATATTATTAATTACTAATTTTTCATTTTTTGAAATTAAGTAATCAGATTTTGAGTTAGTAATTTTAATTTTATTAATAGTCATAAAGCTATTAGAAAAATTCTTTTTTTTTGAATAAGCGGCTATCGGTATTTCAATTTTGTCAAAGTTCCCATTATTTAAATATACCTTAGACCCATCTTTATTTGCTATGCCAATAAATCCATTTTTACTTGTAAGATTCTTTATATTAATAATAGAGTTTTCACCTGAACTAATTGCTTTATCACCCACATGATTAGTTTTAACATTTATAATTTCTACAATTGATCCAGACAAGTCTATAGCATCATTTAATACATGAGCAAAAGAGGAGTTTAAAATTTTTCCTTCTCCATGATCTATGTCTATTGCATCTGAAAATATATTATTAAATGAATTATTTATAATATTAAATTTAGAGTCCATAATATTTAAAGCATCCTCTGAAGCTATATTAGAAAATTTAACATTTGTGAGATCCACTTCAGAATTAAATATATTTATCGCACCATATATTTTGTAAGCATGATTGAAATTTTTATAATTTGAGTCATAAACATATGAAGATTTATATTGATTTTTGTAAAGAGGGTTAATGGAAGTTTTTGTAAAACCATTTTCAAAGGTTTTATTCATTTCAAATTTGTTTATAGAATCAAGTCCTATTAAGTATTCAAATTTCACATTCTCAAAATAATTTTTTTTTGAATTTAAAATTATTATTCCTCCTCCAAAATTATTTTTTTCTCCATGGATTAAAATTCCATCCTTTTTTCTACTTTTTGCTATCCAGCTTGAATTTGAAAATATAAATGCATTGTTTATTAAAGTAATAGACTGTCCATCTTTTAAAATAACGTTGAAGCCTGAGGGTATGTAAAGATTTTTACCAATGTAGGTCTCATTTTTTTTTAAATATAAATTACTTTTAATTAAATCAAAATATTCTAAAAATTGTTTTTGATTTTTTTTATCATTTTTAACAATTAAATTATTCACAACCTTTTTTTTATAAACTGTTTTATCGGAATAACTTTCAAACAAAATATTATTACAACTTTTAATTAATATATTTTTTTCACTGTTGATTTGGGATATCTGATTTATTTTAATGTAATTCTTACCAAATTTTATTGGATGAATATAATCTAACTCTCTAGTTATTATTTTGTTGTTATTTTTGAAATCACACTCTAATTTTTTAATAGTTAATTGTTCGTTCAAATAATTTATATTATTAACCAATATTTCTTTACCCAGATATTCGCTATAAAGCCCTCTAAAGTTGGGTTTGTATTTCTTAATTAAATACTCAGCCCTTTTATATATATTTTTTATATCAAAAAAATATATGCCTATTCCAGACTTTCTTTTGGAGCTATAATCAAATTTAAAGCTATCAAGATATATCTGTGCATTAATTTTATCAATTTCACTTTTATTTTTTTCAAAAAAACTATCTAAAAATTTTTTGTTAGATATTTTTTGTATACTGTCTAAGTATGATTCAAAAAATTCATTGTTTAATTTTTTATTTTTATCAAAGAAAAAAAATGATATAATTCCCCTATCTGATTGAGCTCTATCCCAAACACTTGCGGCACTTCCAGTTGAATTACTTACTGTGTTTTCCCAAATATCTTTTATTGATTTGTGGTAATTAAAAGCTGGTACTTTATGTCCATCAAATGGTATTGGTTCAAATAAACCTGTTATTGGATTATAGTAAAACTTCACACTTTTTTCTGCTAAGCCATGATATGTGGTTAATAATTCACACATAACAAAATAATCTGACCATTTTTTAATATCAACTATTTCATTAAGTGGAAGCTCACGCGTTTTAAGAGCTAATAATTTATTCTTAGCAATAAAATATAATTTTTCATTTTCAGGTCGTGTCCAGTATTTTTCTTGGTATGGATCTAGTTTGGATCCAGTTTTAGAGATCTCTATTCCATAATTTTCATCTAATCCAAATATTGGCCCAACACGTCTTAAGTTTCTTTCTAATAGAGAATTACTAAAACCTTCTTCTGTAACATAAAGACCTTTATTTTCTCCGTTTATTTTAAGCTTTATAAAATCATATTTTAATTTAACTAAGTTTAACTCTTCACCCATTTCATGAAATATCCATTCATTTACATAATTTCTTATTCTTGGTTTTTGAATAGAAAAACTTCTCATGGAGTTGTAAAAATTATCTTTTTTTAAATTAATCTTATAAGAAGAGTTTTTATTATTTTCATAATGAATTGACCTGTCTCCTTTTAATCTAATGCTGACATTTAAATATTCATTATTATTTAAAATTTTTGCTTTGGCTATTTTATATTCAATTTCTTTATTCTTAATTTTTTCATTTCTATTATTTTCTAATATTAAAATATTTTTTTGACTTATATCTAAACTCAAAATGTCAAAGCGTGAGATTGGATTTTTGATAATCAAATACAATATATTAGGTATATATTTGTAATTATAAATACCATTTTGATGAATTTTTTGAATAAAGCTTTTTTTTAATTGATGTGTAAACCCTAAGTTTAAAAACAGTATAAAAACAATAAGTGAAAAAATTAGTGTAAAAGTAAAATAAATAAATAAAAAACGATATGTTAAGCTCTTTTTTTTTTCATTTTGCAGACCTTTTAAAATCATAAGGAGATATCATGGTCTTTACTAACTGTGATATCAGAATTGGGATATTTTTTTAAAATAACATCATTAATTAAACTTAGATCTTCTAGATTTTTTATATTCAACATAAAATTCATTATTGTTTGATTTTTTGATTTATTCATTGACAACAATTCTAAATATAAAGATCTTTTTTTTAAATCGTGAATTAAGTTATTTATTTTATCTTTATTTAAATTATTTTTTAAGGAAATAGAGATATGAAAAGTCTCATTTTCTATTTTTCTTGACTTGAAGTCTACACGATAAAATAGTGCAACTATCAACAATGTTGTTAAACTTCCAACAATAACAATTTCTGTTTGTCCAGCACCAGCGCCTAGGCCGATTGCAATGACTAAAAACAAGTATACTAATTCCTCAGGTTCTTTGATGGCAGCTCTGAACCTGACAATAGATAAAGCACCAACCAAGCCTAGCGATAATGCTAATGATGATTTTACAATTGTAATAACAATGCATGTTGTTAGACCCAAGATCACAAAATTTTTTGAAAACTCTCTTTTGTTCGATAATGAAGTAGAAAATTTCATGTATATGAATTTGACAATCAAGCACATAACTAGCGCAACTAATAAATTTTGAACGAAATTTATTAAATTAACATTGACACTTTCGTTTAAAAAAAAATCTAGAGTTGATTGATCCATAATAATTTATTTTGTATACCTAGTTAAGAATATGCGCAATTAATTTTTTTTCTATTAATTTGTATTATATTAATTACGTTAGATAGTTGTTAAATTATTATGTAAGGTATATTTTCTATTATGTAAAACTTTTAATATACTATATAAATAACTCCTCCAACACACTCAACGGTCATAGTAAGTATTAAATAATTATGAAAGCTAAAATTGATTTAAAAAATATTATATTTTCATCAATGATATATTTATTACCATTTGTTGAGTTTTTAATGAATAATATTATTGAGATTGATATTATTTTAGTGAAAAGCTTCTTTTTTTTAATCTTATTACTCTTTTTTTGCCTACTAATATTTACATTTATAGTTTTTTATTTTTTGAAAAGTGTAAATTTTTCAAAAATATTTTTGATTGTAGTTATAATTTACTGGATCTTTTTTAAGCACAATTTGTTAAACCAAACTATTATATCTATTTCAGATCAATTTACCCAGAATGTATTTGAATATAGTTCAGAAATAAGTTTATTATTATTAATAATTTTTTCTATTTATAGTTCGATATTAATTTATAAAAATAACTTATTATTTAAAAAATTTGTTTTTATTTTTATTTCTTTATCTCTTTTTTCATCTTTATTTCAGATTATTAATTATAATCATAATTTAAACGTAGCTAAACCAAAAAACTTAGATGTTATAAATTTTCCTGACAAAATAAATAATAAAAAAGAAAATATTTACTTCTTTATTCTTGACGCTATGCAACCCATTAAGGAATTTGAAAAACATTATAAAGTAAATAAAAAAGAATTTCTAAATTATGCAGAAAAGAAAAACTACAAGTATATTCATGATACAGTTAATAATTATGACAATACTACTCATAGTTTATCAGCCCTATTCTATCTAGATAAAATTTTTGATGAAGAGGGTAAATTAAAAGAAAAATCAAAAATATTATTTCCATCTGTTTTAAGAAAAAGTAATAAACCTGATCTACTACATGTTTTAGATAATCTAGGATATAAATTTAAGTGGATAGGAAACTTTTTTGCTCTTTGTCCCAAGTTTAACTTAGATTATTGTTTAAATAAGGATTCAAATTCAATAATTGATTCTTATTTATATATAAATTTTTTTAGACAAACTCCCCTAATTCAATCAATCTCCTCTTTAGCAAAAGTATTTAATTATGATTTTGATAAACATATATATTCTAAAGTAAACAATGGAATGGGAAGACTTACAAACCATTTGAGAGTAAGTCATAAACCTGAAAATAAACAAACTTTTTATTTTATCCACAATATGTCACCTCATTGGCCATATATAACCAATGAAGACTGTTTGTATAAAAAATATCCGGGTAAGAAAAATTTTGATGGTTACAAGTCTGCATATTTATGCAGCCTAAAAAGAATTAAAGAAACAATAGAATTTCTTGAAGAGTTTGACCCAAATTCATCAGTTATATTCCAAAGTGATCATAACTGGCCAATGTCAAAAAATAAAAAAGAGAAAAAAATGATTTTTACCCTAGTTAAGATAAATAAAAAATGTAATTTTGATAAAAATGTAAGCTGGAATAATGTGAATACATTAAGATGGGTATTTTCTTGTATTACGGGTAATAATCCCAAATATATAAAGGATTAATTTTATAACAACTATTTTGTAATTACTTTAAAAGTTGCCTTTTTAGAAATAATATATTTATTATATAGTTTATATTTATCAACTTGTGAGACACTTAAAACTACTGTAAACATTGAAATAATTTTGAGGGCCTGTAGCTCAGTTGGTTAGAGCAGTACACTCATAATGTATTGGTCCCAGGTTCGAGTCCTGGTGGGCCCACCAAAAATTAAATCTAATAAAAAATTATTTAACAAATTTTTTTAAATTATCAAAGAGAGCATTGATATCTCCATCATTACTCTCAATTATAGAAGAGAACTCTTCTTTCTGAAGTCTAGCCATGCTTAAACCTTCAATGATTAGATCTCTAACCGTAGGAATATTTGGGTTTTTTGTATAAATTCTCCAATCAATTTTAACCTCTGGTCTTTGATCTGTTCCAACTAGAATACTATTAACTATTGTATAATTATCATTTAATTTTTTTTTAGAAGTCACCTCTATCTCTGGGTTTGAATATTCAGCAAGTCTACTAGAGAAAGTTTTTAAAAAATATTGCTCAAAAAGAATTTGATATTGTTCTATTTGAGAATCATTCATTGTTTTTCTGTAAGCTCCCAAAGTATAAAAACCAATACCATTTATATCAACAGTATCTTTTGCTATCTCTTTTAGTTTTTCTATTCTTTCTTCTTTAGTTAGGTTTCCACTAAGCGTTTCCGCCGCTCTATTAACTGTCGATTGAACAAAAATGTCTGCTTCGATTGAGTAAACTTTAGTGATGCTTGAAAGAGAAATTATTAAAAAAGTAAGAAGTGTTAATATTTTTTTTGGGAACATTGCTATACCTGCTGTTTAATTGATTTTATCTTTTAATTACTGAGTCTCTATTTCTTCCCAGTCACCTTCATACATAATTTCAATCGTTGGATTTGAGTTTGCAATTTTCTGCTGTCTATCTTGTATGTATAAACTTTTAACAGATGCATAAAAGTCCATAGAGTTTTTTTCTAAATTATCTATAGATTCTAAATTTTTTGCTCTAAAATCTACTCCCGATATAACTTTTGTAGTCATATATACTTGGTCAGTTAAAAATTCATTATTTCCATGAGCAGAGGCATTATAATAAGGGTCTCCACCTAATATGTTTATAAATGAACCGACAGCATCTCTAATAGTTGATGGTCCCAAGACTGGAATAACTAAATAGCAACCCTCACCAACACCCATAACTCCTAGTGTTTGACCGTAATCTTCTTTTTCATATTTTGGAAAACCTATTTTTTCAGCTACATCAAGTATTCCAAGAATTCCTACAGTTGTATTAACAACAAACCTTCCTGTATTAATTCCTGCAGTTTTAAATTCTCCCTGTAAAATATTATTTGGCACAGTTATAAGAGAAGAAAGATTATTAAGCGCATTACTCGTTCCACTTCTTACTGGAGAGGGCAAAGCTCTATAAGCTTCTGCAACTGGCTTAAAAACCACTTTATCCAAACCCTGATTTAATGCAAAGGTAGTTCTATTTAAGCTTTCAAAGCAGTCTTTTACGGAATTTGATGTTTTTGATAAACTATTTGTACCATCTGTATCAGCAATAACATTGGTAGTTAGTATGATTGCAATTAAAGAAGTTACTAAAATTTTTTTCATAATTACTAATTATATAGTACATATTACCGTAAAGTAAATCGAGATTTGTAAGAAAAAAGACTTAATTTATGTCAATAAAAACCACATTAAACTACTCTCCTAGCTTTAATTCTAAAAAAAGAAAATTTAAACAAATCAGATTCATAGTTTTTCACTACACGGGAATGAAAAAAGAATCGGAAGCTATAAGCAGACTTACAAATATACAATCTCAGGTTAGCTGTCATTATTTGATTAAAAAAAATGGAGAAATTATTACAATGGTGCCAGAATCTTATATTGCATGGCATGCTGGAAAGTCTTCATGGGGAAATTGTAAGTCTCTCAATAAAAACTCTATTGGAATCGAAATTACAAACCCAGGTCATGAGTTTAAGTATAAAAAATTTACTGAAAAACAAATTAATACTCTTTTAAAATTAAGTAGATATTTGATCAAAAAATATAATATTAGTCTTAAAAATATCTTAGGTCACTCTGATATAGCCCCAGAAAGAAAAAAAGACCCAGGAGAAAATTTCCCATGGCAATATCTATCTCAATATAAAGTAGGTTTATGGCACACAATAAAAAAACAAGAATTGATAAAAAATAGAAAAATTAAATCTATTAAAATAGATAAAAATCTTTTTATTAATAACTTATTTAAAATATGGTATTCT
>Ga0209709_10001815_pt1 | contig 19317 bp, 25 predicted proteins | sample ArcticOcean_MG_C_2_FD_187435 | JGI IMG/M metagenome (GOLD analysis project Ga0209709, IMG submission 187435) | Marine microbial communities from western Arctic Ocean - ArcticOcean_MG_CB4_136 (SPAdes) (version 2) | ecosystem: Environmental > Aquatic > Marine > Oceanic | place: Arctic Ocean... | reverse complement strand
CCCGTGTAAGTTTTGTACTTGCCTTTAGTTTTAGACTTAAGCTTTGACCGTAAAAAAAGTTATCACCAAGAATTAAAGCTACATTATCTTTATTTATAAATTTTTCTCCTATTACAAACGCCTCAGGTAATCCTCCCGGATACAATTGTTCTTGATATTTAATTTTAATACCCAAATTTATTCCATTCGGAATTAATTTTTTAAATTGATCTAATTGACCTTTATTAACAATGATTAAAATTTCTTTAATGCCTGCTAACATTAAAATGGATAATGGGTAATAAATTAATGGTTTATCATATATTGGAAGTAACTGTTTGTTAACAGCCTTTGTAAGTGGACTCATTCTTGTGCCATGACCACCTGCTAAAATAATTCCTTTTTTAATCATTTTTTTACACCCAATCTTTTTGTAATATCTTTTTTTGATAAAGATTTATAGTAATCATTATTTTCTAAATACCAAGAAAGTGTTTCTTTGAGTCCCATTTTAAAACTCTTTTTAGGTTTCCATTTTAAGTCTTTTTTAATCTTGTTACTATTTAGTGCATATCTAATATCATGACCTGGTCTATCTTTTATAAATATAATTTTAGCTTTTGGACCAAGTTTAATTTTATTTTTTGCTATTTTCAATAAAGCGTTACAAATTTCTAAATTAGTCAAATTTTTATTTGATCCTATGTTATAAAATTCTCCTACGTTACCTTTTTGAAACACTTTAATTAATGCTTCACAATGATCAGTTACGTAAATCCATTCTCTAGAATTTTTACCATTTCCATATATAGGTAGGCTTTTATTGTTAGAAATATTATAAATTAATTTTGGAATAAGTTTTTCAGGATGCTGTTTTGGTCCATAGTTATTTGAGCAGTTTGTTATGATTGCTGGAATTTTATAAGTTCTTACGTAAGAATATACCAAATGATCAGAGGATGCTTTACTTGCAGCATAGGGTGAGCTTGGTTTGTATTGGTATTTTTCATTAGATCTACCGACAAGTACATCTCCATAAACTTCATCAGTAGATATATGGATTAAACGAGTTTTCTTATTTTTTTTTGAAAATTTTCTAAAAGATTCAAGTAAATTATAAACTCCCAATATATTGCTATCAATAAAATTTTTAGGGTTATCAATTGATCGATCAACGTGAGTTTCTGCTGCCAAATTAAAAATTCCGATTGGCTTATACTTATTAATTATAAAATCTAACTTTTTATTATTATTAAGACTGCATTTATAAAATTTATAATTCTTATTATTTTTAAACGAAGAAGTATTATAGAAATTTGATGAATAAGTAATTTTATCAATATTTATTACCTTAAACTTTTTATTTAAAAGTAATTCAATTAGATTACTTCCAATAAACCCAAGTCCACCAGTAACTATAATATTTTTCATTTAAATTTTTTACATTAATAAAAAAATAAGTATATATTTAATTTAGTCTAAAATATGAATAATCTATCTGAATTAACAATAGTAATAGTTACCTATAAGACCAACTTTGATATTCTTAAAAATTGCTTAAATTCAATTAATAGTAAAATAAAAACTCTAATAATCGAAAACTCAAATTTTTTTGAATATACAAAAGAAATTCAGGAGGAATTTTCAAATGTTGAAATATTATGCACCGGATCAAACATGGGATATGGTGCGGGAAATAATTTTGGCTTAAAACACGCAAAAACAAAATATGCTTTAATACTGAATCCAGATATTATTTGTAGTGGTGATTTTTTTTTTAACATAACAAAATATCTGGAAGGAGATATTGACTTTTCATTAATTGGAAGCACTTACAAAGAACATACAAATTATAATCCAGCTGGTTTTTTTGATAATAAAGATTTAAAGAGTGCAAAGTTTGTTGCTGAATTTAATTTATATGAAGTTGACTGGATAGCAGGCCATACTATTTTGATAAATTTTGATAAGTTTAAAAAAAAAAATATATTTGATGAAAATTTTTTCTTATTTTTTGAAGAATTAGATTTATGTAGGTCAGTTAAAAAAAGAAATGAAAAAACTTTTATGAGTACCACTCTTAAAGTAAATCATCTTGGCTGGAAAAGTTCCTTTGCGACAGATGAAAAATTAGAAATCCAGTCACTTAAGTTAAGAAATTGGCATTATCTTTGGTCCATGTTTTATTATAATAAAAAAAACTATGGATACTCTGTTGCTTTAAAGAAATCACTTAGTAGATTGTTTAGGTCAATTATAAGAATTATATATTATTTGATTAAATTTGATAAAAAAGGAATAATTATTTACACATATCGATTTTTAGGATTAATTAATTCAATCTTTTTAAAAAAATCTTGGTATAGACCTTAATATTTATGAATTTTAAAGAATTATTATTAAAAAATTTTGTTACATATTATTTTTATAAAAAACTAAAAATTTTCAGAAACTCTTCTAAAAATGAACACTTAGGTGAATTTGGTGAAGATATATTTATAAGAAGATTTTTTAAAAATGAGAAAAAAGGATTTTATGTAGATATTGGATGCTATCATCCAATCAAAGGATCTTTAACTTACTATTTATTTAAAGAAGGATGGAAGGGCTTAAATGTAGATTTAAGTAAAATTTCAGTAGATTTATTTAAAACAGCAAGACCTAATGATCACAATATAAATGCAGCAGTTACTGATTTTAATGGAGAGACATTTTATTATGAAAATGGGGCAATCAATCAACAAAATTCTTTGACACTAGATAGTGATAAAAAAAAAATAAAAATCCAAGCTTACAAATTAGAAACACTTTTAAATAATTTATCTATTTCAAATATTGATTATTTAAATATTGATGTAGAAGGAGGTGACTTCAAAGTAATATCGAGCCTAGATTTTTCTAAATATAAACCTAAACTAATTAGCATTGAACAAAATATTTATAACTCAGAAAAAATAATTAAAAATGAATGTCATGAATTTTTAACTAAAAAGAACTATTTTTTAGCTTCAAAAATAGGTGTAACATGTATTTATATTAATAATAAATATGAAGATACAATCGAAAAAATTATGAGCATATAAATTTTATTAATATATGATTAGTAATATTAAAACAAAAAAAATTAACAAAGATATAGCCTCAATTATTATTAATGATGCTAAAACATACAATTCATTATCTTTTAATAATTTAACTGAATTAATTAAAACTTTTAAAAAACTTGATAATGACAAAAGTATTAAAATAATAATTATCGAAGGGTCTGGGAAGGGTTTTAGTGCAGGTCATAATTTAAGAGAAGTAAAAAAACTAAAAAAAAAAGATAAATATCAAAAATTATTTAATCTTTGTTCAAAATTAATGCTTCAAATAGTTGAAGGTAAAAAACCAGTAATAGCAAAAGTTCATGGTGCTGCATATGCAGCAGGATGTCAGTTAGTTGCTAGTTGTGATTTAGCTTATAGCTCTAACGATGCTTCATTTGCTACACCAGGGGTTAATATTGGTTTATTTTGTAGTACTCCTATGGTTGCTGTAAGTAGAAAAGTTAGCAGAAAAAAAATGATGAAGATGCTTTTAACTGGCGAACCAATAAAAGCAAATTATGCTAAAGAAATTGGTTTGATTAATGATCATTTTCCTAAATCAAAATTAAATAAAGAGGTTTTAAAAGTAGCAAAAACTATTGCGTCAAAATCAAATTTATCAATTAAAATTGGTAAGCAGGCTTTTTACAAACAATTAGAGATGCCTTTACGAAAGGCTTATACTTACACAAGTAAAATGATGACATTAAATATGATGTCTATGGATGCCAAAGAAGGAATATCTGCCTTTTTAGAAAAAAGAAAACCAAAATGGAAACATAAGTAATGAACGTCAAAATAAAAGAAATTCTTTCAAAGTATAAAACGATAGCAATGATTGGTGTTAGCAAAGATCAAACCAAAGCTTCTACAATTGTAATGAGATATATGCAAAAATATGGTTTTAAAGTTATACCAGTTAATCCAAGTGCAAAGGGTGAAAAGATTTTAGGTGAAGAGGTTTTTGAAAAAATTGAAGATATTAAATCACCTATAGATATTGTGGATGTGTTTAGACCATCAATTGAAGTTCTTAAATATGCTGAAAGTAGCATAAAAATCGGGGCAAAAGTTCTTTGGTTACAATTAGGAATAAAAAATCAGACAGCTAAAAAATTAGTTGAGTCCAATAATATTAAATATATTGAAAACAGATGCACTAAAATGGAATATCAAAAAGTTTTTTTAAAAATAAATCCGGCTTTTCCGGTATTACAAGATTAAATTTCTTAATTTATAAAGTTCAATGATAAAAATCTTATTAATCTCACTAGCTTTAATATTTTCAAGTGTTGTTCAAGCTAAAGGTATTAAAACTGCTTATTTTGCAGGAGGTTGTTTTTGGTGTATGGAAGAAGCCTTTGAAAAAATTGATGGAGTGATAGAAGTTATTTCTGGTTATTCAGGAGGAAAAACAAAAAATCCAACTTATAAAGAAGTAACATATGGCGACACAGGTCACTTCGAAGCTATAGAAATAAAGTATGATGAAAGTAAACTTAACTATAAACAACTTTTAGATATTTTTTGGAAAAATATAGATCCATTTGATTCTAAGGGGCAGTTTTGTGACAAAGGTTATAGTTATAGGTCGGTTGTTTTTTATAATTTAGAATCACAAAAAAATTTAATAGAAATTTCTATAAAAAGGCTTGAAAAAAAGTTTAATAAAAAAATAGTTACCTACGTTAAAAAATTTGATATATTTTATGAAGCAGAAAGTTATCATCAAGACTATTACAAAGAGAGTTTTATTAATTATTTAATGTATAAAAAAGGGTGTGGTAGAGTTAAAACTTTAGAAAAAATTTGGAATTAAATGAAAAAAATATTTTTAGTATACGGTCACTATGATAATAAATCTTTTAATGCAGCAATAAGAGATACATTTATAAAAACAGTCGAAGAAAATGGGAATAAAGTAGACTGTGTTGATCTTTATAAAGAAAAATTTGATCCTGTCTTTGCTGGAGAACGGCCTGGAGAAGATGTATTAAATCATCGTAAGAGAATTGAACAATGTGATATAATAGTTTTAATAGCACCAATTTGGAATTTTAGAATGCCAGCTATAGTAGAGGGCTGGATAGATAAAGTGCTGGCTCCACCATGGGCTTTTACATTTAAAAGATTAGTTGGAAACTATGGTTACCCCCAAGGACACTTAAAAGATAAAAAGGCAATTATTTTTTGCACCTATGGATCACCTAGATTAGCTATTACTACTTTTTTTTTAAACCTCCCTATTAGGAGGTTAAAACGTGGTGTTTTTCATATATGTGGAATTTTTAATATTACCTATAGAAGATATTTTGCTGTACCTTTTGTATCCGAAGAAAAACGAAAAAAATTTTTAGAAGATGTTAAAAAAACTGCAATGAAAATATAATTTAAAATCATGAAAATAGATGGAAAAGAATATCGAACAATCTGGTTTGATGAGCAAAATCAAGTTGTCAAAATAATCAATCAAACAAAGCTTCCACATCAATTTACAATTAAAGATCTTAAAACAGTAAACGATGCAATTAATGCAATTAAAGTTATGGAGGTTAGGGGAGCTCCATTAATAGGAGGAACAGCTGCTTATGGAATATTTTTAGCTGTTATGGAAAATAACAATCCTAATTTTATTAAACAAAGTGCAGAGCTTCTAATTCAATCGAGACCAACCGCAATTAACTTAAAGTGGGCTGTAGACCGAATGATGAGAAAACTTTTGAAAGTTAATAGTAATGAAACTTTAAAGATAGCACTAGATGAAGCAAAAGCAATATGCGAAGAAGACGTTGAGTTTTGTGCAAATATTGGCTTAAATGGATTAAAAATTATCGAAAAAATTTACAATAAAAAAAAAAGTAAAGTTAATATTCTAACACATTGTAATGCTGGATGGCTCGCAACAATTAATTGGGGAACAGCCACTTCTCCAATTTATCACGCACATAAAAAAGGAATTCCTGTTCATGTTTGGGTTGATGAGACAAGACCAAGAAACCAAGGAGCCAATTTAACATCTTATGAGTTAAATGAAGAAGAAGTACCAAACACAATAATTGCAGACAATACAGGTGGAATATTGATGCAAAGAGGTGATGTTGATATGTGTATTGTTGGAACAGATAGAACCTTATCAACAGGAGATGTTTGTAATAAAATTGGAACTTATCTTAAAGCATTAGCGGCACATGATAATAACATTCCTTTTTATGTGGCTTTACCAAGCTCAACAATTGATTGGGATATAAAAGATTTTAAAGATATCCCCATTGAAGAAAGAAATTCAGAAGAATTGTCTCATTTAGAAGGTTTAGATGAAAATGGAAATGTTAAAAAAGTATTAATTTACCCAAAAAAAAGCAAATCTATGAACTTAGCTTTTGATGTTACACCTGCAAAATATGTGACAGGATTTATAACAGAAAAAGGTGTTTGTGAAGCATCTGAAGATGGTCTAAAAAGTTTATTTAAATGATAAAAAATATTTTAATATTCATATTTATTGTGCTTGGAATGTTTGTTATTTTAAATTTTAATGACTACAATCTAAAAAGAGCAGTTGATGCTTGTTTAGCGGGGAGTCAAAAATTATCCAAATCTAAGATAACCGATCTAAATGAAGCTAAAAAATTTTGTGAAGAAGAAATAAAGAAAAATAAAGATAAATAGTTAAAGTGTTAAATTTAAAAGAACGTGAACAAGTAATTGAGTATTCAAAAAAGTTAAATACCACAAATTTATCACCATTAAGATCTGGAAATATATCAGTTAGGGGAATTCAAGATGATGTTGAAGGTTTTTTTATAACACCTTCTGGAAAAAAATATGAAACTTTGAAGCCAGAAGACATTGTTTTTTTATCTATAAATGAAGAAAAAGATTTTCTTTCATGGTTTAATTCAGGAAAAAACCCATCTTCTGAATGGAGATTTCATCAAGATATATATAAAAATAAATGGGAGGCCAAAGCAATAGTTCATGCTCATTCACCAAATGCTACTGCTGTATCGACGCATAGAAAGGCAATTCCTTCATTTCATTATATGATTGCACTCGCTGGAGGAGAAGACATAAGATGCTCTGAATATGCTACTTTTGGAACTCATAAATTATCAACAAATATAGTTAAAGCTTTAGAAAATAGAAAAGCTTGTTTGATGTCAAACCACGGCCAAGTTGCATTTGGAGAAAATTTAACAAAAGCATTCGAGCTTGCACAAGAGGTAGAAAATATTTGCCAACAATATATTATTGCTTTAAAGATGGGTGAACCTAAAATTCTTTCATTAACAGAAATGCAAAAAATTTTAGAAAAAGTAAAAAATTATAAAAGCGGATAATTTTTATGACAAAAGTTGGCGAACACATCACTATAGATATAATTGGAACTATTGACCAAGAGTATGATCCTTCTTTATTTGAAAATATTATTAATAAGATTGCAAAAGTAGCAAATGTAACTGTACTTAAGATTTCTAAATATAAATTTGAACCTCAAGGATTTACAATTTTAGCTTTATTGGCTGAAAGTCATATGAGTTTTCATACTTTTCCAGAAAAAGGAATTATAAGTTTTGATTTTTTTACATGTGCAAATATTAGTCCATCAGTTGCAATAAGCATTATTAAAAAAGAATTTAAACATCAAAGAGTTATCACAAAAAAATTTAATAGAGATACGAAAGATCTTTATCATGATATTTATAGTTCTCCTGGCTTACAAAAATCATATGTAGTAAACGATGTACTCGAAGATTTTAAATCTAAAGTAGGACAGCATATTGAAATATTAGATTTAGAACAGTTTGGAAAATCTCTTTTTATTGATAATGAAATACAAGTTGCAGCACAAGATGAACATTTATATAGTTCAACCTTTGTTAACGCTGCATTAAAACTAAATAAAGACATGGAAAATGCAGCCATTATAGGCGGAGGTGATGGAGGTGTCGCTAGAGAGTGTATTTCAAGAGGATTTAATTTTATTGATTGGTACGAATTAGACCCTGAAGTAGTTGATGTTTGTAATAAGCATTTAGGAAACATTGGAAACAAATCTACTGAAAAAAATTCTGTTAAATGTATTTGGGGTGATGCTTTTGAAAGCATTAAATCTGTTGAAGATGATAAATATGACAAAATTTTTGTTGATCTTAATGATGATCAATTTTGCATTGATTTAGCTGCAAAAAATATGGACTCGCTAATTAGAATATTAAAGCCTAATGGTGTAATTACTGCCCAGGTAGGTAGCCAAGATAAAAAACCTAAACAAGTTGAAAAATGGCTTGATGTCTTTAACAAAAATTTTGGAAATACAACTTTAGATAGGGTTTATATTCCAAGTTTTGACTGTTCTTGGAATTTTTCATCTTCAATTAATCATTAAAAAATTTCTTTTTTAATTCGTAAAATTGTGAAATAATTAAAACTAATTTATGGAGGAAAAAATGAATATATTTAAAAAAATAATTTTAACTGTTCTTGCTTCTTTATTATTGATTGGAAACGTTTATGCCGATAAAATAAAGATTGGAACAGAAGGTGCTTACCCCCCTTGGAACTCTAAAGATGCATCTGGTGCTCTTATTGGTTTTGAGGTTGAATTAGCTTACTCACTTTGCAGATACATTGGAAGACAGTGTGAAGTTGTTGAGCAAGATTGGGATGGAATGATACCAGCACTACAAATGAGAAAATTCGATGCAATAATGGCTGGAATGTCAATTACCGATGAAAGAAAAAAAGTTATAACATTTTCACAGGGATATGCAGATGAAGTTGCTTCACTTGCAGTTATGAAAGGGTCAAGTCTTGAAGGAATGAATACTCCTGCAGGTATTAGTCTTTCAAGTCCAAATAGTGATGCTAAAAATGCTTTAAAAACTATTACAGGAGCTTTGGCTGGAAAAACCGTTTGTACACAGACTGGAACTATTCACCAAAACTTTTTAGAGTCAGGTGATGTAGGTAAAGTAAATGTTAGAACTTACAAAACACAAGACGAGGTTAACTTAGATTTAGCTTCTGGTAGATGTGATGTTATTTTAGCAGCAGCTGCTTCAATTAATGATTATGCAGAAAAATCTGGTAAATCTGTTGTACTAGTTGGACCAACTTTTTCTGGGGGTGCTTTTGGTAATGGTGTTGGGGTTGGATTAAGACAAGCCTCTCAATTAGGTGGATCACTAGGAGAAAGAGACGCTGAACTTTTAAGAGCTTTTAATAAAGCTATTAATCAAGCAAGAAAAGATGGAGTCATTAGTAAGCTTGCGATCAAACATTTTGGCTTTGACGCCTCTATGTAATTAATATTTTTGAAAAGGTGGCTATTTATTTGGTCACCCTTTCGATATGGATCTTTTATCTTTCGGAAAAACAGGCTGGGGTGATGAGTTGTTTTATGCAACCTTAATGACTATTGCCGTTTCAGTTACAGCAATGTTAATTGGTTTTTTATTTTCAGCAATTTTTACACCACTAAAGTTATCAAATAACAAATTTTTAAACTTTATAGCAAATTCATACACAACAGTTATCAGGGGTGTACCAGAATTATTAGTAATTTATCTTTTTTTCTTTGGTGGAAGCGGAGCCATAATGTATGTGGCCTCAATATTTGGTTACTTTGAATATATAGAGATTAATGCATTCATCACAGGATCTGTAGCAATTGGTATCATTTCTGGAGCTTACTCAACAGAAGTATTTAGAGGGGCCATTCAATCAATAGATAAAGGTCAATTTGAAGCTTGTAAAGTTTTAGGATTAAAAAAATATATTTATTTTCTAAAAATTATTATGCCTCAAATGTTAAGGTTAGCCATTCCAAATTTAAGTAATGTTTGGCAAATAACACTAAAAGACACTTCGTTAATATCGGTTACAGGTTTAGTTGAAATTATGAGGCAATCTTATATTGCAGCAGGGTCAACAAGAGATCCTTTATTTTTTTATTCTTTCGCTGCAGTTTTATATTTGATGCTAACTTTTTTAAGTATGAAATTGATTAATAAACTTGAAGTTAAATATAGTAGGGGTTTTTAATGACAATTATTAATCTTTATTACAAGGTTTTGTCATTTTTACCACCTATCATGGCTGAGAGTTTACCAAAGTTATTGAGTGCAACTGTTGTGACTTTAAAACTTTTATCTTTATCTTTATTCTTTGGTTTAATTATTGGTCTTTTATTCGCAACTCTAAGATTAAATAAAAATCCAATTATAAATAAATTTGCTTATGGATACTCATATGTATTTAGAGGAACACCCTTATTAGTTCAGATATTCATAATTTATTTTGGTTTGGGTCAAATAGAATATTTCAGATCGTCTTTTCTTTGGGTTGTTTTTAAAGAGCCATATTGGTGTGCAATAATTGCTTTTGCACTAAACACTGGAGCTTATACATCAGAAATTTTAAGATCAGCTTTTCAAACAATTAAACCTGGAATTATTGAGGCTGGCAAAAGCTTAGGAATATCAAATAAAATTATCTTTTATAAAATTCAGATACCTGTTGCTATTAGACAGTCTCTACCAGCTTATGGTAATGAGATTATATTAATGATGAAAGGAACATCCTTAGCAAGCACAGTAACACTAATGGATATAACTGGAGTTGCCAAACATATTGTTTCAACAACATATAAGCCATTAGAGGTATTTGTTATGGCTGGAGGTATTTATTTATTTATGACTTTTTTAATTCATAATTTAATAAAATATTTAGAAAAAAAATATAGTTTTCAGTAATGAATAAAGAAATGAAATCTGATGAAGTTATCTTTAATTTTTTTAAGCAGATGTGTGATGAAAAAGATGATTTAAAATGTGTTAAGCAAGGAAATAGCTGGATTGAAGCAATGGAAACTAATCTGAGCAAAATGGAAGAAAATTTAGAAGAAGTTGATAAAATAAAACATAAAAAAGATATTCAAAAAAATAAACAGCATTTAAATAGTCTTAAGAATAAAACCTCTACTGAGTGGCGTGAGTATGCAGCTCAGTGCATGATTGAAATAATAGAAAATAAAAAATAATTTAAACTAATAGCTAGTATATTGTTTTATTTCTCTAATTACTGAATTGGTAATTTTATTTATTTCAAGTTTAACTTTTGACCTATCATCATTTAAAAAATGTATATCTCTTGATATTTTTATAAACTTATCACCAAAATCTGAATTTTTTTCATAAGATCTTTTTTCGTCTTCAAATTCCCATAAAGTCGTATTAATTTTTTTAAGTTTATTAAATAATTCATCTAATTTTTCATCATATTTAATATTTTTATCTAATTGATCTTTAAGAATGAGGTATTCTTTTTCAATGAATTTTATAGATTCTGGATCTCTTATTTTTTCTTTTTTAATTTCTAAAATAGAAATTTTATCTAATAACTCTCCAACTGATACTTCAACAAGAATTTTATTCATAAAATGTTATACTATGTTAAGTTACTAAATCTATGCCCAATATTTTAATTATCAAACATGGTTCTTTAGGAGATATAGCTCAAGCTAGTGGTGCAATTCAAGATATTTCTGAAAATCATAAAGATGATCAAATTCATTTATTAACAACTAAACCTTATTACGAATTTTTAAAAAAAAATCCATTTATTAATAATGTCATATTAGACAAAAAACTATCTAAACTTAATCTTATTTATCTTTATTTATTAACAAGAACCTTAAAAAACTTTAATTTTAAAAAAATCTATGACCTTCAAAACTCATCAAGAACAACTTTTTATAAAAATATTTTATTCCCAAAATCAAAATCTAATATTTGGTCTAGTTCAGAAACAACTTTACTAACAAATATGTCAAAAGAAGAATTTGATAAAAATCCAGTTTTAAATAGATTTGATCATCAATTAAAAAATTCTGGCATCAATACTATAAATACTTTGAAACCTAATTTTAGTTGGGCATGCACGAATATAGAAAATATTAAAAATAAATATGATTTAAAAAAATACATAGTTTTATTTCCTTTTTGTTCAGTACATTTACATATTAAAAAATGGCCTTACTATAATGAGTTAATTGAGCTCATAAAAAATAAATATAATAATAAGTATAAAATTGTCGTAGCTCCAGGTCCGTCTGAAACTAAAGATACAAAAAATATTAATGCGTTATCAGTATTAGATAATGAGGAGATATTAGATATTTCGCAATTATCTTCTTTAATTAAGGATAGTTCATTTGTTGTAGCCAATGATACGGGACCAGCACACATTGCTGCACATTTAAATGTAAAAGGATTAACTTTATTTGGTAAGCATACAACCGCATTTAAAGTTAGTATTGAAAGAGAAAATTTTAAAGCAATACAAGTAGAAGATTTAAATAAGTTAAGTTCTAAAAAAGTTTTTGAAAGAATATCTAATATTTTAGACTAGAATCTTTTTATATTCTTCAATAATTTTATTCCACTTAAATTTAGCAGAATCTTTTTTAGCATTATTTCCGTATTCCAAATATTTTTTATTGTTTATCATTGAATTAATAGAAGAATAGATTTCATCTAAATTGTTACCATCACAAATTAGACCGGTTTTTTCATGGTTAATTGCATCAGATGCTCCACCATCTATTCCACCAATAGACGGCACGCCATATTGTGCAGCTTCAATATATGCAATACCAAAACCTTCAACAGAACTTTTATGAATTATTGAAGGCATAACAAAAATATTTGATTTAGCTAGAAACGAATTTTTAAGTTCATCTGAAGTATTATTAAAAAACATTACTTGTTCTTTTAAATCTAATTCTTCAACAAGATCTTTTATATTTTTTTCCTCTTCACCATAACCAAAACAAACGTAGACAATGTTTGGATAAATTTGTTTTAAATTTCTTAATGCCATAATAACATTGAAATGGTTTTTTCTTTTATCAAATCTTGAGACAGTAATTAGTCTTGGATATTTATGTTTCAATAAATTTTCTACTTTATCTAATGATTTTTTATCTAACTCTTGCATAGTGTCTACACCAGGATTGATGGTGATAACCTTGCTTTTATCAATTCCATAATTAATAGCCAAATCTTTAGTGAATTTTGAGTTTGCAACAATTATATCTACTTTATTCAATACTTTTAAAGCTCTCTTATTGAGATTTGTACCCATTTTGTGGTTAATTTCCTTACCGTGAATTAAGCATATCTTTTTTTTATTAGTTTTTATTAATTCAAGACTTTTCCAATGATCTGCAATTATGGCCTCAATTTTATTTTCTTTTATAAATTCATTTATGAGCTGAGCTTTTCTATATTTTCTTAGAAGTTTAATTCCACCAACTCTTTCAATAGAAAAAGAAACTTGTTCATCAAAAGAGTTATGGTTTTCATAATAATCAGCAAAAACTTTTATCATGTAATTTTTGGAGAGTTCATTAGTTAAACCCCACATTAAATTTTGCATTCCACCAACCTCTGGGGGAAAGGATCTAGTAACAATTAAATACATTAGTTATTCAGCCATTTTATTCCACAGCCTATACTTGAAACTTGTTCTGTAGGACCACTGTTAGTCTTTATAATTTTTTTCATAGCGTTAAACAAATCACTCTCACCTTTCCTCACTGCTTTTAAGTTTTTTAACTCTCTAATTCTTCCTCTGTATTGTAATTCAAGATTTCTATTATAACCAAAAAAATCAGGTGTACATACTGCATCATAGTTTTTAGCAATTTCTTGTGTTTCATCAATTAGATAAGGAAAGTTAAAGTGATGAATTTTTGAAAATTTAATCATATTATCAAATGAGTCTTCAGGATAATTTGTTGCGTCATTTGAACAAATTGCTACTGATTTTATTCCAAATTTTTCTAAATTTTTACAGTCCTGAACGATATCTTCGATTACTGCCTTTACGTAAGGACAATGATTGCAAATAAACATTATTAGGGTTCCATTTTCACCTTTAATGTCATTTAATGAAACAATACTATTATCAGTTGATTTTAACTCAAAGTTTCCTGCTTTTTTCTCAAAATCACATATTGGAGTTTTTATTGCCATGCTATAATAATATATAAGTTATGTTTTATGATTTGGAAGATAAAAAAGTAAAAAATGCTAGTGAAAATTGGATTGCATCTAATGCGACTATAATAGGGGATGTTACTTTAGAAAAAAATACAAGTATTTGGTTTAATGCAACTTTAAGAGGGGACATTGAAAATATTTATATAGGTGAAGGTTCAAATGTACAGGATGGAAGTGTTTTGCATACCGACCCTGGGTATCCATTAAAAATAGGTAAAAATGTAACCGTTGGTCATTTAGCTATGCTTCATGGCTGCTCTGTAGGTGATAACAGCTTGATTGGAATCGGAGCAGTAATTTTGAATAATGCTAAGATTGGAAAAAATTGTATCATTGGGGCAAAAACATTAATTACTGAAAATAAAGAAATTTCTGATAACTCTTTAGTTGTAGGTTCGCCAGGTATTATAATAAGAGAAGTTACAAGTGAGGAAATAACATTGATTAAAAAAAATGCAATTCGTTATCAAAAAAATTGGAAAAAATACTCTAAATCTATATTTTAAATTCTAAGGAACCAGCCAATATTCTTTGTCATTATCTAATTCAAATTTAGCTCTGCGATGGCCTTTGGCAGCCAGATATAACCATTCTATATTTTTTATTTTACACTGAATTACAGTAAAGTTTTTATATCCTTCTTCACTTTGTTCATTAGTGAACTCGAAATTATCTAATTCAGGTTTTAAACCAGAAGTTGGAGTAGGAGACTTTGTTCCAGGGCCGTTATCCAACAAGTAACATTTTCTACTCATATGACCTGTTTTTAACCAAGACTCTTTTGTTATTTTATTATTATGATTTATGGTGCATTCTACTTTTAATCTAACTTGGATCTTCTCTTCTTTGTCGTAAAAAAGCATTGAAGCATTTCTATTTATTTTTAATTTAACAATTTTATCTGATCTAATATCACTATGGTATTGAACAAGATTATTTGATTGATCTGATTTTCTAAGAACCACAATTCTTCCATCAAAGCCTGAGTGATCACCGCAAATAAACACAGGTAATCTGAACGGAGAACTCCTGTAGCTCACCGCATCATCAAATAATGACCAAATTTTTTTTTTAATCTCTAGTAGATTTTCATAGTATGCTGGTTGCATACAGATTTATTTATTCAATCTTTTAATGAGGCTAGATGTGTCCCATCTATTACCACCCATTTTCTGGACTTCTTCATAATATTGGTCAACAATTTCTGTAACAGGCAATAGAGAGTTATTTTTTTTAGCTTCATCAAGTGCAATTTTTAAATCTTTTCTCATCCAATCAACTGCAAAACCGTGATCAAATTTATCATTGATCATAGTTTTGTATCTATTTTCCATTTGCCAAGATTGTGCGGCTCCTTTAGATATTACTTCAATAACATCTTCCATGTTTAATCCCGCCTTCATTCCAAAATTTATGGCTTCAGATAAGCCCTGAACTAATCCCGCAATGCAAATTTGATTTACCATTTTAGCAAGCTGACCATTTCCAGCCGTACCAAGTAATTTCATTTTTTTGCTGTAACAATCAATAATATTCTTTGCCTTGTCAAAATTTTTTTGATCACCACCAATCATAACTGTAAGTGCACCATTTTCAGCACCAGCTTGACCACCGGAGATAGGAGCGTCTAAAAAACCAAAATTATTTTTAATAGAGTATTTATAAATTTCTCTAGCAATTGTAGCTGAAGCAGTTGTATTATCTATATAGATAGCATCTTTTTTAATTGTTTTGAAAATTCCATTATCTCCAAAAGTAACTTCTTTAAGATCATTATCATTTCCAACACATGTAAATATAAAATCAGCACCATCTGCAGCTTTAGCAGGTGTCTCTGCTTTTGAGCCTTTAAATTCAGCTATCCATTTATCAGCTTTTGTACTAGTTCGATTATAAACAGTTACATTGTGACCGGCTTTTGATATATAACCTGCCATTGGATAACCCATGACACCAAGACCTATGAAAGCAACATTACAAGACATATTTTAAAATGTTTAAAAGTTTAAGTTTAAAAGTAATTTTATTTGGTTTTATATTTACATTTTTTTCTAGTTTTGGACAGAGTTATTTTATTGGAATATTTAATTCTAGCATTAGAGCTGACTTATCAATTACACATGGACAATTTGGCACAATTTATGCCTCTGCTACTTTACTTAGTAGTTTAATATTAATGTGGATTGGAAAAAAAATCGATGACATGAATGTTTTCAAATTTTCTATATTTGTAATAATTTTATTATCTATTGCTTGTTATTTTTTTTCTACAATAAAAGCTGTACCTTTATTATTTGTTGGAATTTTTCTTCTTAGATTAAGTGGGCAGGGGCTAATGTCACATACTGCTTCAACTACAGTTTCTCGATATTTTGAAAAAACTAGGGGCAAGGCATTAAGTGTAACCTGGTTGGGTTTGTCAGCAGCTGAATTTATTTTGCCAGTTTTTATGGTTTTTTTATTAACAATTACAAGTTGGCAAAATATATGGATTTCTATTTCTGTCTTAGTTTTAATTTTTTTACCATTATCTTCATTTTTTTTAATTAATAAACTTAAGCTAGGTTCTAGAGAAACTTCTATTGAAGATAAAGCAAATGAATATAACAATATTAAACAATGGACAAGATCAGAAATTCTTAAAGATTATAGATTTTATATTATTTCTTTAAACATGTTGTCATTACCATCTATCGCAACAGGTGTTTTTGTTTATCAATCATTTATTCTTACCTCAAAAAATTGGGGTCCATTTATTATGGCACAATCATTTATGGTATATTCAATTTTGTCTGTAATTACTTTATCGATAAGTGGATTTTTGATTGATAAATATACAAGCAGAAAATTGCTAATATATATGAATATACCACTTTTTATATCTGCTATAATTTTATATTTATTTGATAGTCCATATTCATCTTTTGTATTTCTAGGGCTAATTGGTGTTTCTAATGGATTTGCAAATGTGCTAGGCTCTTCGACATGGGCTGAAATTTATGGTGTAAAATATATTGGATCAATTAAAGCTCTAACATCAGGGTTAATGGTACTTTCAACAGCCTTAGGAACAGCAGTGTTTGGAATTTTGATAGATGAAGGTTATACTATTAATTCAATTGCTGTATTTAGTGCAATTTACATTGCCATTATTGTGATATCGCTCTTCTTTTTCAGAAAAAAAATTGAACCAACATATATTTAAATATATCTTGATTTTTTAATAAGCTCGATATAAACACCCCCCATGGCAAGAGTCACAGTAGAAGATTGTATTGATAAAGTAGAAAGTCCTTACGAATTAGTTTTAGTTGCAAAAGAAAGAGCAACTCAACTTAATTCTGGTTTGGAACCTACTCTAGATAGAGATAATGATAAAAACACAGTTATTGCTCTTAGAGAAATTGCAATAGAAACTATTAAAGTTCCAGATCTAACCCAAAGTGCAATTTATAAATTAAGAAAGCATGTTGAGCAAGTTGATGATGGATCAGATGATGATGAAGATATAGGTGATGATTTTGAAAATATTTATAAAGGAGAAATATCAAAAAGTGGAGTACCAATATTGCCATCAAAAAGAGCTAGAAAAATACCTGAAAAGATTCAAGTTACTAAGGATGATGTAGAAGAATTAACTACAAAAGTAGAAGCAGATATTGATGTTAATCCAGAGGTAGAAATATCTTCCGAAGAAACAGAAGTTTCATTAGATGCATTAAAAGATAATGAAATAAAATCTGAAGATTCAGACCCTACAAATTCCTAAAAAAATAATATAAAATTCTAATATGAATAGGAAAGTTTCAGTAGCTCCTATGATGGATTGCACTGACCGTCATGAGAGATATTTTTTAAGACTAATAAGTAAAAATGTTCTTCTTTATACTGAAATGATTGTATCTGAAGCAATTAGTAGAGGGGATAAAAAAAAACTATTATCATTCAATATAAATGAAAAGCCCGTGGCCTTACAAATAGGAGGCTCATCACCCAAACTACTAGCTGAAGCTACTAAGGCAGGTGAAGATTTTGGATATGATGAAATAAATTTAAACTTAGGTTGCCCCAGTAAAAAGGTTGAAAAAAATAAATTTGGTGCGTGTTTAATGAAAGAACCAGATTTAGTAGCTGATTGTGTAAGCAAAATGCAAGCAGTAACAAAAATTCCAGTTACTATTAAAACAAGGATTGGTTATGATGACACAGAAGATTATGAAAACCTTTATAATTTTATTGAAAAAATAAAAAGTACTGGTGTTAAAACTTTTATTATTCATGCAAGAAAAGCAATTTTAGGAAAATTTACACCAAAACAAAATTTGAACATTCCACCTTTAAAATATGATTTTGTTTATAGATTAAAAAAAGATTTTCCTAATGAAGAGATTATAATTAATGGAGGAATAGTATCTACAAATGAAGTAAAAAATCATTTAAAAGAAGTTGATGGTGTTATGATTGGAAGATCTGCTTACCATACACCATATATATTAGCTGATATTGAAAAAGAAATTTTCAATAACGAAAACGTACTAAGTAGACAAGATATTATTGAACAATTGTTACCATACATAAGAGAAGAAATTAAAAAAGGTACTAGGTTAAATCAAATAATGAGACATACCCTAGGACTTTTTCATGGTCAAACTGGTTCAAGTTATTGGAAAAGATACTTAACTGAAAATATGTGTGTTCGTGATGCAGATGTAAAAAAAATTGATCATATTATGGATAAGATTAAATTTAATAATGTTGATACAGCGGTAGAACAATCTGCTTAATTCATTTTTAACAAACGATTATGCCTATTTTAGTATTTTAATGGTTCTAACAGCTATCCCTGTTGGTTTTGTTGCTGGCTTATTTGGAATTGGTGGAGGTTTAATTACAGTACCTTTTTTATTTTATATTTTTGGAACTCTAGGCTTGGATCAATCTTATATTATGCACTTAGCAGTAGGCACATCATTTGCAATTATTATACCAACTTCGATTGTCTCTGTATTAACTCACAATAAATTTAGAGCTGTAGATTTTGATATTGTTAAAAGCTATGGATTATTCGTTATATTTGGAGTTATTTCAGGAACTATTTTTGCTGCGACGCTTAAAACTAAATTTTTAGTACTTTTTTTTTCAGTAGTGATTTTTTTTTTAGGTTTTTATTTATTGATGCT
>Ga0209709_10001810_pt1 | contig 19350 bp, 18 predicted proteins | sample ArcticOcean_MG_C_2_FD_187435 | JGI IMG/M metagenome (GOLD analysis project Ga0209709, IMG submission 187435) | Marine microbial communities from western Arctic Ocean - ArcticOcean_MG_CB4_136 (SPAdes) (version 2) | ecosystem: Environmental > Aquatic > Marine > Oceanic | place: Arctic Ocean... | reverse complement strand
TAAAAGAGTGTAATAAAGTGAAAGATAATTTTTTAGTCTTGTTGGAACAAAAAAACCAGCCGCAATAAATACAAGAACAGCTATAAATGTAACATTTACTCTCCATTGCTCAGCATTAGGATACATCCCATACATAAACCTATTAAACCAAACCTTAATATAAACCCAACAAGCTCCACCACCAGTGCAAGCTTCTTTAGTATCACCAGTAAAATTGGCATCTAAAATAAGCCAATTTAATAATGGAGGTAATGCAAAAATTATAAGTAAAATTATAGACACACTTAAAGCAGCATTAAAATTACTTGTATTAATATTTTTATTTATATTATCTAGAATTTTTATACCTGAAAATTCAATTCTAATAAAATGAAGTCCAATAACTGCAAAAATTAACGGGGTAAAGAAATTAATAACCCTAGGTAAAAAAGAAGTAATGTTCAAATTTAAAAAATTACTCAAATAAAAATCAAAAATTCCAATGGCAAAAAAAACAACACCAAGTGCAAGAAATAAAGACAAATTATTATTATCTGGTTTTAATAAATTAATTTTTTTCATATTTTTATTTTTCTTGAATCGCAATCCTTTTATTGTACCAATTCATTAATAACGAAATACATAAACTAATAGTCAAATAAGTTGCCATTGTAATACCAACAATTTCTATAGCCCTACCCGTTTGCATCATCGCAGTTCCAGCAAAAACTAAAACTAAATCTGGATAAGCAATAGCTGCAGCAAGAGATGAGTTTTTTGTTAAGTTTAAATACTGATTAGTCGTTGGTGGTATAATAATTCTTAATGCTTGAGGCATAATTACTAATTTTAGAACCTGACTTGGGGTAAGGCCAATTGAGGCTGCTGCCTCTTTTTGACCTTTGCCAATTCCTTGAATTCCAGCTCTAACATTTTCAGCAATAAATGTTGCTGTATAAAGCGTAAGTGCCAGAGTAAGAGCAATTAACTCAGGTGGTATCTTTAACCCACCATCGAAAGTATAAGACGATTGTGACATTTGTCTGATTACAGGAAAACTCCAAGATAAATCTACACCACCAATTAAGAAAGTTAATAATGGTAATCCTATAAAAATTGCTGATGAAATAATTAATACTGGTAATCGTTTACCTTCTTGTTCTTGTTTCTTTTTTGCATATCTTACAAAGAAAAAAATTATGATTATTGAAATAATTATTGTTGTGAAAAAAATATCAAAGTTTGTCCAAATCGCAGCTGGCGTGTAAAGCCCTTTGATTGTCATATAGGATGAATTTAATAACAAGGGTGCATCTTCAAGCATTGGTAAAGCTCTTAATGCAGCAAAGTACCAAAAGAAAATTTGCAATAATAAAGGAATATTTCTAAAAAACTCAATGTAGAAAGAGGCTGTTTTTCTAATTAAATAATTTGGTGATAAACGCGCAACGCCTATAACGGCCCCTAATATGGTAGCTAAAATAATTCCTATAAAGGCTACTAGAAGTGTGTTTAGTAGTCCAACCAAGTAAGCTCTAGCGTATGTATGGGAACCATCATAATCTATTAATGAAAACTGTATATCAAAGGAAGCTTGAGTATTTAAAAAACCAAAACCGAATTCCAAACCTCTTGCACCCATGTTCTCTTGAGCGTTCATCGTAAAGAAACCAAATACCAATACTATAAATAGTAAAGTTAATAGTTGAGGTAAAATTTTTTTAAATTTCATTTGTGAGACATTATAAAAAAAGGGCTAGATAAATCTAGCCCTTTTTAAATTATTTTAGATAATAATTATCTAGCTGGTGGAGTGTATAGTAGTCCACCTTTAGTCCAAATATTATTTGGACCTCTGTCAGGCAAAATACCAGTGTCAGCTATATTTCTCTTATAACTTTCACCATAGTTTCCAACTTGCTTGATAATTCTTAAGCTCCAGTCTTGATCTAGACCTAAGTACGATCCTAATTCACCTTCAGAACCAACTAATCTTTTAACAGCTGGATTTTCTGAAACCTTCATAGCATCAGCATTTGAAGAAGAAATACCATATTCTTCAGCTTCGATCATTACGTTTAGAGACCATCTTACGATGTCTTCCCAAACTGCATCACCTTGACGTACAACGGGTCCTAGAGGCTCTTTAGAGATAGTCTCTGGTAACACTAAGTGATCATCAGGGTTAGTCATTTTTGTTCTCTGTGCCGCTAGACCAGATTTATCAGTTGTGTATGTATCACATCTGCCTGAGTCATAAGCCGCAACAACTTCATCAGCTTTTTCAAAAGCAACTGGCTCATAAGAAATTCCTTTTGAATTAAAGAAGTCTCTCATGTTTAGCTCAGTAGTAGTTCCGATGTTAGTACAAGCTGAAATTCCATTTTTGAATTGGCTTGTAGAAGTAATTCCCGAGTCTTTTCTTACCATGAAACCTTGACCATCATAGAAGTTTACACCAACGAAAGTTACACCAAGATCAGCATCTCTTGAAAGCGTCCAAGTTGTGTTTCTTGACAAGATATCAATCTCACCAGAAGTAAGAGCTGTAAATCTTTCTTTAGCACTTAGTGGAGTGAACTTAACTTTGTTCGCATCACCTAATACTGCAGCAGCAACTGCTCTACATACATCAACATCAACACCAGTCCAATTTCCAGCTGCATCAGCATTTGAAAATCCTGGTAAACCTTGAGATACACCACATCTTACAAAACCTTTTTTCTGAGTGTTTTTAAGAGTTTTTGACTTCTTAGCGGCCATTGTTTCTGTTGTAAAAACAAACAGAACTGCAACCATAGCAACTAGAGAAGTTAATTGTTTTACGTATTTAAACATTTTTTATTCCTCTGTTTTATTTATTTATTTGTTAACAAATAATTCAAATATAATTGAATTATAATGCACTATGTATGATTGTTAAAATTGATCAACGATAAATTAATATTATAAAATAATTAAAAACCTATATGTTGTGTAAATACCCAGAACAGCTTATAGATCTAGGGTGGTGCGCTCTGGTGGACTCGAACCACCGACCCTCGGTTTAGAAAACCGATGCTCTATCCAGCTGAGCTAAGAGCGCAAATATAAATATTAACTATATTTATAGTATGAATTTAGTTTTTAAAAAGAAATTTTTTTACAATTATCAATAAAGTTAATAACTCAACTCTACCAATTATCATAAATAAAATTAGATAGCATTTTATCAAAAAATGTAAATCTGAAAAATTAAAGTCACTCATTCCATACATGGATGAATTCACGGTATTCATTAGTGTTAAAATGGATAGTTTAAAAGAACTTTCAAAATCAATGCCACTTAAAGTCAATAAATAAGTTAAAAATAATAAAGAAATAATAAATATTATTATAGATAAAAAATATTTATAGATTTCATTTAATTTAAAGGATTCTTTAGAAAATAAATGTTTATTAATAAAGATGTTTTTTGGCTTACTGTAAGAAAGAATTTCATTAATTGAATATTTGAATAATGAATAAACTTTTAAGAACCTAATCCCAGAACTAGTAGAAAAAAAAGAGCCTCCAATTATCACAAGGATTAAAAATATAAAAGATTGTCTAGTGGAGCCACTGTTAATAGAGAAACCAATGTTTGAAACACTGCTAGTCAATGATAAAAATAGTTCACTAGAATTATTTTCAAAATTAAAAAATACAAAAAATAAAAAAAGTAATATTAAAAGATAAAATAGCAGGTGGATATCCTCATTAAGAAAATTAAAGTTACGTTTCTTTGTAAATAATAAATTATAGGACAAAAATATACTAAAGAATGATGTGAGCATTAATAACGATGTAACAATTATCTGAGAATTGTTAACCAAAATATTGGATAAATTATTTGTAGGTAAAAAACCTCCAGAAGAAATTAAAGTCATAGCTAAATTTAAAGAATTAAACAATCTGATATTAAAAAAATTAAGAATGATGAAGATACCCAGGGTGATTAATGAATATAATAAAAAAATTTTTAGAGATTGTTTCAAAGTTTCAAATTTATCAAATGAAATAAAATTTGTTAAGGATTTCTTAAAACTGTGATCAAAAATATCTATTAATAATATTATAGAAAATAAGAAATATAGACCACCAATCCACTGAGATGAAGATCTCCATAAAATTAAACTTTGATCAATATGATTAATATTATTAAAAATTGTAAATCCAGTTGAGGTAAACCCAGAAATTGACTCAAAATAGGAGTCAATAAAAGTTAAATTATAAATACTCAAATAAAAAGGTATTGAAATAATTAAAGGGAGTAAAAAATAACCCAAAAAAATTGTTAATATTTTTTCATAAATTGTAGTTTTTTTTCCATCTTTATCTTTAATGAAATAAAATATTATTGCAAAAAATATTGATACAAAAAAAGTATAAATATATGTGTTTAAGTTTAAATAGAGATTTAAATAATATGAATAAATAATATTAAAAAAGGAAAGTATTGAAATTATTCCACAAAAAATACTCAAGTAAATGAGTTTAAGATAATTCATTAGTTCTAAATAGAGCTTAAACGAAACATATTTTCAACAACATGTAAAAAATCTTTTTTAGCTAAAAGAACAACAATATCCTCTTTTTTGAATATAAAGTTTGATCGTGGAATTATAACTTCTTCCCCTCTTAATATTGCTCCAACTCTAATCTCATCTGGAAGATTTGAATTTTTCAATTCTTTATTAACCAATTCAGATGTTTCAATAATTTCGGCTTCTATGATTTCGTATTCTCCATTTAATAAACTGTATGCATTCTCAATTGTGCCTTTATGAATGTGTTTCAATATACTTGATACAGTATTCATTCTTGGATCAATAAAATCATCTATTTTTAAAGAAGATTGTAATAAAGAGTAATTAGATTTATTTATCAAGGCCATAGTTCGTTTGTCATTTAATATACTTTTATCTTTAGTAAATTTTTCAACTAGCACACTTACCATCAAATTATCTTCATCGTCATTTGTAAGAGCTAATACAGTTTGAACTTCATCCAAATTAGCTTCCAATAAAACTTCTTCATCAAGTGCATCTCCATTAATAACAATAGTATTATTAAGTTCACTAGCAATAAGTTCTGCTCTTTCTTTATTTTTTTCAATAATTTTAACTCTTGCAGAATCAAAACTTTCTTCAAGGTTTTTTGCTAAGTTAAAACCTATATTTCCACCACCAATTATTAAAATTTTATTTGAAATTTTTTCATTATGACCAAATGCTTTTAAAGTATCTTGCATCTGTGATGCATTAATAAAAACATAGGCCTTATCATCCTTGAACATAATATCATTTTTTTTAAGAGTAACAAACTTGTCATTTCTAATAACACCCAAAATATTTGCATCTAATTTTGGAAATTTTTCCGTCAGTTTTTTAAGTTTAATATCTATTAATGGACATTTATCATTGATTAAAATTTCAAGTAATCTAATCTTATTATTCGCAAATGGCACGTTATCTAATGCACCCGGAGCTTCTAATTTCCTTTGTAAAGATTTTGCTATCTCAATCTCTGGTGAAATAATTACATCTATAGGTAAATTTTCTTTACCATACACTTTTGTAAATTTTGGATTTAAATAGTCTTGAGATCGTATTCTTGCTATTTTTTTTTGAACATTAAAAATCGAAAATGCAATCTGGCATATAAGCATATTAATTTCATCGTTTCGAGTTACTGCAATAATCATATCTGCATCTGAAGCGTTAGCTTTTTCTAGGATAGAAGGATAAGTTGCTTTACCAACAATAGCCTTTACATCAAGTGAATCATCAATTTTTTGAATATCTTCACTTGACTGATCAATGATAGTGATAGAGTGACCTTGTTCACTTAAGATTTTAGCTATAGTAAATCCAACTCTACCTGCTCCACAAACTATTATATTCATTTAGTTTAGTTCCCTGATACCTAGACCTTTAAGCTTTCTATGTAAGGCTGATCTTTCCATGCCGATAAAATCAGCAGTTTTTGATATATTACCATTAAATTTATTCAATTGAGTAGTTAGATACTCCTTTTCAAAATTTTCTCTAGCTTCTTTTAATGGCACAGATAAAGAGTTTTCAGCAGTTGTAATGCTAAAATCAGCGGTTTTTAATGATTCCTTAATAATATTAGAAACCTTATCATCACTACTATCAGGTGAAAGTATCGCTATGCGGTCAATCAGATTTCTTAATTCTCTAACATTACCTGGCCAATCGTAATTAAGTAGATATTCATTATTGATATCTAAATTTAGTTTTTCTAAATTATAATTGGCAGCAATTTTTTTTGAAAAATATTCTACTAAGTGAGGAATATCAGAAATTCTTTTTTTAAGTGGTTCTATGTTAATTTCAAATACATTAAGACGATGATAAAGATCTCCTCTAAAATTTCCTGCTTCTATTTCTTTTTTAAGATCTTTGCTTGATGAACATATAATTCTAACATTGACATTTACATCATGCGCGCCATTAATTCTTTTAAATTTTTGATCAATTAAAACTCTTAAAATTTTAGATTGCGTTTCAAGAGGGATTTCACAAATTTCATCTATTAAAAGAATTCCAGCCGTTGCTTTTTCAAGAGCTCCATAAGAAATTGAACCATCATTTTTTTCTTCCCCAAATAATTCTTGCTCATACTTCTTAATATCAAGTAATGCCCCATTAAGAATTATAAATGGCCCTTTTTGACGTTTTGATCCTTTGTGTATTTTTCTAGCAATTAATTCTTTACCTGACCCTGTTGGACCATTAATAAAAATTCTACTTTCAGAGATGGAAATCTTATTAATTTGATCCCTAATTTTTTTAGTATTATCACTAACTCCAATAAAATCATATGAAGAAAAAAGTTTATCCTCAAACTCTTTATTCTTATTTCTTAAATTAATATTTTCAACAGCACGATTTACAAAATTTAATAACCTTACTTGGTTAAAAGGTTTTTCAATAAATTCAAATGCTCCAGCTTTAAGAGATTTAATGGCCATTTCGACGTTTGCATGACCAGTAATAATAATTACAGGAATATTTTTATCCTTTTTTTTAATATGTGATAATAATTCTAAGCCATCATTATCACCCTTATCCAGTTTAACATCAATAATTGCAACATCTGGTAATTTTTTATCAATTTCAGTTAAAGCTTGATTGTAATTAGCTGCAAGTCTTGTTTTAAAACCAGAGTCAATTATTAAATCATTTATGATATTTCTAATATCTATATTATCATCAATAATTAATATTTCTGTACTCATTGTTTTTTAAATCTAATTTGTACCTTAGCACCATAATCTAATGATGAAAAATTTAGCGATCCATTGTGATCATTAATTATTTTGTTTACAATTGCTAAACCTAAACCAGTACCATTTGCTTTAGTTGTAAAATATGGGTTTAAAATATCTTTTATGTTATCTGTAAATATTCCAAATCCAACTCCGTTATCTATAATCATAAAATCTATATAGGTAAAATTTTCATTTAATTCTATATCTATTTTACCTTTGTAATTAGAGTTATGCTGCCTTTTTTCTTGAATACTTTCAATCGAATTTTTTATCAAATTAAAAAATACTCTACTTATTTGCTCACTATCAGAATTAAAAAATATATCACTATTTGGTGATTTAATGTTTATTTCTATCGTCTCATCTAATTCTTTTAGCAAATTAATATTATCTTTTGTTATGTGGGATAGATTATTGTCTTTTAAAATAGGTTTTGGCATTCTTGCAAAATCAGAAAACTCATTAACTAAATTTTCAATTTGTTTTATTTGTTTTCCTATAATCTTTAAACTTTTGGTAAAATCTTCTTTTTCACCAGCTTCAAGTTTTTCTGAATATTTTGTTTTTAAACGGTCTATAGTTAATTGAATAGGTGTTAGAGGATTTTTAATTTCATGTGCTAATTTTCTAGCTAAATTTTCCCAGGCTTCGTGTCTTTCATTTATAATTAATTTTTCTTGCTGATTTTTTAATTGATTAATCATTGAATTAAAATTCTTATTTAAAAGTTCCATGTCTTTGTCTGTTTTAAATTCAGGAACTTTAATATCTAGGTTTCCTTTTCCAATATTTGATGAGGCAATAATTAAATTATTAATGGATCTAAAAAATCTAGAAGAAAATCTTATTGCAATTGATATAGATACAAATAATAACAATGAAACGACAACAAGATAGATTAATACAAACGAAATTTTTATACCAGTTTGCTTATTCAAAACTGTATAATAAAAGTTAAGCGCTTCCTGAGATTCTACTAAATATTGTGAAATTTTTTTATCTAAATATTTTATTATATATAAATACTTGCCTTCAAAATTTTCTAACTTAATTAATGAGGCTGATCTATTTTCAAGAGCATTTATAATTTTAAGTGGTCTTTTGTCATTCAAAACCATTTCAAGGGCATCGGGCAAGGGTCGCTGATAAGACGAAATGTCATCTAGCGTAGTTAAATAAAGGTTGCCATTTTCATTTATAATATGCACCTCATCCATTCCTCTAATTATTTTCTGTGTATTGAGAAAACTTTTAAATTGAGCTTCATTCCTATTTAAAAAATTTATACTTTTGTTTAAATCGTATGCAATTAATATTATTTCAGATTGAGCTTTTGTTTTGACTTCCTCTGTGTAACTTTTTGCTATTTCATATGAATTATTAACTGCTGTAGTAACTTTTTTATCTAAATATTTGTCTAGTGCAAATGATAATAAAAATAGTGAAAATAAAGAAATTAATATTGATGGTATTAAAGTAAATAAAGCAAAAAAAGTTATATATTTTCTGTTCGCTCTAGATCCACTTATATCAATATCAATTTTTAATGATTTATTAACTTCTATAAAAATCACTAAAAAAAGAATTAGTAATAAAGCGATGTTAACAATTAAAAGTAATTGTAGGTTTCGGTCATTTAAAGTAATAAAGCTTTTATCTATAAATGTTAAAAAAGTTAAAAATGCTAGAAATAGTGTAATAATGAAGACTAAGCCAATTAATGCATTTTTTTTGATAAAATCGATCATTATGAGATAAATAGATTAATAAATATTTTTATCATGAATAGCTGTTTTATAATACTTGCTGGAGGAGAAAGTAAAAGATTTAATTCAAAAGTTCCTAAATCTTACCACTTTTATAAGGGGAAACCCTTGCTGCTTCATTCAATTGATAAAGCTAAAAATTATGAAAAATTTTACAAAATAGTATTAGTTATTAATAAAAAACATCAAAATTTAATTAAAAAACTAAAAATTAAAGATGTCAAAATTATTGAAGGTGGAATCACAAGAGCTCAATCAGCTTACAAAGCTTTAAAAAGTATTAAAAACTACAATATTAAAAATGTGATAATTCATGATGCAGCTAGGCCTAACTTTTCATTAAAATTGTTGGATAAATTAAATAAAGAGCTAAAAACACATGATTGTGTAATACCTGCGATCCAGAGTAATGATTCAATTAAACAGAAATTTTCAAAAAAGATAAGAAACTTAAAAAGAAAAAATGTTTATCTAATTCAAACACCACAAGCATTTGATTATAAAAAATTATATAGTCTACAAAATGATAAAAGTGCTGATATTTCAGATGACGCAAGTTTATTTGTAAATGCTGGAAAAAAAATAAAAATTATTAAAGGTGAAATTAATAATAACAAAATTACTATAAATTCAGATATCAAAATAGATAATTTTATTAAGTATGGATTGGGATTTGATGTTCATAGATTGGTTCTAAATAAAAAATTATATCTTGGTGGGATTAGAATACCATCACTTCTTGGAACCTTAGGTCACTCAGATGGAGATCCTGTATTACATGCCGTAACAGATGCAATACTTGGGGCGTGTGGTATGGGTGATATAGGAGAAAAATTTTCAGACAAAAATAAAAAATTTAAAAACATAAGATCTACAATCTTATTAGAAAAAATAATTGATGAGGTAAAAAATAAAGGATACTTAATTAATAACATTGATATCAATATTATTACTCAAAAACCCAAGATTCAGAAATATAAAAAAAAAATTACAAATTGTATTGCAAAAATATGTAAAATCTTACCAACTCAAATCAATATTAAAGGTAAAACAGCTGAAAAACTAGGTGTTATAGGTAAAGAAAAAGCTATAGCATGTGAGGTAATAGCTTCTGTAATTAAATATGATTAAAATTTTTAATTCTCTTTTAGTAACAATGTTTGGCTTGGGTAAGATAAAACTTATGCCAGGTACATTTGGATCATTTGCTACAATTATTCTCCTTTTTTATTTATTTCACATACTTAAAATTCCATCAAATATGATTTTAATTGGATGGATAATTATTTTTATATATTCTTTTTATGCAGTTTCAGCCCATATAAGAAATAGTAAAAATAAAGATCCAGGAGAAATTATTATTGATGAGTTTTTAGGTCAATCTATACCAATTTATCTTTATGAAATATCACATGGAACAACTAAGGAAAGTAATGAAGCTATTATATATTATGGGTTATTTTTTATACTATTTAGATATTTTGATATTATGAAGCCCTTCCCAGTAAACTTTTTTGATAAAAACTTTAAAAATAGTTTTGGAGTAATTATGGATGATATATGTGCGGGGCTATATGTTGTTCTAACGCTTGTTTGCTTCATGATCCTTAAAAGTTATGTTTTGTAATGAAAAATTTAGCTGATAAACTTGTCAAAAAACTAATACAAAAAAAACTTAAAGTTTCATTTGCTGAATCTTGTACTGGTGGATTGTTGTCCAGCACAATTACATCTATAAGTGGTTCCTCAAAAGTATTTAATTTAGGACTAGTCACATATTCCAATAAAACAAAGATTAATATTCTTAAAGTTCCAAAGAAAATCATAACCAAATATGGTGCAGTAAGTTATGACTGCTGTTTATCAATGGTTAAAAGTTTAAGTAAAATTAGCAAAGCAAATATATCAGTATCAATTACTGGTATTGCTGGCCCAAATGGTGGAACTAAATTAAAACCAGTTGGCTTAGTTTATATCGGAATTAAAAATGGAAATAGAATTAGTGTTCAAAAGAATTTATTTAAAAGTAAGAGCCGAATTTTAATTCAAAAAGCTACTACTCTCAAAGTTTTAAAGACGTTGTTAACTCTTAAATAATTGGTTAGCTCTTTTTTGAAAAGAATCAGCAATTTTATCAAGTCCATATTGAAATGAAGTTGTCATTAAGATATTTAAAAATTTATTTTTAATTTCAAAATCTACATCAAAGTAAATTTCTGTTCCATCTTTATGGTCTTCAAAACTCCACTTATTATCCAAATACTTAAGTGGGCCATCTATATTAGTAACATAAATAGAATTAAGCTTTTTATCAAATTTTACATCACTTTTATAAGTATCTTTAAAGAGTCCTTTGCCGATTGTTAAGTCTGCAATAATGTTTATAAAATCATCACTATCATTCTTTTCATAAATTTTTGCATCAATACAATATGGTACGAAGTTTGGATATTTTTCTATATCTAGAACTAAATCAATAAGCTGTTTTTTCTCACATTCAATTAAACGCTTAACAGATGCTCTAGGCATTAATTATTTAATCTATTTTTTTGTAATTGTGCAAAATCTTCATCTGCATGATATGACGATCGAGTTAAAGGAGTTGAAGAAACTAATAAAAAACCTTTAGATTTTGCAATAGTTTCTAACTCTTTAAATTCACTTGGATGATAATATCGATCTAACGGATGATGTCTTACAGAAGGTTGTAAATATTGTCCAATAGTTAAAAAATCTACATCTGCTGCTTTTAAATCATCCATCACTTGAACAATTTCATCTTTAGTTTCACCCAAACCAACCATTAATCCAGATTTAGTAAAAACATTTTTATTAATAAGTTTTGCATTTTTTAAAAGTTCTAAGGATGAAAAATACCTTGAACCAGGTCTTACTTTTAAATAAAGCCTTGGTACAGTTTCAATGTTATGATTAAATACATCGGGATTAGCTTTTAATACTATTTTATAAGCCTCTCCTTTTCTAAGAAAATCTGGGGTTAAAACTTCAATTGATGTATTGGGATTTAATTTTCTAGTTTGATTAATGACATCATAAAAGTGATTTGAGCCACCGTCTTCTAAATCATCTCTATCAACGGAGGTTATAACCACATGTTTTAGATTTAGCTTTTGTACTGCATCAGCAATTTTAACAGCTTCTAATGGATCTAATTTACCAGGCTTGCCAGTTTTAACATCACAAAATGCACAAGCTCTCGTACATGTATCACCCATAATCATAAATGTTGCATGCCTTTTACTCCAGCATTCAGTTATATTCGGACAGTTAGCTTCCTGACAAACAGTTACTAAATTATTGTTATTAACAATTGTTTTAGTTAAGAAAAATTCTTTACTATTAATAAGTTTAGATCTGATCCAATCAGGTTTTTTTTTAATTGGATTTACTGGTTTATTAACTTTTTCTGGATGTCTAATTGTCATTCTTTTTAATTATATAAAGGGTCTCTTCATCTTTGCCAAACAAAAACTTTTCACGAATTAATGTCTCTACATAATCTAGGTCTATATTATCAATTAATAAAGAGTTTTTAAATTCAAGATCTTTAATTTTTTTTGTTAAGTCTGTCTCTTCATTATGCAAGTTTACTAAAATTTCTTTTTTTTTAAAATAAGAAAAAAGACCTCTTTCACCTTCTAAAAAATTAAAAAAAAAATAAAGTATTAAAAAAGTGGAAATCAATAAAAAATAATTCTTTTTTATTTTATCAAGCATTAATTGATTTTATTCATTATAGCTTTTTTTCCAAGCTCTTCTTCAATGCGTAGTAATTGGTTATATTTAGCCACTCTTTCTGACCTGGATAAAGAACCTGTTTTAATTTGATTTGAATTTGTACCTACAGCAAAATCTGCAATGAAGGTATCTTCACTATCTCCAGATCTATGAGAAATTATTGTTGTATAGCCAATAATTTGAGCAAATTTAATAACCTCTAGTGTTTCTGAAACTGTGCCAATTTGGTTGAGTTTAATCAATATTGAATTTGATGTGTTGTTTAAAAAACCTTTTTTAAGTCTTTCTAAATTAGTAACATAAAGATCATCTCCAACAATTTGTACATTTTTAACTGACCTCATAATGTTGCTCCATGAAGTCCAATCATTTTCTCCAAATGGGTCTTCTATAGATTTAATTTTGTATTTATTTATTATTTTTTGATATTTTTTGATCGACTGATCTACGGAAATATACTTTTTTGAATGAATTGAATATTTATTTTTCTTAGATAATTCATTTGCTGCAACATCTAAACATATAGAGACATCTTTACCATTTTTAAAGCCAGATTTATTGATTGCAGCCACAACTAAATCTAGAGCTTTTTCGTTACTATTAATCATAGGAGCAAAACCTCCTTCATCTCCCACAGATGTCGATAAGCCCTTTTTTTTAATTAAATCTCTTAAGTTATTAATTATAATAAAGCAAATTCTCATAGCTTCTGAAAAGCTTTTCGCTTTATCAGGTCTAATCATAAATTCTTGAATTCTTAAACCATTGTTTGCGTGTGCCCCACCATTAATAATATTCATTAAAGGATACGGTAATTTATAATTATTTTTTACTAAAAATGTTTTGTATAAGGGTATATTCTTAATTTTTGCAGAAAGTTTTTTAGCGGCCATTGATACGGCTAAAGTAGTATTAGCACCTAAATTTGTTTTTTGCCTTGTACCGTCTAGGTTGATTAAAGTTGTATCTATACGTGTTTGATCGTGAATGTTCGTGCCACTTAATTTTTTTGAAATTTTGGAATTAACTAGGTTAACAGCACTTAAAACACTTTTGCCTAAATATCTTTTATTATTTTTATCTCGTTTTTCAAAAGCTTCATACGATCCTGTTGATGCTCCAGATGGACATATAGCAGATGCACTTAGGTTTTTAGAGTAAACCTCAGCTTCAATTGTTGGGTTACCTCTGCTATCAAAAACTTGACGAGCTCTTATTTTTAAGATTTTACTCATTTATTTTTTAATTAAATTATCAATTTCGAATAGCTGAGATAGTAATTTTTCTAATTTGTCTAAAGGAACCATGTTGGGTCCATCAGATGGAGCGTTATCTGGGTCTTGATGTGTTTCAATAAAAACACCTGCTACACCAACAGCAACAGCTGCTCGTGCTAAATATTCTACAAATTCTCTTTGTCCACCACTAGTTTCACCTAATCCACCAGGTTGTTGCACGGAATGTGTTGCATCAAAAATAACAGGATAACCATTTTTTGCCATAATAGGTAAAGACCTCATGTCAGAGACCAGAGTGTTGTAACCAAAGCTTGCGCCTCTTTCAGTGACTAAAATATTGTTATTACCTGAGTCTGCAATTTTTTTAGTTACATTGACCATATCCCATGGAGCAAGGAATTGACCTTTTTTAACATTAATAATTTTTCCAGTTTTAGCAGCAGCAATAAGTAAATCTGTTTGTCTGCATAGAAATGCTGGTATTTGCAATACGTCTGCATGAGGTGCTACTATAGAGCACTGTTCAGCGTTGTGTATGTCAGTTAATATTGGAACATCTAGTTCTTTTTTAATTTTATCAAATATAGGTAAAGATTGTTCAAGACCAGCTCCTCTTTTTCCTTTTATACTAGTTCTATTAGCTTTATCAAAAGAGGTCTTGTAAATAAACCCCATATTAAATTTGGAAGTAATTTCTTTAATTTTACCAGCCATATCCATAGCATGTTGTTCGGTCTCAAGCTGACATGGTCCTGCAATAATAAAAATTTTATTATTATTTGAAATCTCTATATTTCCACAATTAACTTTTATATTTTTCATTAATGATTTTTAGCTGCCTTGATAAACGAAGAGAATAAAGGATGTGGTGCCAAAGGTCTAGATTTAAATTCAGGATGGAACTGGACAGCAACAAACCAAGGGTGGTTTTTTAACTCAATTATTTCAGGTAACTTGTTATCTGGTGATAATCCTGAGAAAATTAGGCCATTTTTTTCAAACTGATCCTTGTAGCCAATATTAACTTCATATCTATGTCTATGTCTTTCTTGAATTGATTTTGATTTATAAATCTTTTTAATCAGTGAATTTTCTTTTAATCTTGCTTCGTAAAGACCAAGCCTCATAGTGCCACCAAGATTTTTATCAGTTCCTATTATTAACTTACCATTTTTATTCCATTCAGTAATTAAACCAATAATTGGTGTTCCACCAGTTCCAAACTCACTGGAAGTAGCTTTCTTAAGATTTAATTTGTTTCTAGCAAACTCAATAATTGCCATTTGCATTCCAAAACAAATACCCAAAAAGGGAATTTTTTTTTCCCTGGCAAATTTTATTGCTTCAATTTTACCTTCTGTGCCTCTTTTACCAAATCCTCCTGGTATTAAAATTCCAGAAACTCCTTTTAATTTTTTTTTAATTTCTGAAATTTTCAAACTTTCAGAATCTATTCTTACTAAGTTAACTTTTAAATTATTATGAATTCCACCATGTGTTAGTGCTTCATCTAATGATTTATAAGCATCTTTAAGATCAACATATTTACCAATAATTGCAATGTTGATTGATTTTTTTGTATGTAAAATAATTTTTGTAATTTTTTTCCAAGGATTTAAGTTAACTTTTTTCTTTGATTTAATTTTAAAATATTCAAGAACTTGTCTATCTAAATTTTCTCTATTAAAGCTAATTGGTGCCTCATAAATAGTTTTTACATCAACTGTTTGGATTACATTTTGAAAATCAACATTGCAGAATAAAGATATTTTTTTTCTGTGTGCTAAGGGTATAGGCCTTTCAGATCTACAAATAATAATGTCTGGTTGAATACCTAGGCTTCTAAGCTCTTTTACCGAGTGTTGAGTTGGTTTTGTTTTAATCTCGTCTGATGCCCTTAGATATGGAACTAAAGTTAAGTGAATAAATAAAGCATTTTTTTTACCAACATCATTTGAAAATTGTCTGATAGCTTCAACAAAAGGAAGGCTTTCGATGTCTCCTACTATTCCACCAATCTCACATATTACAAAATCCTCTTTTGAGGTGTCTTTTTTAATAAATTCTTTAATACGATCTGTAATATGAGGGATAACTTGAACTGTCTTTCCAAGATATCCTCCTTTACGCTCTTTTTTTAAAACATCACTATAAATTTTTCCAGTTGTAATGTTGTCTGATTTTTTTGCTGATGTTCCTGAAAATCTTTCGTAATGACCTAAATCTAGATCTGTTTCTGCCCCATCATCAGTTACAAAAACTTCTCCATGTTGAAATGGACTCATTGTTCCAGGATCAACATTTAAATAAGGATCCAATTTTCTTAAACGAACTTTAAATCCTCTTGATTGAAGTAAATAAGCCAGTGAAGCTGAAGAAAGACCTTTTCCTAAAGATGAAACCACACCGCCGGTAACAAAGATATATCGCGCCATGGAATTATCTTATAGCGATTAATTAGTGAATTGAAAAGTATTAATTATTATTTTCAGGAATTGATGGAGTATCATCAGATTTTTCTTCAATTTGATCTAAAACAGAATTAGTTGGTGTTAATTCAGCTCTAGATATAATTGTAAGTGCAAGGCTACAAATTATAAATAAAGTAGCCACTACAGCAGTGGCTTTACCCATAAAATTACCCGCTGATCTTGAAAGCATGAAGTTATCTTGCGAAACACCTATTCCAAGGGCTCCACCTTCAGATTTCTGAAGAAGTATTAAAAGCACAAGTATTGCTGCAAGTACTAAATTAAATACTAATAAAAAGTTTTCCATGACGACTAACTATATGTTTTCTTAACTATATCAATAAATTTTTTAGCATTTTGTGAGGCTCCACCGATCAGAAAACCATCTATGTTATTAACTTTTTTTAAGTCTACAATATTTTGAGGATTAACAGAACCACCATATAAAACTTTTGGAGTTTTGTCCTTAAATTTACTTTTAATAAAATTAATTGTTTTCAAAAGATCATTAGATTTTGGAACAATACCTGTGCCTATAGCCCAAACAGGCTCATAAGCTATAAAGATGTTTGATTTGTTTTTTATACCCTTTAATCCAATTTGAATTTGTTTTGATAAAACTGATTGTGTTTTTTTATTTCTTTTTTCAGTTAAAGTTTCACCTATACAAAAAATAATTTTTAATTTTGCTTCTAGTGCACTTTTAATTTTTAAATTAATTAAATCATTATTTTCACTTTTTTCTCTATTTTCTGAATGTCCAATAATTACAAATTGTGCACCGACATTTTTTAACATACGAGAATTAACAAAACCTGTATATGGGCCATAACTTTCACTTTCGTGACAATTTTGACCTCCAATGCCTATTTGACAGTTTTTAAATTTTTTTGAGAACGAGCTAATTAAGGTGTAGGGAGGGCAATAAATCAATCTTCCTTTATTTATCTCTTTAGATTTAGAAAATTTAATAACTTTATTTAATGTATTTAATGAAGATAAATTCCCATACATTTTCCAATTAGCTATAAAATACATATATTTATTTGTCATAATGAAAAATTTAATCTATAGCTTTGTATTTTACAGATCAATATATTTATAATACAATAATGAACTTCTATAGAAAATTTTCAAAAAAAAAAATCGGTGGATTTTTACTAATTCTAGTTATTATTATAGCTTTTGGCTTTGGTGGTTTTGGTGGTGGATTTAATATTGGCAATCAAAACAATATTGCAAAGATAAATAATACAAATATATCAACTCAAGATTTTATGGATTATCTAAATAAATCTGGGCTAAGTCAAAAAGTGATAAAAGATAATATTGATAAAAATATTATTGAAGAACTTCTATCTACTTTAGTGTCGACAACATTGCTAGATCTTGAAATTAAAGAATTAAACCTTACGATGACAGGTGATGTGTTAATTGAAAGAATTAAAAATAATACAAACTTTCATGATGAAAATGGTTTGTTTAAAAGAACTCTATATGAAAAATTTATACTAACTAATAACATATCAGCACCTATTTTTGAAGAACGATTAAAAAATAATGAACTTCAAAAACAATTATTTACATACATAAGTGGTGGAACAAAATCTCCTGAGTTTATGGTTAATAAATTTTATAAGGAAAACAATAAAAAGCTACGTATTGATTATTTAAATCTTCAGACGTTTTATAAGAAAACTGAAAATTTTACTAATGATGAGATAAAAATTTTCGTAAAAGAAAATGCTGACAAACTAAAACAAGATTATATAGATTTTTCTTATGTAAATATTAGTCCAAAAAATTTAATTGGATTAGAGGAGTTTAACCAAGATTTTTTTGATAAAATTGATGATATTGAAAATAAAATATCTAAAAATGTAAGTTTTAAATCTATTACACAAGAACTTAACTTAACTCCAATTAAGATAAGTGCCCACATCAATCTTGATAATGAAAAAACAATAGAAAATATAATTTATAACTCCAGAAAAGATAAAATTGCAATTCTTGAAGATAATGGGTCCTATATTTTCTATAATATAGACAATCTCAATACTAAATTACCTAGCTTAGATGAAGATAAATTTAAAAAACAAATTAAAAATCTATTGTTTCAAAAAAAAAAATATGAATTTAATCAAAAAATTATGACTGAAATAAATGAAAAGAAATTCAACCAAATATCTTTTGATAAACTTGGAAAAGACAACGTTCAAAAAATAAAACTAAACTCAATTAGAGATAATAAAAAATTTGAAATTAATTCGATTAAAATTTTATATTCTTTACCTATTAATTCATTTACTTTAATTGGAGACGATCAAAACAATGTATTTGTCGCAAAAACACTAAGTTATGAAGTGGAAAATATAAAAAAGATGTCTGATAAATTTAAAAAGATGGCTATTGAAGAAGGAGCTCAAAATAAAAAAGGTATTTTAAAATCTTATGATTTATTTTTAAATAAAAGATATCAAGTTGTGATTAATGAAAAAACCCTTGATAGAGTAAAAAATTACTTTAGATAATGCTAAATCGAAACTTTAACGATTTTAAGTTTCAGCACAAAAGAAAAAAAAATCAAATTTTATATACTTCTAGGAAAACAAAGAATGATCGTGAAGTTTTAAATTTAATTGATAATTTTCTCAGTGAAAAAAATAGCTTTGTTTTTGAGTCGGTTGAGAAAGGAAAAATCAGAGGTAGATATACTATATTTGGTAAAAACCCTGATAAAATTTGGGAATTTAATAATAAAAACTCCTATTTAATTACAAATAATGTTAAAAAAAAAATTAAGGGATATCCTGATAAAA
>Ga0209709_10001809_pt1 | contig 19351 bp, 31 predicted proteins | sample ArcticOcean_MG_C_2_FD_187435 | JGI IMG/M metagenome (GOLD analysis project Ga0209709, IMG submission 187435) | Marine microbial communities from western Arctic Ocean - ArcticOcean_MG_CB4_136 (SPAdes) (version 2) | ecosystem: Environmental > Aquatic > Marine > Oceanic | place: Arctic Ocean... | reverse complement strand
TTATCAACGTGATAGAAGAAGATAAACGTGGATACAAAGCAGTACAATTAGGTTTTGGTAATATTAAAAGTTCAAAACTGACAAAAGCTATGAAGGGCATGTATGCTAAGAAAAACACAGAAGCCAAGAAAAAATTAAAAGAATTTAGAGTGAAAGATACTGAACTATATAAAGAGGGCAACGAATTTGGTTTAGAAATATTCAACGAAGTTAAGTTTGTGGACACGACTTCCAAAACTATTGGTAAGGGTTTTGCGGGAGCAATGAAAAGACATAATTTTGGTGGTTTAAGAGCTACTCACGGTGTATCAGTTTCACATAGATCTCACGGTTCAACAGGTCAAAGACAAGATCCTGGTAAAGTTTTTAAAGGAAAAAAAATGGCTGGTCATATGGGTGACAGAGTTAGAACTATGCAGAACTTAGAGATTATTAAAACTGATTTAGAAAATGAATTATTGTATGTAAAAGGTTCAATACCTGGTTCTAAAAATTCTGAAATCTTAGTTAAACAGTCAGTGAAAGTTATTAATAAATTGACTATTAAAGAAAAAATTGCTGCTGCTGAAGAAGCTAAAAAAACACCAGATAAAAAGAAAAGATAATGAAAATAGATAAAATAAATTTAGATGGGAAAAAAGACTCTATTGAAGTTTTAGATAAAATTTTTTCAGCAAAAATAAATAAGAAATTAGTAGATAATGTTTTATACAAAACTAATGCTAACTATAAAGGCAGACATGCCAAAACAAAACAACAAAACGAAATTGCAGGGTCTACTTCAAAAATTTATGCTCAAAAAGGAACTGGTGGAGCACGTCATGCTAGTAGAAAAGCCCCTATATTCGTTGGTGGTGGAGTTGCGCATGGTCCTAAGGGTGAATTGGCTTATAAGAAAAGAAAGCTTAATAAAAGTGAGAAAAAATTAAGTATAGCTTCATTGATTACTGAAAAAAATAAACTTAACAATCTATTAATTTTTAGTGATTTTGCTACTGAAATTAAAAAAACTAAAGAGATGCATTCTATTATAAATAAATTTGAGTTAACTCATTCGTTAATAATTCTAGATAAGACTTCAAAAGAAAAAGTTGAAAAATCTATGAGAAATATTCCAAATGTTAAAGTAACAGACATTAATCACTTTAGTGCTTTTGATATTATTAAATTTAAAAAAGTTGTGTTTACTGAGAGCTCAATAAAAGAACTAGAAAAGAGATATTCTTAAAATGGATAAAATACATTTATATGATAAAATTTTATCACCTATGGTGACAGAAAAGACTACAAATCTGTCTGAACAAAATAAAATTGTATTTAAAGTTCCAAGAGAGGCTAATAAAACTAATTTAAAAAAAAATATTGAAAAAATTTTTAAAGTTAATGTTATTAAAATTAATATTATTAATAAGCAAAACAGAAAAGTTGTTAAAAGAGGTAAAAAAGTAAATGTTCAAGGATATAAAAAAGCAATTATAACTTTAAAAAAAGGTCAAAGTATTGACCTAACAACAGGAATTTAAATAATGGCATTAAAAACATTTAAACCATATACAAAATCTACTAGAGGAACAGTTCTTGTTGACAGATCTGGTTTATGGAAAGGTAAACCTTTTAAAATGCTAGTTGAGCCTAAAAGTTCTATGCGTGGAAGAAATAACAATGGACACATCACATCTAGAAACATGTCTGGTGGTGGACATAAGAAAATGTACAGGCTTGTAGATTTTTATAGAAAAAAATTTGATGTACCAGGAACTGTTGAGCGTATCGAGTATGATCCAAACAGATCATGTTATATTATGTTAATTAAGTTTAAAGATGGAACACATTTCTATTATTTAGCACCTCAAAAAATTAATGTTGGTGATATTGTTGAAAATGGATCTGCTAAAGAAATCAAAGTTGGAAATTGTATGCCATTAAGAGACATTCCAGTTGGTATTAATATTCACAATGTTGAACTACAGCCAGGTGGTGGTGGAAAAATAGCTAGATCTGCTGGTACTTCAGTTTCTATAACTGGTTTAGATGGCAATTATTCATTGGTTAAAATGATTTCTGGAGAGGTTAGAAAAATAGATTCAAGATGTATGGCAACGATAGGTGTTTTATCAAACCCAGATCAGAAAAATATTAAAATTGGTAAAGCTGGAAGATCAAGATGGTTAGGTAGAAGACCTCATACTAGAGGAGTTGTTATGAATCCAGTTGATCACCCACATGGAGGTGGTGAAGGTAAGAGTGCTGGTGGAAGACATCCAGTATCACCAACTGGTCAAGGTGCAAAAGGATTAAAAACAAGAACAAATGCAAGAACAGATAAATTTATAGTTAAAAAGAGAAACAAAAGAAAGGATTCTAAAAAATAATGGCTAGATCAGTGTGGAAAGGTCCTTTTGTTGAAGAGAGCTTAATTAAGAAAGTTGATAAACAAAAGCTAGACCCAAAAAAAATGCCAATTAAAACTTGGTCAAGAAAGTCAACAATAATACCTGAATTCATTGGTGTTAGTTTTTTGATATATAATGGAAAGAAATTCATACCTGTGACTATATCTGAGGATATGGTAGGTCATAAACTTGGTGAATTTTCACCAACTAGAACTTTTTTTGGTCATACGCCAGCTGATAAAAAAGCTAAACCTGCTGAGAAGAAAAAATAATTATGAATAAGAAAAAGAAAATTAATAGAATAAAGGTTGATACCGTAAGATCAGTAAACAATAATATTAGATCCAGCGTTAGAAAGCTTAATCCAATTCTTAAAGCTATTGTTGGAAAAAAAGTTGATGTTGCTATTAGAGATCTACAATTTTCTGCAAAAAGAATTACTAAAGAAATTAGAAAAACTATTTCATCTGCTGTAGCAAATGCTGAAAACAATAATCAATATGATATTGATAGCTTAATAGTTAAAGAAGCTTATTGTGGAAAAAAAGTTGTTATGAAAAGATTTAGACCTAGAGCAAAGGGTAGAGCAGCACCAATTTTAAAACCATATTCAACGATTACAATTATATTATCAGAAGTGAAACAAATGGAGAGTCATGGGACAAAAAGTTAATCCAATAGGTTTTAGACTTGGTGTAAATAGAGGTTGGGACTCTGTTTGGTATGCTAAAAAAAAAGATTTTGGAAACTATCTAATAGAAGATTTTAAAATCAGAGCTTATATCAAGAAAAATGTTGTTAATTCAGGTGTATCAAAAGTTATGATTGAGCGGACTTCCAATAAATGTTTTGTTACAATCTACACCTCAAGACCAGGATTTGTTATTGGTAAAAAAGGTAGTGACATAGATAAAATTAAGAATAATTTATCTAAATTTACTAACAATGAAGTAACATTAAATATTAAAGAAGTTAAAAAACCAGAAACTAACGCTTATTTGGTGGCTGAAAATATTGCACAACAACTTGTAAAAAGAATATCTTACAGAAGAGCAATGAAAAGAGCCATGCAGTCATGTATGAGATTGGGTGCAAAAGGCATTAAGGTTTCAATAAGTGGTAGGCTTGGTGGTAATGAGATAGCAAGAACTGAGTGGTTAAGAGAAGGTAGTATTCCCTCTCACACACTAAGAGCAGACATTGATTATGACGAAGCTGAAGCTTTAACAACTTTTGGAATTATTGGTATTAAAGTATGGATTTATAAAGGTGAAGTATTTGCAAGAGAATTTAGTCAAGAAACTAATAAGATTATACCTAAAGAGGCTAAAGAATAAGCATGTTACAACCAGTTAGAACAAAATATAGAAAAGCTCACAAGGGCAGAATTCATGGAACAGCCACTCGTGCTGCGAGAATTAATTATGGATCATTTGCACTAAAGGCAATGGCTCCAGAAAGAATTATTGGAAAACAAATTGAAGCTGCTAGAGTAGCTTTAACTAGACATATGAAAAGACAAGGTCGTGTATGGACTAGAATTTTTCCTAATATTCCAGTTTCTAAGAAACCCGTTGAAGTGAGAATGGGAAAAGGCAAAGGTGCTCCTGAGTACTGGGCGTGCAGAGTTAAACCAGGTAGAATTTTATTTGAAATTGATGGAGTATCAGAAGCTATAGCAAAAGAAGCACTTTATAAAGCTTCAGCAAAATTGCCAATTAAGACTAAATTTATAAAAAGATTTGTATAATATGAAAAAACAAGAAATTAAAAAATTATCTAAAGACGAAGTTTTAAAGAATATAGATAAATTAAAAAAAGATTTATTTAATTTTAGATTTCAGAGAGTTAATTCTGAAATTAAAGATCCTTCAAAAATAGGACAGACAAAAAAAACTATAGCAAGATTAAAAACTATACTAAAAGGAAAATTAAATGCCTAAAAAAATATTAACAGGGGTAGTTACTAGTGATAAACCTAACAAAACTATTACTGTAGCAGTAGAGAGAAAGTACTCTCATCCAGTTCTTAAAAAAGTTGTTAAAGTTAAAAAGAAATATAATGCTCACGATGAAGATAATAAATTTAAAACTGGAGATAAAGTTTCTATTATTGAGTGTAAACCTTTTTCTAAAAATAAAAAATTTCAAGTAATGGATGGTTCTAAATGATACAAGTACAAACTGAAATGCTAGTTGCAGATAATACTGGAGCAAAGAGAATTGAATGTATTAAGGTTCTAGGTGGTTCAAAACGTAGATATGCCAGTATTGGTGACACTATTGTTGTTGCCGTAAAAGAGGCGATACCTAAGGGTAAAGTTAAAAAAGGTTCTGTTCATAAAGCTGTTGTAGTTCGTGTTAAATATGGAATTCATAGGGAAGACGGGTCTAAAGTTAAATTTGACAACAATGCTGCTGTTTTAGTTGATGATAAAGGTGAACCTGTAGGAACTAGAATTTTTGGTCCAGTTACAAGAGAATTAAGAAATAAAGGTCAAATGAAAATAATTTCATTGGCTCCAGAGGTCTTATAAAATGATTAAAAAAGGTTCTAAAGTAAAAGTATTAACTGGCAGAGATAAAAAAAAAGAGGGAGATGTTATTGAAATTGACAGATTTAATAATAGAGCAAAAGTACAAGGAATTAATATTGTAAAAAAACACGTGAAAACAACAAAAGAAAAAAAAGGTGGAATAATTTCTAAAGAAAGTTTTATTCATATTTCTAATCTTGCGCTTGTTGATACTAAAGAAAAAATCAAAGAAACAGAGGCTAAAAAGTAATGACACCAAGATTAAAAGAACTTTATTATAAAGAAATTCAGCCTGCGCTCAAAGAAAAGCTAGGCTTTAAAAATACTTATCAAGGACCAAAAGTTGTTAAAGTTGTTATTAATATGGGTCTAGGTCTTGATGGAGCTGACGCTAAAATAATGAAATCAACTGAAGAAGATTTAGGAAAAATTACAGGACAAAAACCTACTGTTACAAAATTTAAGAAATCTGTTGCAAACTTTAAAACTAGAAAAGGAACTAATGCAGGACTAAAAGTTACCCTAAGAGGTAACAAAATGTACGAATTTATTGATAGATTGGTTAACATTGCCCTACCTAGAATTAAAGATTTTAGAGGACTATCCCCAAAAGGCTTCGATAAATTTGGTAATTATACTTTTGGAATTAAAGAACATATAATTTTTCCTGAAGTTAATTTTGACAGAATAGACAAAATTAGAGGACTTGATGTGGTAGTTGTAATTACTGCGATGAATAAAGATCATAGTTTTGCTCTTTTGGAAAAATTGAATTTTCCATTTATTAAAAAAGGAGATAATTAAAAATGGCTAAAGTAAGCGCAGTTAACAAAAATCAGAAAAGAATAAAACTTTCTGACAGATTTTATAAAAAAAGACAAGCTTTGAAGAAAATTATTATGGATAAGAAGATTTCATTAGAAGAAAGATTTAAAGCACAACAAAAATTATCTAATTTGCCAAGAAATTCTGCAAAAAGTAGGGTGATGAACAGATGTCAAATTACTGGAAGACCACACGGTGTGTATAGAAAATTAAAAATATCAAGAATAGCCTTAAGAGACTTAGGATTGCATGGATTAATTCCAGGTATGACGAAGTCGAGCTGGTAGAAAGGAATATATGAGTTTAAGTGACCCAATTGGGGATATGATTGCAAGAATAAAAAATGCTTTAGTGAGAAATCATAAAAAAGTTGCATTGCCATCTTCTAATTTTAAAGTAAAAATTGCAGATATTCTAAAAAATGAAGGATTTATTAAAGAATATAAAATTGACACAGAGAACAAGAAACCAGTTTTATCTATAGATCTAAAGTATTATTCAGGTAACCCAGTCATTAGTACTTTTGAAAGAGTATCAAAACCTGGAAGAAGAATTTTTTCAAGTGCTGACAGTTTACCAAAAATTAATGGTGGGCTAGGCGTTGCAATAGTTTCTACTCCAAAAGGTGTAATGACTGATGTTGATGCTAGAAAGCAAAAAGTTGGTGGCGAAATAATCTGTAAGGTATTTTAATGTCTAAAATTGGTAAAATAAGTATTTCAATTCCAGAAAAAGTTAAGGCAGTACTATCTGGTAACGTTCTTAATATTGAAGGTCCATTAGGAAAAAAATCTCTAAATGTAGATTTGGAAATGTTCAATCTTGATATTACTGAAGGAAAAGAAATTTCAATTAAACCTAAAAAAGTTGATCAAAATTCAAAAAGACTATGGGGAATGAATAGGAGTTTAATTAATAATGCTGTAATTGGATCTAGCACTGGTTATGAAAAAATACTTGAACTAGTGGGTGTTGGGTACAGAGCTGCTTTAAAAGAAAAAATATTAAATCTACAACTTGGATATAGTCACGATATAAATTTTGATATACCTGATGGGATTAAAATTGTTGTTGAAAAACAGACAACTATTAAGGTTAGTGGATCTGACAAACAACAAGTGGGTATGGTTTGTTCAAAAATTAAATCTTTTAGAAAACCGGAGCCCTATAAAGGTAAAGGAATTAGAGAAAAAGGTCAGCATATATTAAGAAAAGAAGGGAAGAAAAAATAATGAAATTAAAAGCCATTGACAGAAAAAAATTTAGAGTAACCAATAAAGTTAAAAAAGTTTCTTCTTCAGATAGATTTAGATTAAGTATTTCAAGATCTTTAAAAAATATATCTGCTCAGATAATTGATGACGTTAAAAATATTACATTACTTTCATCTTCTTCAATTGAAAAAGATGTTAAGGCTATGAATAAAGTCAACAAAACAGAAATTTCTAAAATTGTTGCTGAAAAATTAGCAAAAAAAGCTGTTGAGAAAAAAATAACAAAAATCTATTTTGATAGGGGCGTTTACAAATATCATGGTAGAGTAAAAGCATTCGCTGAAACATTGCGTAAAAATGGAATGGAATTTTAATTATGGATTTTAGAAAAAAGAATGACGATGGTATTTTAGAAAAACTAGTTCACATTAATAGAATTACAAAAGTTGTAAAAGGTGGACGTAGGTTTGGTTTCTCAGCATTAGTTGTTGTAGGAAATCAAGAAGGTAAAATTGGAATAGCTCATGCAAAAGCTAAACAAGTGCCAGATGCCATAAAAAAAGCCAATGAAACAGCTAGAAGAAAACTAATTCATATTCCCTTAAGAGAAGGAAGAACTATTCACCATGATGTTTATGGAAAAGATGGTGCAGGTAAAATTATTTTAAGATCTGCTCCTAAAGGAACTGGTATTATTGCTGGTGGTCCAGTTAGAGCTGTTTGTGAAGTTTTGGGGATTAAAGATATAGTTGCTAAATCAATGGGTACATCAAACCCTCACAATATGATAAGAGCTACAATGAAGGCTCTTTCAAAACAAAATTCACCAAAACATATAGCAACAATTAGAAATAAAAAAATTTCTGACGTAATTGAAAAAAGAGGATAATGAGCACATTAAATACTACAGGAAAAGTTTTATATAAAAAAAAAATGAGAGTTGGTAGAGGTATTGGATCAGGAAAAGGTAAAACTTCAGGAAGAGGAGTAAAGGGTCAAAAATCTAGATCAGGTGTAGCTATCAAAGCTTTTGAAGGTGGTCAAATGCCTTTATATAGAAGATTGCCCAAAAGAGGGTTTAATGCAATTAAGAGATATCAGGCCATTATAGCGATAATGAACTTAGAAAAAATTCAATCTTATATTGATGAAAAAACTATTAACTCAAATGATGTGATAAACATTGCTTTGCTTATAAAATTAAAATTAATTAATAAAAACTCTCAAAAATTAAAGATACTTGGTACGGGTGATATTAAAGATAAAGTTAACATTGAAGCTGATCTAATATCAAAATCTGCTGTAGTTAAATTAGAGAAAGCTGGCGGCACAATACAGTTAAAAAAATAATTAAGATATTATGAGCGCATCTTCTCAAACTAATGATCTTAAAAACAGAATACTTTTTACAATATTCATTCTAGCAGTTTATAGATTTGGTACTTTTATACCTATTCCAGGTATTGATCCTGAACAATTGCAAACAATGATGAGTGGCAATCAAAAAGGTTTACTTGGAATGTTTAATGTTTTTTCAGGTGGAGCCGTAAGTAGAATGGCAATTTTTGCTCTAGGAATAATGCCCTATATTTCCTCATCAATTATTGTACAATTATTAACTGGTGTATCTGATTACTTTAAAAATTTAAAAGCCCAAGGCGAAACAGGAAGAGCGAAAATTACTCAAATAACTAGATATGGAACAGTATTACTGGCTACTATCCAGGGTTACGGATTATCCGTTGGTTTGCAGTCTTCTGCTGATTTAGTTATTAATCCAGGGTTATTTTTTACAGTAACAGCAGTCTCAACTATTGTCGCTGGTACAATGTTCTTAATGTGGCTAGGTGAACAAATAACTCAAAGAGGTATAGGTAATGGTATTTCATTAATTATTTTTGCTGGGATTGTTGCCGAAATTCCAAGAGCTTTAGTTACAACATTTGAGCTTGGTAGAACTGGTGCTGTTTCGACAATTATGATAATTGGAATTTTCGTATTATTAGTTGGAACAATCATGTTCATTGTTTTCATGGAAAGAGCTTTAAGAAAAATTCTAATAAATTACCCAAAAAGGCAAATGGGAAATAAAATGTATGGTGGCGAGTCTTCTCACTTACCTTTAAAGATTAACCAAGCAGGTGTTATACCAGCAATTTTTGCATCCGCTTTATTATTACTACCTGTAACTTTTTCTAATTTTAGTTCGGAAAATGATACATTTCTAAATATAAGCTCGTACTTTACTCAAGGTCAACCTCTTTACATGTTGCTATATGCGTCTGGAATAATATTTTTTACTTTTTTCTATACTTCAATTACCTTTAATCCAACAGAAACCGCTGATAATTTAAGAAAATATGGAGGTTTTGTACCAGGTATTAGACCTGGTGAGAACACCGCTCTATATATAGAGAAAATTGTTACTAAGCTTACTACAATAGGTGCTCTTTACTTAACCACTGTATGTTTAATGCCAGAATTTTTAATAGCAAACTACCCAATTCCTTTTTACTTAGGTGGTACGTCAATTTTAATTGTTGTTGTTGTTGCAATAGATACTGTTACACAAATACAAACAAGATTAATGAGCTCTCAATATGAGCAATTAATAAAAAAAACAAAATTCGGTAAATAATCTAGTGAATATAATTTTATTTGGTCCTCCTGGAGCTGGAAAGGGGACACAGGCTCAATTCATTGTAAAAAATCACAACTACTTTCAATTATCAACAGGAAATCTTTTAAGGGAAGAGATTAAATTAAAAACTCAACTTGGTTGTGAAATTGAAGCTTTGATTTCAAACGGTAAATTTGCTTCAGATAAAATAGTTAATACACTATTAAGAAAATCTATTACAAACCTTAAATTTAGAGATAGAATCATTTTTGATGGATATCCGAGAAATGTTGATCAAGCTAAGAATTTAGAGTTAATTTTAGGTGAATTTGATCAAACCATTGGTCATATAATTTTTTTGAATGTTTCAAAAGATATTCTTGAAAAACGTATTATGGGCAGAATGACATGTGATAAATGCAATATGACTTTGAATGAATTTTTTAATAAAGAACAAATTGAACTACATCCATGTGGTACAGAGTTTCTTAAAAAAAGAAAAGATGACAATTTTGACGTAGTTGTGGCCAGATATGACACTTATATGAAAACTACTAAACCAGTACTTGATTTTTACTTAAAAAATGAAAATTTCACTGAAATCGATGGTGCAGCAGAAATTCAGCAAATTACCAATAAAATCAATGATGTTCTTAATGTTTAAGACGTTGACTTTAGAACATCTTCTTATATAAAAGGCTAAATTTATTCTCAAAAATATGGCTCGTATCTCAGGTGTAAACATTCCACAAAACAAATTAGTCCACATTGGATTAACTTACATCTATGGAATAGGTGACAGATTTTCAAATCAGATTTGCACTTCATTAGAAATTCCTAAAAAAAAAAGAATTAATGAATTAACAGATGATGATATTTTAAAGATTAGAGAGTACATTGATGCTAACTTCAAAGTAGAGGGTGACCTTAGAAGAGACTACTCATTAACTATCAAAAGATTAATTGATCTTGCGTGTTACAGGGGATCAAGACATAGAAAAAAACTTCCAGTTAGAGGACAAAGAACAAGATGTAATGCTAGAACTAGAAAAGGTAAAGCTATTGCAATTGCGGGTAAAAAATTAACACCACTTAAAAAATAATTAATTTATGGCTAAAGTAGATAAAGTAGAAAATCCAGATTCTGTTGTTGAGAAAAAAATTGAAAAAAAAGTATCCAAAGGATCTAAAAAAAGTTCATATTCAAAAAAAAAGAAAATTAAGAAAAATATTCTCAATGGTATTGCTTACGTGCAATCAACTTTTAATAATACAATAATTTCTATAGCAGATACTAATGGAAATGTTATTTCATGGGCGTCAGCTGGTCAAAAAGGATTTAAAGGTTCTAGAAAATCTACTCCTTATGCTGCACAAATTGCTGCTGATTCAGCTGCATCTAAAGCATTAGAGTATGGAATGAAAACATTAACTGTTCAAGTTAAAGGACCTGGTTCAGGAAGAGAAACAGCCTTGAGAGCATTACAAGCTAAAGGATTTAAAATCCTTTCAATAAAAGATACAACACCAATGCCACATAACGGCGTAAGACCACCAAAGAAAAGGAGAGTTTAAAAATGGAAAGTTTAAATGTAAATGCTAAAAATTGGAAAGCATTAATTAAACCAGCTCAATTAGATGTCAAGATTAGTGACGATAAATCCCACGCAAAGATTATAGCTGAGCCATTAGAAAAAGGTTATGGTTTAACGTTAGGAAATTCTTTAAGAAGAATTTTACTTTCTTCTATTAGAGGTGCAGCTGTAACTTCAATTCAAATTGATGGTGTATTACATGAATTTACATCTATTAAGGGTGTTAGAGAGGACGTAACAGATATTGTACTGAACGTTAAATCTTTAGCATTAAAAAGCTCTACTGATGTAACTAAAAAACTTATTTTGGATGCAAAAGGACCAGGTGAAATTAAAGCTTCTGATATAGAAGGAGTTACAGATATTGAGATTTTAAATCCTGATTTAGTTATTTGTAATTTAGATGAGAATACACATTTTCATATGGAAATGAATGTTGGTACAGGTAAAGGTTATGTGCCAGCTGTAATGAACAAACCAGAAGAGCCACCATTAGGTTTAATAGCAATTGATTCTTTATACAGTCCAGTAAAAAAAGTTTCTTACTCTATAAGCACAGCAAGAGAGGGAAAAGCTTTAGATTATGACAAGCTAATCATGGAAGTTGAAACAAATGGATCAATTTCTGCTGAAGATGCAGTTGCTTATTCTGCTAGAATTTTTCAAGATCAATTAAATATGTTTGTTAACTTTGACGAACCGGTAGAAGCCCCCGTTCAAGAGGTTTCTTCTGAGCCTGAATTTAATAAAAACCTATTAAGAAAAGTTGATGAATTGGAACTATCAGTACGATCTATGAACTGTCTTAAAAATGATAATATTATCTATATTGGTGATTTAGTTCAAAAGTCGGAAGGTGAAATGCTTAGAACTCCAAACTTTGGTAGAAAATCATTAAATGAAATAAAAGAAGTATTAACAGGAATGTCTTTATATTTAGGTATGGAAATACCAAATTGGCCACCAGAAAATATAGCTGAAATGTCTAAGAAATTAGAGGAGCAAATTTAATGAGACACGGAATGGCTAATAAGAAGTTAAATAGAACTTCTGAACATAGAAAAGCGTTATTGAAGAATATGCTAAATTCTTTAATTAAATATGAACAGATTACTACTACCCTTCCCAAAGCTAAGTTCCTAAAGCCACAAGCTGATAAGATTATTACATTAGGTAAAAAAGAAACTTTATTAACAACGAAGATGTTGATGACTAAATTACAAGACATAACTTCAGCTCGAAAAGTTACAAAAACTTTATCCAAAAGATATGAAAAAAGAAATGGTGGATACACAAGAATTATCAAATCTGGCTTTAGATATGGTGATAATGCACCAATGGCTGTAATAGAATTTGTTGATAGAGATGTTGAAGCAAAAAGAGTTGATAGAAAGAAAAAAGAACCAATTAAAGACCAGAACGAAGAAAAAAAATTAGCTACTGCTTAATTTTACATATAAAAATATATTATCATGAAAAAGTCATTTAACGTTGATTCAACGTTTAACGATATGCGTATTGATAGGTGGATACGAAACAATCTTGGTAATTACCCGCAAGGTTTAATTGAAAAAAGTTTGAAAAGTGGAAAAGTTAAGATCAATAATAAAAAAGTAAAAAGCTCTCACAAAGTAAAGATAGGAGATACCATAGATTTATTTAACTTTGATTTTAAAGAAACGATTGTTCAAAAAACAATTAAATTTGTACCATCTGAAGAAGTCATTAAGGAAAACGAAGATTTAATAATTGATAATAATGAAGATTTTATCGTATTAAATAAAAGTTCTGGTATTTCAGTTCAAGGTGGTACTAAATCAAAAAAAAACCTGGTAGATATTTTTGCAAGGAGTGATATTTTTCAAGATACAAAACCATTTTCAGTTCATAGACTCGATAAAGACACATCTGGTGTTTTTATTATGGCTAAACACAGAGAGGCTGCGCAATTATTAACATCTTTATTCAGATTAAGAAAAGTTCACAAAACATATTTAGCTATTTGTCATGGTGAATTACAGAAAGATTCTGGTGAATGGAATGATGATCTTACTAGATACGATAATGATAAGGAAATAGTAGAAAAAGCTAGAACTACATATAAAGTTTTAGACAAAAACTCTATTTGTAGTTTAGTTGAAATGAAACCGATCACTGGAAGAAAACATCAACTTAGAAAACAACTATATGCAGTTGGCTCACCAATCTACGGTGACCAAAAGTATAAATTTAATAATACTGATAAAGCTATTAATAAAAATCTAATGCTCCACTCTTATCAAATAAAATTTATGATTAAGGACAAAAAATATACTTATACAGCACTCTTACCAGATTATTTTAAAAAACTTTTAAAGACTAAAAGACTCAGATTTCTAAGTTCTTAGTAAAATTATCAACAATAATATCACTTAATATATTATAATTTTGATCATTAATAGTTTTGAGATTCGTTACACCCTTATCTGAAATACCGCAGGGAATGATATTTTGATATTTTGATAAATCATTATTAATATTTATTGCAAAACCATGATATGCGATCCATTTGCTAACACGAACACCAATTGCAGCAATTTTCTTAATATTTTTTTTATCATTAACCCAAATGCCAATATTTTTTGGATCACCAAATGATTTGATATTAAATTCAGATAAGCTTTCAATAATTGTTTTTTCAATTAAGATTATAAATTTTCTAATGTCTTTTTGCCTTTGTTTTAGATCTATAGCAAAATAGCAGATTAATTGTCCTGGACCATGGTAGGTAATTTTACCACCTCTATTTGTTTTAATTATATTAATATTTTTATTTAAAATTTCTTCCTCTTTATAACTGGTACCAGCGGTGTAAATTTCCTCATGTTCCAGGATCCAAATTAAATCACCTTTATTGTTATTATTTATTTCTATCAATCTTTCTTCAAGAAGCTTTATAGCTTTTTCATATTTTATGGGTTTTATGGACTTTTTAATCTCTATATTCATTTATAAATTGTATTAATCGTATTATATACTAATAGTGCAAAATTGATTTATAGGTAAATTTATGTCTTTAATAAAAAAAATAAAAGATAAAAAAGTTAATTTTGAGTTTAATAAAGAGTATTTAAAAGTTGTTACGACTAAAATTGCTAATAACGATGCTCAATTTATTACTAATTCATTTAATGAAATGCATCCTGCTGATGCTGCTGATATTATTGAACTCCTTAGTCAAAGTGAAAGAGAAAGTTTAATAAAACTTAATAATTTCAATATAGACCCTGAGGTATTTATTGAACTTAATGAATCTGTTCAATCCGAAATTATTGCTTACCTGTCATCAGATTCAATCGTTAAACTTTTAAAAAACCTTGAGTCAGATGATGCAATTGCAATTTTAGAGAATGTAGATGAGAAAGATAAAAATGTTATTTTAAGCTCTTTACCACCTAAGGATCGTTTTGCTTTACTTGAGAGTTTAAGTTATCCAGAAGATACAGCTGCTAGAATAATGCAGCGTGAATTTACTGCCATTCCAAGTAATTACTCTGTAGGACAAACAATTGACTATTTACGTGAAAATAAAGATTTACCTGAAGAATTTTTGGAAATTTTTATAGTTGATGAGGGTTTTAAGCCTATTGGAACCGTTCCATCATCAAAAGTTTTAACAACATCTAGAGAGACAAAAATGCTTTCAATTATGTCTGAATCTCAATTACTTATTCCAGTGGATATGGATAAGGAAGAGGTTGGTAATGTCTTTGAAAATTATAATTTAAATTCTGCAGCTGTAGTTGATAAAACTAATAAATTAGTCGGTATGATTACGTATGATGATATTCTAACAGTATTAAAAGAAGAAGCTGAAGAAGATGCTTTAAGATTAGCAGGCGTCGGCGATGAAGAAATTACAGACGGAGTTTTTAAAAAAACAAAAAGAAGATTTAACTGGCTATTGTTAAATTTGTTTACAGCTTTTCTAGCAACTTGGGTTATTAGCTTATTTGGTGCAACGATAGAACAGATGGTTGTTCTAGCTTTTTTAATGCCAATAGTTGCCTCTATGGGTGGAAATGCAGGAATGCAAACACTAGCTGTTACTGTTAGAACTTTAGCAACAAATGATTTAACTAAAAATAATCTTTCACAAAATATATTAAAGGAATTTAATATAGGAATTTTAAATGGTATTATTTTTGCAATAATTAGTGCATTAGTTGTTCAAGTTTGGTTTGAAGATTCTTTACTTTCATTGATTATATCTATGTCAATGATTATAACCATGATTGTTGCTGGATTATTTGGAATTGTAGTACCTATAACTTTAAAAAAAATGGATATTGACCCTGCCATTGCCTCAAGTGTTTTTGTTACAACAATAACTGACGTTATAGGTTTTGTGTCGTTTTTAGGTGTTAGTGCTTATTTTCTTTAAAAATTATCTATAAGCCTCACATTATTTAAATAATAAGCAATAAATATTTTAAATCGTTTATTATTAATATGGGTACTTAAGTTGATTATATTTCTACATTCCAAATATTCTATTTTAATATTATAATTATTTATTAAATATTTTTTTAATTTTTGAATTAGAGCTCGAGTTTCTTTTTGGCTAATTTTTTTGATTTTACTCTTTTTAACAATTGAATGTTTTAATTTAAGTAATCTATCAGCAATCAAGCCTGAAGTTTTGAGGCTTTCCTTGTTTAACAAGCTATTTCTTGACGATAAAGCCATGCCATTTGAATCTCTAATGGTTGTGCATGAAAAAACTTGAGTAGTATATTTTTTCTCAATAAAATTTCGTACAAGAAAAAACTGCTGATAATCTTTTTCACCCATAAACATCATTTTTGGTGATATTAATTTTACAAAACGATTTAGAACATCCAGGACACCCTCAAAGTGACCTTTTCTAAATTTAGCACATAGAATTTTTTGTGTTTTTTTTAAAATTATTCTAGATAATATTTTTTCACTATAAATTTGATTTACAGTAGGCAAATAAACATAATTAACTTTCAATTTTTTGAGAATCTTAAGATCATTATTTATAGCCTTTGGGTAATTTTTATAGTCATTTTTATTATTAAATTGAGTCGGATTAACAAAAATGCTAACTAGCGTTTCTTTACAACTTTTTTTAGAGGCTTTGATCAAACTTTCATGTCCTTTATGAAGGCTTCCCATTGTTGGGACAAATCCTAATTTATTTATATTGTGAACTGCCTTATTTAAATCAGATTTTTTTCTTATTAATTTCATTTGTAATAATATGATTAATAAGTAAAACATTTATATGATTAAACAAGCAATAATTCCTTTGGCAGGACTTGGAACAAGGCTACTTCCTTTAACAAGCATTTTTGCAAAAGAGCTTTTACCAATTAATGGAAAGCCAGGTATAGAGTATATTCTTGACGAATGTATTGAAGCAGGAATTAAAGAGGTTATTTTTATTATTTCACAAAAAAAATTAATGATTAAAAAATATTTCTATAATGATAAATTTTATAAAGATATAATTAAAAGAAAAAAAGATCCTCGTATTATCAATGAATATAAAAAAATATTAAAATATAAAAAAATGATTAAGTTTGTTTTTCAGAATAAACCTCTTGGTACAGGTGATGCTGTGCTTAAAGCTAGAAGATTCATTAAAGACAAATATTTTTTAATGTTATTACCTGATGATTTAATAATTAAAAAAAATTGTTCAAAATCCATGATTACTATTCATAAAAAATTTAACTCATCAGTCATGGCTAGTATGAAGGTAGACAGAAATAAAGTTTCAAGATGGGGCATTTATGATATAAAAAAAAAAGTTGATGATAAAAATTTTTTGATTAGAAGTGTTGTAGAAAAACCTTCTATTAATAAATCACCATCAAATAACGCAGTTATTGGAAGATATATTCTACCTAAGACAATTTTTAATAAATTAAAAAAACTTAAGCCTGGAAAAGGTGGTGAAATACACATTACAGATGCTATACAATCTCTAATTAATGACAAAGATCAATTTATTGGTCATAATTTTTCTGGTAAATATTTAGATTGTGGAACAATGAGTGGTTATGTTAATTCAACGTTGGAAATTGCTAAAATATGAAACTATGCATGATAGGAACTGGTTATGTTGGGTTGGTAAGTGGTGCTTGCTTCTCAGATCTTGGTAACGATGTTATTTGTGTAGATCGTGATTTAACAAAAATAGAGGATTTAAAAAAAGGCATTATTCCAATATATGAACCTGGCTTGGATGAACTAGTTCTAAAAAACTATAGAAATAAAAGATTAAGATTTTCTATTAATTTAAAAGATTCAATAGCAAAATCAGATATCATATTTATTTGTGTTGGCACACCTACTAAAAAAAAAAGTAATGCTGCAGATTTAAGTCAAATCTTTAATGTAGCTAAAGAAATTAGAGCTTCAATTTCTAAATTTAAAATTATTATCACTAAATCTACCGTTCCAGTTACAACAGGGGATCAAATTGAAAAGATTATTTCACAAAAAGTTTCTAATAAGCTTTTCTCAGTTGTTTCAAACCCTGAGTTTCTAAGAGAAGGTGAGGCTATAAGAGATTTTATATATCCTGACAGAGTTGTTATTGGCACAAATCATAATAAATCAAATAAGATTTTAAAAGACCTTTATTCACCTTTGATATCTAAAGGTGCCAAATATATTAATACATCAAGAAGAGCTGCTGAATTAATAAAATATGCATCTAATGCTTTTTTGGCTACCAAAATAACATTTATTAATGAACTTGCTAACCTATGTGAAAAAATAGATGTTAATGTTGATAATATTTCCATTGGTATGGGTCTTGATAAAAGGATAGGTGGACGCTTTCTCAGAGCAGGCCCAGCTTATGGTGGTTCTTGCTTTCCAAAAGATACTAGAGCTTTAGCTAAAACAGCTGATAAATTTCATATAGACTTATCTGTAATTAAAAGTGTAATTAAATCTAACGAAAATAGATCTTCTTTATTACTAAAAAGAGTTTTTAATCTTTTAAAAGGTAAAGTTAAAAATAAAAAAATATGTTTTTTAGGTGTAACTTTTAAAGCTAACACAGACGATATGAGAGATTCGTCCTGTTTGACTATGATTCCACCTTTAATCAAAAAAGGTGCAGTGATAAATTATTTTGATCCAACAGGTAAGAAAAACGAATTCAAAAAATTTAAAAATGTTAACTTTTCAAAAAATATTAATAGCGCAATAAAGGACTCGGACTTAATAATTATTCATACAGAATGGAATGATTTCAAGTCAATAAACTTTAAAAGAGAAGTGCAAAACAAAAAATTTATAATATTTGACATGAGGAATATCTATTCATCAACTAAAATGAAAGAGTTAAAGATTAAATATTTTGGAGTTGGCTGCTAATTTAATTCAAAAATAGCATCAACTTCCACCAAAACACCCAGTGGTAAACTATTTGCACTAACAGCTGCTCTTGTGTGCATTCCAGCGTCTCCAAAAATAGAAACTATTAAATCAGATGCACCATTAATTACTTTGGGCTGTTCTATGAAATCTTCTGTTGAATTAACATAACCAGTTAATTTAATACATGACTTAATTTTTGATAGATCATCGTTACAAGCTTTTTTAACTTGGGAAACTATATTTAATCCACATCTTTTAGCAGCTTCATAGCCATCTTCTGTTTTTAATTCTCTACCAACTTTACCTTTTATTAAATCACCATTGGCAGATATTGATATCTGACCTGATATAAAAAGCATTTTACCTATAATCTTTGATGCTGAATAAGAGCCAACAGGGTCTCTTGCTTCTGGTAGCTCTAATTTTAATTCAATTATTTTTTTTTCAAATGACATTTTTAATTTAGTATGAGATTATTTTGCTTCCGTACACAAAATATCTTTTAAAGTTCTTTCACCTTTGGGTGGGCAAGTTTCACCGATTTTTCCAAAACCACCAGCTTTATCTTTTACAGATGCACAAGCAGCCACACTTAATAGTAGTACTAATAATCCAATTTTTTTAATCATTTTTTTTTCCTTTTTTTTTTATTTTCTTCTTTGTTTTATCGTATTCTTTTCTTTTCTCAATCAATATTAAAGCTGCTTCCATATCTAACTCTAGAGGATCTTTTTCTTCAGGTATTGTTGCATTAATAGATTTA
>Ga0209709_10001808_pt1 | contig 19361 bp, 26 predicted proteins | sample ArcticOcean_MG_C_2_FD_187435 | JGI IMG/M metagenome (GOLD analysis project Ga0209709, IMG submission 187435) | Marine microbial communities from western Arctic Ocean - ArcticOcean_MG_CB4_136 (SPAdes) (version 2) | ecosystem: Environmental > Aquatic > Marine > Oceanic | place: Arctic Ocean... | reverse complement strand
TGTACCCACCATTTGGCACGGATGATACAGGTTATTAAAACGCACGGTTGTGCAACACCATCTATGTTGAAGGTAATGCATGCAGTGTTCTTAGAACAAGGATACGAAGGCTCTATCATAAGATTAAATGGACAATATGAACATAAGCGTAGTAAAAACCTAATGAAAGTCAAAGATTTTCATGATTCCGAAGCCACAATTATAGATTGGGTTGAAGGTAAAGGCAAACGCGAAGGTACAATTGGTAAATTTGTAGCAGAAGACGCTGATGGTAACCAATTTGGTATGCCAGTGATGGACAAATTCAAAAAATTAAGAAGAAATTTTAAAGAAATGCAAAAATGGGTTGGTAAAATAGCCACGTTTACGTATTTCGAAAGAACAAAACGAATGAGTTATAGACACCCATTGTTTAAAGCAATAAGAAATTATGAATAAACTAGCATTAGTGATGGCGATGGAGTTAGTAACTGCAACGATATATCACGCTGATCCAAGACAAACGGATGATACTCCATTTGTTACGGCCTCGATGGCTAGAATTAATCCAGATAATCCTTTGGGACATAGATGGATAGCAGTATCAAGAGACCTAGAAGATCTAGGTTTTGTATTTGACACAAAAGTATGTGTAACCGGAGCAGAAGATCTAAGTGGAGAATGGTGTGTTCAAGATAGAATGAACTCAAGATGGGTTAAACGTATAGATTTTCTAGTTAACACTACTAGGACTGGTGGAAAATGGGAGGATGTAAAGATAGAATTAATAACTGAATGAATATATTTTACTTGGATAAAGATCCATGCACTGCAGCTAAGTTACAATACAACAAACACGTTGTAAAAATGATTTTAGAATCTGCTCAAATGTTATGTACGGCACATCGTTACTATGGTAATGAAGATGTACCCTATAAATCTACACATTTAAACCACCCATCAACAGTATGGGTTAGAGAAAATAGTAAACATTATAGATGGTTATTCCATCATATGTTGGGATTAGGTAGTGAATACACAAGAAGATATGGAAGAAAACATTTAACAATAGATAAATGCTTTGGTCCATTATCTTTCTTACCACCTAATATACCAACATCTGATTTTATACAACCACCACAGGCTATGCCTGATGAATATAAAGATAATTGCAGTGTTAAAGCTTATTGGAACTATTATATAGGAGACAAAAGCCATATCGCTGGGAAAAAAGAAATAACTTACGAAAATGTGTCACAAAACTTGTGACATTAGGTAGTAATATAAAGATAGTAACAGGCTTATGTCACATAAGAGAAATTTAGATTATTTACATAGGAGACGGATAATATATAGACGATCACCTATCATAGATCAACCATCAGAGCAATTTGAATGGGGAGATTTCTATGAAGATGGCACACACGAGTGCTATGAGTTATTTAGGAGTAATGCTAAAATAACTACATATAGGAGTCTAAAATGGCACTTATTAGTGCTATATTATTTAAATCCAGATATTGAGCAAGAAAAGTTTGATAAATTAGCTAGTTTTATAGCTGATAAACAGAATGGATTTATTACATTTAGTATTAATTACGGTCATTTAAATAGTATGATCGAGGAAGTAGACATGTATGATATAAGTATACCGCCTAAAAATAAACTTAGAAAGATTATTTTCAAGGATGGGACAGGATTGTCATTAGCCGCCAAACTAAAAATAGTTGGTGGGTTAATAGGTAGAGCAAAAAAAGTAACTAAAGACGCTATATATACCGCTATGCTTGTGATAAACTCTAACAAAGAGTTAATCACGGTAGGTAAACTAGCCTATGCTTATAATTGCTCAACCCGAACAATATACAGAACCATGTGTAACGAATTAAAACAAGAAAAAGAAACATTAAATAAACAAATATATGAGAAAGTACAATATAGAGAATTACATTAGGTATAAAGAAGATGTTAGGTCCTCAATGCCTGATGACAATAAATCGTACGATTCTTATACTAGAGATGAAATGATAGCTAAGTTTTTACCATTATCAGAAAATTTAGCTAGAAAGTTCTCAACGGCTCAACAAGCATCAGGTGTTATGGATATAACAGATCTGATACAATTCGGTAACGAAGCGTTGACCAAAGCCGTAGATAAATTAGACTGGACAGTTTTAGCAGAGTCGCAAGACTTAGAGAAAACATTAAAGTCTTTCTATAGTAAAAGAATTAAGGGTGCTATACGTCGACACGTTGATATTAATCGAGGTGATATGCGTATACCCGAACACAAATTAAATGAAATAAGAAGAGATAACGGTAAAGATAAACTTATGGTTGAGATGTTTTTCAATAGCATTTTTCTTAGCATAGACGCTCAACCAAGAGATCAAGAAGGAGACAATATGATGTTTCAAATACCGGATAAATCCGAACCTTATAACATACAATTATTAAATGTGTACCTAAGTAGTTTACTTAAGAAACATCTTAATAATGTAGAGTATGAAGTACTCAGGTTAAGTTATGGATTAGACTGTGATAAACACTCTGCAAAGGAAATAGCTAATATCTTAAACATAAGAGGTATCAGCGATTATGTTAGAGTTTCAGAGCTTAAAAAGCAAGCAGTAAAGAAGCTCGTAGATAATGTAGATCACTCGCAAGTGCTTGATTATCTTTGAGTTAGAATGTAAATCATATAATTAATATGTGATTATAATAATAAGCAATTTAAAAACAACGAATGAATATAAACGAAAAATTAGCTACAATTCAAACCAAATTTAAATCTAAAAAAAGTAGATTTAACTCTTTCGGCAAATATTATTTCAGAAGTGCGGAAGACATCCTAGAAGCAACTAAACCCTACCTATTAGAGTATGGAGTAACAGTTACTGTTAATGAAGAGTACATCGCAGATGCATTCCCTATTATCAAAACGACAGCTACGCTGCACGATGACAAGGGCATGACTCTGTCTGCTACTGCATTAGTGGGAGTTGACCTTAATCAAAAAGGTATGCAAATGCCACAGCGTTTCGGAGCCGCATCTTCCTATGGGAAGAAATATGCTCTTGGGAATTTATTTCTCATTGACGATACGCAAGATAGCGATGCAACCAATAACCATGGGGTCACTATGTCCGCGGATCAAGTAAGAGCTGCAAAAGAGTATGTTAAATCTGGTGGAAAACTAGAAGCTATCAAAAAAAAGTATAAGGTAAATCCTGCATTAGAGAAGGAATTAACGACACTGTAGATGAAAAAACAAAATGTCTTAAAGAAGCTCCGTGATGATAAACATTATTACGGAGATTTCGGAAAGAAGTATTTAAGCAATTCCGATATCGGAACCTTACTTACGAACCCTTTAGCGCTTGGTACACCATTAAGACCTTCACCGGCTTTCTTGGTTGGAGGGTATTTTCACACAGCAATTTTAGAACCAAATAAATTGAAAAAATATAAGGTTATTAAAGCTGCTACAAGAAATACCAAAGCGTATAAAGAGATATCAGGTGGTGAATTATGTTTGTTAGAATCTGAGGTTGATAGAATAGAGATTATGACCGATAAGATAATGACAAACGATATATGTAAAGGCCTTATAGAAGGTAATAAAGTTACATATGAAGAACCTGGTATAATAGAACTTGAAGGAGAAATGTGGAAGGGAAAAGCAGATATTATAAATAACGAAGAGAAATTAATCATAGATTTAAAAACATGCGCAGACATACATAAATTTAAATGGTCTGCAAACAAATATAATTATGATTCTCAAGCATATATTTATAGTAAACTATTCGGATACGAAATGTTGTTTATTGTAATAGATAAGACTACATTTCAAATAGGTATATTCGATTGTTCCCCTGAATTTTATAATAGAGGAGCTGACAAAGTAAAACGTGCAGTTGACCAATATAAACTATTCTTTAAGTCCGAGGGATTTGACCCTCAACAATTTTTTATTAACCAAACCCTTTAAACCAATAGTATGAATAAAAGAAAATTCAAACAATGTGATATGACTGGACTAAAATTTCCAGTTACTGAGTTTTATGTGAATCACAACACAGCGGATGGCTTACATCCTTACTCAAAGAAAGCGGATAATTTCCGTAGAAGACTACAAGACAATGGATTGAGAAATTTAGGTACTGTAGAACTTAGAAATATGTTTAACAATTTAATAAGTAACTAATATGGCATCAATAATTAACACAAGTATAAACCTTAATAATATTGACAAGGATAAGATTATTGTCGGTAAAAAAGGAAAATATTTACCCATTAGTATAACTATAAATGATGATGTTGATCAATTTGGTAATCAAGGACCAGTTGTGATATCTCAATCAAAAGAGGAACGTGAAGCTAAAGTTGCGAAAGTATACTTAGGTAATGTTCAGGTAGTATGGACAAATGGAGAAAATGTTGCGACTGCACCTAGAAAAGATGCACCAGCACCACAAGTTGAGAAATCAAAGGTAGAAGAAGATCTACCGTTTTAGTATAACGTAAGGAATATATGCAAACAACAGAGATCAATGGATTCTTGATTGACGAGTTCAATCAATATGGTCTTGAAGAAGGTAAGTCACAGGGGATATGTCCCCTGTGTTCTTCTGATAGAAAACCTAAACATCAGAAGCTTAAATGTGCTTCATATGATTGGGAACGGGGTCTCGGTACTTGCCACAATTGTAATTCAACATATCAAATGCACACCTACAAACGAAAAGGTGATGCGGACAGAGAATATGAAAAGCCTAATGTCGAAACAATAGCAGAAGTAGGCACAAAGGTTGAGGAATGGTTTAAGTTAAGGGGTATATCAAAAAAGACTTTAGATTACTGTAATGTATCTGAAAGTCCTGAATGGATGCCACAAACTGGTAAGGAAGAGAATACTATCAAGTTTAATTATTTCATGGGGAATGATCTCATTAATATTAAATATAGAGATGGTAGAAAGAACTTCAAATTATACAAAGGTGCTGAAAAAATATTCTATAATATTAATAGTATTATAGGGCATGACAGTTGTGTAATTGTAGAAGGTGAAATGGATGTTTTAGCTTTCGTTGAGGCTGGTATTAAAAATGTAATATCAGTACCCAATGGTGCAACATTAAACAAAAACAATTTAGAGTATTTAGATAATTGTATTGATTACTTTGATAACAAAACAAAAATAATATTAGCGGTTGACGCTGACGAACCAGGTCAAATGCTTAGGCAAGAGTTTATACGTAGACTCGGAGCAGAGACTTGTTATTTAGTTGATTTCAAAGATTGTAAAGATGCAAATGAATACTTACTTAAGTACGGAGTTGAAGATCTTCGTAATGTTATAGTTATAGCAAAACAAGTACCATTAGAAAATGTATCAACATTAAAAGATGTTGAGGATGATCTTAAAGACTTTGTAAAACATGGGTTTAAACCTGGTTTTCAAGTTGGTTTACCAAACTTTGATAAAATCTTTTCAACATACACGGGGCAGTTTATAACCGTAACTGGTATACCTAGTTCTGGCAAGTCAGATTTTGTTGACCAAATGGTTGTAGGTTACAATGCGAATTATGGTTGGAAGACTGCATTTGCATCACCTGAGAATCAACCAACATATTTACACGCTCATAAGTTGATGAGAAAAGTATGGCAAGATATGCCCTCCCCATCAGATATTGGTGGAGAAAAATGGAATCAAGTTGCTGATAGTGTAAATGACAATTTCTATTTTATAGATATGGACAAATATAGTTTAGAGTCAGTACTTAGAAAAGGTGCTGAGCTAGTTAAACGTAAGGGTATTAAATGCTTGGTTATTGATCCATACAATAAGGTTAGAGATGTTAACGCGGCATCAGATGATGTGAATCGTTACACGATGGATTATTTAGCTAAGATAGAGGTATTTTGTAGAAAATATGATGTACTAACATTTATCGTAGCACATCCCACTAAGATGTATAGAGGACAAGATGGCAAGATGGAAGAACCTAATATGTATAACATAAAAGGTGGTGGAGAATGGTACGATGCTAGTTACCATGGATTACTTGTACATAGAGATTATGAAGCTAAAAATACTAAAGTTAAAGTATTAAAAGTTAAGTTTCAAAATCTAGGAGAAAACGGTGCGGAAGCATTTTTTAAATGGGAACCAAGATCGGGTAGTTTTATACCTGATGAAAATGTAATAGACAAAAAAGATGACAGCAGCCTTCCGTGGGAAAAATAAAAATCCAATGGGTGATTACAGTCATACCCCAGAAGAACTAAAAGCCCGAGATTGGTGTATGGAAAATAATGTATGTATAACACCAAGACAAACCAAATGGGGTATAAGTTCTTGGGCTATAGATATAGAAACTGGACTACACCCAAATAGAAAGCTACTAGGTACTAGTCCATCTGAATATGGACCAAACACAATATGGGGACAAATAGCTAATTATCAAAAATATTATTATGACAAATATAAGGAATGAATTTTATAATGCAAATGAAGCATTCAATTATTTCTGGAGAAAAATACCAGAGGTTGGTGTAGATTTTGACACAACAAAAGCAATGTTTAACGTTGGGTTTACTTTACACAACCCAATGGATAATCATATTAAATCTGATATCAGAAACTGGAATCATTTTTATGCAGAGTCTGAATGGCAATGGTACTTAACTGGAGATCCAAGCATTGATGTACTTGGTGAAATATATGGTAAGATACCACCTATATGGGAAAAGATGGCTGACTGTAATAGGCAAGTTAGATCGAACTATGGGTTTCAATGGAAACGAAAGGGTCAACTGAATTATGCAATTGATAAACTTAAAGATAAAAAAGAAACAAGACACGCGTTGATAAGTATATTTGATGGTAAAGAACATTCATCAAGGTATATGTTTGACGTTCCATGTACTTGTGCTATACACTTTCAGATTTTGGATGGCAAACTTAACATGAGTGTAATGATGCGTAGCAATGATTTATGGTACGGTTTCCCAATTGATCAATACTGTTTTAGTAAACTACAACATAAGGTTGCTACAGCTGTTGATATACCAGTTGGTAAGTACTATCACTTTGCCACAAACTTACACATTTATAATGATAAATTAATAAAATAAAATATGAAATATTATATATACCATATACCGGGTAAAAAGATAGGTGTAACCTGTGATATTTATAATCGGGTTACAACACAACAAGGTTATGAAGAAGACGAGTATAAAGTGTTAGAAATGTCAGAAGATATAGACTATATTTCTAAGCGAGAACTTGAATTACAAAAACAATACGGATATAAAGTAGATAGAAAACTTTATAAAAACCTTAAAACCAATAAACCAATGAAAATTAATATAACAGAACAAACAACAACGTTCCCTTGTCCTATAGATAAGCTCAAAGCTAGATTATTTGATGTGATCGACATGGACTGGAGCACTGAACACGGTAACTTTGTTATTGATGGAAAATCAATACAATGGATTATGAATAACGTTAAGACATCTATGTATAACGACGACAGATGTTACGTGTACAACAAAGCTTTATCAAGACATTTTGATAAACGCGATCAACTAACAATTCCGTTAGAAAAATCATGTAGTGAACCATTACCAATATTTGACAAAATTAGAGAGTGGGCAGAAGTAAGAGGATTATATGACCACGGTGACTCGAAAACGCAATACGTTAAGCTTCAAGAGGAGGCTGGTGAGTTAGCAAAAGCATTACTTAAAGACGATAAGCCTGAGATTATAGATGGTATAGGCGATATGGTGGTAGTATTAACCAACCTAGCGCACCTAAATGGATATACTATAGAGGAATGTATAGGAGCTGCTTACAAGGAAATATCTAAACGAGAAGGTAAAATGCTAAACGGAACATTTGTCAAACATGGGTAAAAGCAAAGCAATATTATTTAGGGATCCTTTAGTAGAACAAGTTGTGGATGAGATCGTAGAAAGATCTAACATAGGTTTTGCTAAATATAAAGTAACGTTAGAAGAAGAACGTACAAACGGAACAAAAGATCTAGGTATATATTTACAGGATACTAAAGAGGAATTAATGGATGCGGTATTGTATATACAGTCTGCTCAGAATTCCCTTAAAGATTTTAAAAATAAAATTAGAGACGTTGGTTCGTGGACATAGGATAAGACGAAAAAGAGGTCCTGTCCAAGCTAAGAAAGTAACACATGATAATATCAAGTTTGCTTCTGGCTTAGAAAAATATATGTACATAGCATTAAAGAAAGCTAAAATAAAAGCCTTATACGAGGGTCAAACATTTGAACTCGTGGAAGGTTTTGATTTTCCTTTTGATAGCTATGAAAGATGCGGTAATGGTAAAGGTCATTATCAAAATAGAGGAAATAAAAAGATCCTTAATATAAAATACACGCCTGATTTTATAGGCAAAGATTTTATCATCGAATGTAAAGGTAGAGCTAATGAAAGCTTTCCATTACGTTGGAAGATGTTTAAGAAATTATTAACGGCTAATAGATTAGGACCGTTTACTTTATACAAACCACAAAATCAAAAAGAATGCGACGAGACCGTGAGCTTGATCCTTGGGATCAAAAACAATTAGCGAGAAGAAAATACGCTGAAAGAAAAATAGATACATGGGTTAAATGGACATGGGAGCAGAGAGGTATGGTACTATATAAGGAACTAATGGATATTAGAAAACAATATAAAATAGAAGATTATGGCTAGATCGGTGTACGGTTTTGTTTACTTAGGTAAAGCACAAAAAAAAAGACCTGGTGTTCATGCAAAAAGTAGGAACACAAATAACAAGGAGGGCAAGTATTATTCTGGCTCAACATATAAAGGACAAGGAAGATGAAGTTAATAAAATGGGAAGTAAGTTTCGGTGTATTTACCGGGATATTAGTAGGCTACAGACAATACATTGATAACGTTGAATTAAAAGTTGATCATGTTGCGTATTTAGGAATATTTGATTGTTGTGTAACATTATTTTACGAATAAATATATGGGACTATTTGATGAAAGAATACCTTACAAACCTTTTGAGTACCCAGAGTACTATACAGAAGGTTGGTTGAAACAAGCACAAGCATTTTGGTTACATACTGAAATCTCAATGAGTGGTGATGTTAAAGACTGGAAAGAAAAATTAAAACCTGAAGAAAAAAATTTAGTGGGAAATATCCTACTTGGTTTTGCTCAGACGGAATGTGCGGTGTCAGATTACTGGACACAGAATGTTGTTAAGTGGTTTCCAAAGCACGAAATACAACAAATGGCTATGATGTTTGGATCACAAGAAACGATTCACGCGGTAGCGTATAGCTACTTAAATGAAACTCTAGGTTTAGAAGACTACGAGGCGTTTTTACATGAACCAGCAACTGCTGATAGGTTTGATAATTTAGTGTCTTACGAAGGTAAGGTTGATCCAATAGAAATAGGTAGATCAATAGCTATATTTTCAGCTTTTGCAGAAGGGGTTAGTTTATACTCTGCATTCGCGGTGTTATATAGTTTTCAAATGAGGAATTTATTAAAAGGCGTAGGCCAACAAATGAAATGGAGTGTGAGGGATGAATCCCTTCATTCTAAGATGGGATGTAGATTGTTTAGACAACTCTGTGAAGAGACTAAAGGTTTAAAAGATGATGTTGAAAAGAAAATTTTAAAAGCAGCAAAGATCTGTATTGAACTAGAGGAAAAGTATATAGATAAGATGTTTGAAATGGGTGATTTAGAAAACCTTACATCTTACGATTTAAAACAATTTATTAGAAAAAGAGGAAATGAAAAACTTAAAGAACTCGGATACAACGAGATCTTCACGTATGACAAAGAAGCCGCGAAAAACCTGGATTGGTTTTATCATCTTACTGGTGGGCTTACTCATACCGATTTTTTTGCTATCAGGCCGACAGACTATAGCAAAGCAAACGAAGGAGAAGATTTTGAGGATATTTGGTAAACAATGAGATATATTATTATATTATTATTTTTAGGATGCACTGAGGAATTCATTGTTCCAGACAATTGTATTGATGAGGGTAAAATTAAACCCTATAAAGACCGCGTGTGTACTATGGAGGTAGACTACACGTGTGGTTGCAATGGTCAACTATACATCAATCCTTGCCATGCGGCTAGTGATGGTGTAATTGAGACTTGGCCAGCAACGGTAAGATCAAACTGTAAACAATAAAATTAAATTATATGAGTAAAACAAAATTAGAATATATATGGTTGGATGGGTACACTCCAACCCAAAACTTAAGAAGTAAAACATTAATTAAAGAAGATTTCAGTGGAGAGTTAAGTGACTGTCCAATGTGGAATTTTGATGGTAGTTCAACTAAGCAAGCAGAGGGTCATAGTTCAGATTGTTTAATAAAGCCTGTTGCCTTATTTTATGACCCATGTAGAGATGATAGCTATTTAGTTATGACAGAGGTTTTGAATCCAGATGGTAGTCCTCACGTGTCAAATGCTAGGGCAACTATTAACGATGATGATGATGATTTTTGGTTTGGTTTTGAACAAGAATATTTTTTGTGGGATAACGAAACAAATAAGCCATTAGGATTTACGGGTAGTAACGGTGAAAACAGAAGTTACCAACTTGATAGTGATGATAATGATGTTTCTAAAGAACAACCAGCGCAAGGGCAATACTATTGTTCTGTTGGTGGAGCAAACGCATTTGGTAGAGAGGTAGTTGAAGAACATCTACGTCAATGTTTAGAAGCTGGAATAAATATAGAAGGCATAAATGCTGAAGTTGCACCCGGACAATGGGAGTTTCAAGTGTTCGCTGAAGGAGCTAAAAACGCTGGTGATCAAGTTTGGGTTGCTAGGTACTTAGCGGAGCGAAACGCTGAAGCAGATGGGCTGACTATTAATTGGCACCCTAAACCCCTTAAAGGTGATTGGAATGGATCAGGGATGCACGTTAACTTTTCGAACAAGCTAATGAGGACATCGGGTGACATAAAAACATTTGATGATGTATGCTTAGGATTTTCACAAAATATTTATAAACACATGAAGGTTTACGGTGCTCATAATGAACTAAGATTAACTGGTGATCATGAAACTCAATCTATTCACGAATTTTCATATGGTATATCTGATAGAGGTGCTTCAATTAGGATACCAATAGCAACAGTTGATGCTGGTTGGAAAGGTAGATTAGAAGATAGAAGACCCGCGTCAAATGGTGATCCATACAAAATAGCATCAGTAGTAATTAACACAACTAAAAAAGTTTTATAATGAAAGAAAATACATTATTAGAAATGCAAAATAAAATCGCTGCTATGACAAGAGTTCTACAGCAATTAATAAATGAGGTAGGTCAATTAAAAGATTTATCTATTGGTACGTTAGAAACACTTAAAAAAATGTCAGGCTATAAAAAAGCTTTAGAAGCATTGAAGAAAGAAATTATTGATAAATCTAAAGAAAGTAAAAAATTTGAAACAGTAGAAGAACTAGAAAAACATAAAGCAAAGAACAAATAATATGTGGGATAAAAAATGGAAGAAAGGTGTTGATTACCCAAAATGGGGAGATACCGAGGTTTATAGACAAACAATAACAGGAGGATATTTATTTAATGGTGAGACGCCTAGGGAAGCTTACGATAGGGTATCTAAAGCTGTAGCAAGAAGATTATATAAACCTGAGATGGCAGAAAAGTTCTTTGAGTATATATGGAATGGGTGGTTATGTTTAGCATCACCAGTTCTTTCTAATACTGGAACAGACAGGGGATTACCTATTAGTTGTTTTGGTATTGACGTTGAGGATTCAATCTTTGACATTGGTACTAAAAATCTAGAGATGATGTTGTTAGCAAAACACGGTGGTGGAGTAGGTATTGGTATCAATATGATTAGACCAGCTGGGTCTAATATAACAGGTAATGGTACGTCAGATGGTGTTGTACCTTTTTGTAAAATATATGATTCAACAATACTAGCTACAAACCAAGGTTCTGTTAGAAGAGGTGCTGCATCTGTGAATATAAATATAGATCATGAGGATTTTGAAGACTGGTTAGAGATAAGAGAACCTAAAGGTGATATACATAGACAATCCCTTAACTTACATCAGTGCGCTGTGGTAGGAGATAAGTTTATGCGTAAGCTTGAACAAGGTGATGTTGAAGCTAGAAATAAATGGGGAAAGTTGTTACAGAAACGTAAGGCAACTGGAGAACCTTATATTATGTTTAAAGGTAATGTTAATAAAGCCAATCCAAAAGCGTACAAAACAAACGCATTAAAAGTTCATATGACAAACATATGTAGCGAAATTGTTTTACATACAGATGAGACGCATAGTTTTGTTTGTTGTTTAAGTAGTTTAAATTTAGCAAAATATGAAGAATGGAAAAATACTAACCTTATTCAAGATTCTATCTGGTTTCTTGATGGGGTCTTGGAAGAATTTATACAAAAAGCAAAGGGGCTTAAAGGATTTGAAAACGCGATTCGCTCAGCAGATAAAGGACGAGCCCTCGGACTCGGTGTCCTCGGTTGGCATACTTATTTACAGGAAAAAGGTATCCCGTTTGAGGGACTACTTGCTAAATATGAGACTAGGAGGATATTTAGCCAAATTAAAATTGAAAGTGAACAAGCTTCTAGGGATCTCGCTGAGACTTATGGCGAACCTTGGTGGTGTACTAATACTGGTATGCGTAATACTCATTTACGTGCCGTTGCGCCTACTGTATCGAATAGTAAACTTAGTGGTAACGTGTCTCCGGGGATAGAACCTTGGGCTGCAAATGTATTCACAGAGCAAACCGCTAAAGGTACATTCATTAGAAAAAATCCCTCATTGGAGAAAGTATTAAAGAAATATAAATTAAATACGGAAGATATATGGGATAAGATATTAAAAGATGGTGGCTCAGTACAGGGTATAAAACAACTAGATAAAATACTAATTGGTAACTGTAATGACATACCAGTTAAGGATGTATTTAAAACATTTAAAGAGATAAATCAATTAGAGTTAATTAATCAGGCGGGGTTAAGGCAACAGTATATAGATCAGAGTGTAAGTTTAAATCTAGCATTCCCTAGTGAAGCTCCACCTAAGTGGATTAACACAGTACATATGGAGGCATGGAAGAAGGGTATAAAAACCTTATACTACACTAGAACCGAGTCCGTATTGCGTGGTGATATAGCAGCACAAGCTATGGATCCAAGTTGTTTAGCTTGTGATGGATAGTTAACACAAAGATAATATTAGTTTCACTAAGAGTGGGGATAAGTATGTAATAGTTCTAGTATGAGCAAATACAAACATCCCCACTTTATATCTTTAAGCAGTTGCATTATAATAATTGTATTATATGCGATGATATTTTTAACTAGCTGTGCTACAACTGCGCAACTATACATTAGCCCCAGATATAAAATTCAACCTGATAGAGCCTACCCAGAATTACAAATCGGTATGAAGATCAACGTCGGTCCTAAAATTACATTCAAAAAAAAAGATAACCTATAAACTAGAAAAGGGGATCATTACGATCCCCTTTCTGGTTACAAGAACTTATGGGTATGGTACGCCCAATTATATCGTTCCTGAATTTCTTATGAGCAACATGCACACTTGCAGTCCGCACAATCACAAATCCCCTTATTAATCATTAACTTGCTTACGCATTTATTCCATATCCAAGTACATCCATTCCACAGACTTGTAATTTTATTTCCTAATTTTACTAAAAATTTTCCCATATTATTTTTGTTTTCTCTTGACGGATCTTTCTTTCCTAATTTTTTCTAATTTCTCAAACGTTTCATTGGTATACAAAGTTGTTGTTATAACAACAACAGTATCTTCATTCTTTATTACATTTTTATCTACACTAATAGGTTTAATTCCTAACCTTTCCTGTTTAACTTTGGCCACTTCCATTTTTCTTTCATTTTGTCGGCCACCACAACTTAAAAGAATTATAAGTGCTGTTAATAGCACTATTGTTTTTAACTTATTCATATCTTTAATTTGTTTATATATTTAGTTTTTCTTTTTTGCACCACCACTTGTCACGGGGTTAGTTGCTACTGGATTACCAGAAAATCCACTAGTACCACTTGATGTAGGTGTTGATGGTGGACTTATATTATTGTATTGTATTTTAGAACCCGAGTTCTGAGCACCCTGGTAATGACCGAAATTGCTATTATAATTATAATATCTATCATACCAGTTATATCTATACCTATTATAAGGATACATATTGTTAAAATCATAACCGATAACATTGTAAATAGATTTGGGCTGAATTTCATTTATAGGTACTTTTACAGTATCACCCGCACTTGTCAAAGCCAACACATGCGTTACGGCTGGTCTCTTTAAGTCAAAACTTTTTCTGTAGTGATATATACCACTACAACCCGTTGCTAATAAAATTGTAATTGCAAATATTAATATTAATCTTGTTATGTGGTATTGTAATTTCATTTTTTATAAACTTTATCTTCTAAATTTTCTAATCTTCTCTGTGTATCAGCCTCAAACCTTTCCATTTCTTTAATAAGGTAATCCATCTTTTGATTAATAACCCTAGTGTCATCTTGCTCAATAAATTGTGGCATAGTTTTAGCCACTTCTATCTCTGATTTTAAAGACGTGTATGACATTGTCATGGTTATTATCATACCTCCTACGATAGCTAACGTTTTGAAATCTATCTTAAAATCTGATTTACCATCTGAGTCTAAATCGACCGCAATTTTTTTGTTAAACATGTCATCCATATATATTATTTTTATTATGTTCTTCTTATAAATTAATCACCTATTTATGTTGATTTTTACTATTAGTTTCTTTTTATTGTTTCTCTTTTTAATGTTTCCCTCTTGAGTGTTTCTCTTTTTCCCGTACTCGATTTATTTTTTGTTATAACGTACTTTTTAGAAGTTTTAGTTTTTGGAACTTCCAATTCCCACATAGCCCATCCACCAAGTAAAGCTACTTTTTGCCAGTACTCTGATTCATCGCTAATAGCATCTGCTATATTATTACCTTTTTTAATAACCCTATCTAAAGGAACATTAGTTGTTGCGGATAATATTTGAGCTCCAGCTAAGTAAGCTGGATTATCTAAACTGAATCCTTTTTCTTTAATTTCCTTTGCATTCCATTCAAACGTTCTACCAGCAGATCTTAATTTAGAAATTTTTGAAGATATTGGTGGGGATAACTTTAGTATCTCTAAAGCAGCACTATCATAATCAGGTCTTTTCTTTTGACTTTCTTGTTTTACTTTTAGTATTATATTTTTTATTGTAGATACAACCGCACCACCTATCCCTAAACCTCTCAATAAAGAGTCCATCATACCGTTTGCAATTCTTACAACTTTGTCTTGTGGTATGTCGTCATCGTCATCAAACAACATAACAAACAATGCAGATTGAAGAGCGTTAAATATAAAGTTTTGTACAGCTCCATAATATACAATTTTAGATACATTAGTTTTCCAATCACCCCTACCATTTACTAAGTCCATAGATGCTTTCTTTATTAGCCTACTGTATTGCATTGGCGTGTTACCAAAAGCTAGTATCACTCTTCCAGCGCTACTTGCTTGCTGCATACTAATCCTATCTGTTCTACTTGATTGTTGACTTTCTTCTGCGATAGAATAAAAATCTAAGAAAGCTTGCTCTTCAGCTTTTTCTTTAGACATACCATCTTTAACTAATTTGTTTAATCTATTTCTATAGAAAGTAGCACCACCTGATGCTATAGCAAAACTATCCGCTATCTGAGTAAATATAAAACCTTTTTTAAGTAACATACTAATAACTCCCTGTACGCTCCCTTGCTCGGCTGCGTCTGCTATCTCTGACTCTGTTACATTTATTTTTAAACCCCTTCTTCTTGTCACCAAGAAATCAGAATTAAATAACCTCATAAAATCTTTCCAGAACTGTGGTTGGTTTGCAAAAGCTTTACCTGCCTTTAACACATTATTATCACTCCAGTTTATAAAGTTTATTGCTGATATTGTTTGAAGTACAGCTGATCTAGTATTTAAAAACATAATTGCACCAACTGAACCATTAACCCAAGCCATAAGATCATCAACATTCTTGTTTCCACTATTGGATTTGTTGGTTCCTGTTTTCATTCGATTTAATATATTCTTTAAAGCACTTACATAAGATGCTCCATAAGTAGCCTCAAGTTTAATCATATTTTTTTGTGAAAATATTATATCAGCGTTCTGTTGCCATTCTTGAAGGTATTCAGCTCTATTAACCGTGTTTATACCACCGATAACATCTGTGCTTATTGTACCACTTAACCAGTTTTCACTAGGGGGATTGTATGGTTTTGTTTTTTGAATAAACATTAGTTCATCGGCAAACATCTTAAGATCCTTGTCATTTTCTATGAATCGATTTAATTCTTCAATATCTTTTTTAGCAAGCCCTGGTATTTCGTCGCCCTGCTTGTTCCATATATAAACCCTTAAAGCCGTTTCATATGTAAAACCATCTACAGCTTCTTTTTTTAATGTAGTTGGTATTGTTTTGAATTGTTTTTTTAATGCTTTAAAATCATTTGAAACAGCAACCTTTGCTTTTGTTATGGCGGCTTCTGCTCTATTAAATGGATCTAACAAATTCTTTTTTAACCAAGCCATCTGAGCATCACCTTCTTTACCCTTGCCTAGTAGTTGATACATTAGACCAACAAAATCTTCAGCGGAATTAGGTATAAAGAAATTAAACTTACCTTTACTAGCACCTATTGTTTTAGCTCTAGCCGCTGAGTACTCTTTATTTCTCCCTAATCCGGTTTTCTTTTCTATAATAACGTTAAATTCTTTGTCTAGCGCTTCTGTCTTACTAGCTTTCGCTTGTTGTACTTTTGACGTAACATTAACTTGATCTAGTATTTCTTTTACAGCTTTAACATTTTTTATAGCATCATCAGCAAAATAAATATTATTATAACCTTGCGCTGCTTTTTCAGCAACCCAATTTGCTTTAGCTATTGGTGTACCGTTTTCTAAACCAGTAATGTTTTTTAAAGGAATATCTAAACCAATACCTTTTAAAAATTCATATATTGCTGGTGCTGACTGTTGCGGTCTAGCTGTTAATATAAATATATCTTTACTACCAAATTTACCTTGACGCTTTAAAGCAAGATCTGCTAGTGGTCCCTTTTTACCTTGTACTACTTTGTTAAATTGAGAAAAATCAAATGTGGCTCCCTTTTCTTCTAAGATAGCAGACTTTCTAGCAAACTCCGTAGGGCTAAGTTTACCTTTAGTTCCATTAGGAAGCGTGTAAAGCACCTTAGAATTAGTTTTTGCTAGCGTGTCATCAAAATCAAAAACACTCATACCTTTTTCTGGAGTATTAGTATTACGAGCTAAATTTGCAGCGTCATCATAGTTTTTGAATATAGATATTTGTTTACTAATTTGATCTTTAGGATTTATAAAATCACTTGATTGGCTATTTTTTTCTTGAGCTTTTTTTATTGTTTTTATAGTATTACCCTTAGCGATAAACCCTGAACTATTTACTCCATATTCTTGAAACACAGATCTTTTGTTTGACAATATTATATTGTTAGGATTAATACCACCCTGTTGATTAGCTACGTTTGGATTAAAATACCTAGCCCAAGTTAAATCTTTTCCAAGAACCCAACCATTAGGCATCGAACTAGTGTAATCAAAAGATAATCCACTAATAGCTTTTCCTTTTAACTTATCATCACTTTTTCTAGAAAGTGGTCCTTGAAAGTAACTCGCTTCTAATAACTTAAATGACTCGCTAACATTGTCTTGTACTACAGCATTAAATATATATTTAGCCACTAAAGATGCTGGTAAACTATGCTCCTCTGTTATTTCCCCAATTATATTGTCTTCATAAAAATTTACAGGTGCAGCTACTCTTATAAAATGTCCTTGTTGACTACTAGTAGATTTTAGTAGTTGACCTATGAATTTAATGTTATTTTTATCCTTAGCTAATATGGCAAGTTTTTGCATTACAAGTTTTAAACCTTGTAAGCTATTACGTTGTTGTTGATTAAATTTTTTTGATCCAAAGTTATTTTTAAATTTGGTTGACAAAACTCTATTTATTCCAGATCCAGTTGTTACACCAACCTTTGTTAACATGTCTTGAACTAAATCGTAGTCTGAAAACGCTGGTAGTTTTTGTTTAAGCGCAGCTTTCTTTTGTTCTTTAGTTATTGTTTTACTAAACTCAAAAAATTGAACTGGAGCCTTAGCTCCATTTTCTATATCTTTAGCCGTATTTTTAACGAAATCATAAAGAGGGTATTGATTTTTACCTTTAACTACTTTTCCATTTTTAATTCTCTTTACTCTTTTGTAACCAAGAGCTTCATAAATTTCTTTTTTATTTTGAAAAGCGTAATTAGAGGTGTAATTGCCCTTTCCAGATCCTCCAGTTAATGTGGAATTTTTTAAAAAGAAATCAAATGATAGTTCTTCTGATGCCACCTCTCTTATCCAATTTGTATATGCTACTCTATCTAATGGCTCAGTCATATCCAAGTTACCCATTTCAGCGGCATTAATTATATAATTGTAATTTCTTATTTCGCTACCTTTTTCTTGAATACCTGATGATAAATTTATATCACTTAATTGAAATATGTTTTCATTTTTTATTATCTCATCTATTTTACCCTTCTCAGTTATAGATAACTTACCACCAGGCTCTCTTTTAACAGCAGTGATTATTTCTGCTTTTATATCTTTAGGTGTGGTTATATCTCTTTGTTTATATATTTCTTTTATCCTATCAACTAAAGCCTCATCTTGTAGTAATTGAGGAACAGCATCAAAACCTAAACTAGCGCCAATTAATTCTGCAAGTTTATCTTTTCTAGTGCCTTTCTTAGATCCTTTAATATCATAAAATTCTAAAAACTCTTTTTCATTAGGTGTCTTTTTTCTATAGACAGTAGGACCAGATGTTTCACTCTTATAAGTTACATCATAATCTTCTGATCTTTCATATTCTCTTAGTTTTTTAGGTGAAACATTTTGCTCAACAACCTCTGTGAATATTTTATTTTTTTCATTTCTCTCAATAGCAACTAAATCTTTAACATCAAGTTGATCTATTATATCTTTTCTATAGTCTTTTAAAAACTTTGTATATTCAGATCTGGTACCCATCACGTTAGCTAGTGTAGGTTTTAATAATGTAAATAAATCTTTTTGTATAGCATTTCTAAATTCATAACTATCAACGGGTAATAGTTTTCCACTTAAAACTTTATTTGCAGCTTCTAATATTTTATT
>Ga0209709_10001805_pt1 | contig 19380 bp, 18 predicted proteins | sample ArcticOcean_MG_C_2_FD_187435 | JGI IMG/M metagenome (GOLD analysis project Ga0209709, IMG submission 187435) | Marine microbial communities from western Arctic Ocean - ArcticOcean_MG_CB4_136 (SPAdes) (version 2) | ecosystem: Environmental > Aquatic > Marine > Oceanic | place: Arctic Ocean... | reverse complement strand
TGAAAAACAATATCCAATTTTTTTTAAATTTCCAAAAAATTCTACATTTTCATTTTTAGAAAAAATTTTATTTTTTCTAAGTTTTTTTAGATTATTGGGTTTGCAATTATGCCAAACACCAATTTTTTCTTTTGCTAATTTTTCCCATGGAAATTTCTCACCTGGATCTATTTTTCTCGAAGAAGCAACGTCAGAATGCCCCACTATATTTTTACTTTTAATTTTATATTTTTTTATTAAATTTTTACAAATCTTAATTAAAGATTGTAGTTGTTTTTTTTTAAAGTTTGTGTAGCCAAACTCGTGACCTTTATTAACGAGCTCAATTCCTATTGAATTTCTATTTAAATTTGCATACCCCCCCCAACAAGATATTCCAGCGTGCCAGGCAATTTTTTGATCTGACACTAATCTAAAAACTTTTCCGTTTTGAGTTATTAAAAAATGACTACTAACCTTAAATTTTGGATCACATAATCTTAATAAAGATTCTCTCTCAGATTGCATTCCTGTATAGTGAATTATCACCATATTTATTGAATTTTTTGGTCTTTTTGTTTTACTAAAATTAGGGGAAAAATAATTTTGAATTTTCATCTTGTTAATTCCATCACACTTTATTAATAAAAGCCATTAATGATGTGTTTTTACTAGTTATTAATAAAAAATAATATATATAAATATATGAAGCAAACAAAAAACCAAATGATTAAAAAATTAGTATATACCACAATTATTGCAACGCTTATGCAAACAATTTCTGTACTTGCTGGTTCAGAAAATGAAGAGTTAAAAGGTTCAGCTACTAAAGACACTGCTAAAGAATGTTTCGAAGGAACCAGCAGAGCAATATTTAAATTTAATCTTGCATTGGATAAAGCAATATTTGAACCTGTAGCAAAAGGTTATAGAGCACTACCATCTCCATTAAGAAAAGGAACTGGAAATGTAGTAGATAATTTGCGTTCTTTATTAACTATTTCAAATAATATTCTACAAGGAGATCTTAAAAAAGCAGGCAATACAACTGCCCGTTTTGGAATCAACACAACAGCAGGTATTTTAGGAATTTTTGACCCTGCTTCAAAATTAGGATTTAAAGACCAAGGGAAAGAGGACTTTGGTCAAACAATGGGTACATGGGGTGCAAAGAGTGGTTGTTATTTTGTTCTTCCAATTTTAGGACCTACTACCACAAGAGATGCTATAGGTCTTGTAGGTAATACAATTTTAGACCCTGTATATCAAATTACCCATAATACAGAAATTAGCAATGGTGTAGTTGGGAATGGAAACTATTCTGAACATAACTTCTATTATTATAGAGGAACAGGCGCTGTAGATTTTAGAGCAAAAAATATTGAATCTTTTGATAGCTTAGAAAATAATTCTATAGACCTTTACGCCTCTTTAAAAAGCTTATATTTGCAAAACAGAAATCAAAAAATAGCAAATTCTAATTCTACTATTGATACTCAAGATGATAGCGATTGGGAAGAAATAGATACTAATTAATTTAGCAAAATATTTAAGTGGAAAAAAAAATCTTCATCATTGTTTTGCTTCTTTTTAGTTTAACTCAAAAAAGTTTTTCTTATAATAGTGAACCAAAAAAATTTATTTCTGAAATCGTGGATGAAGCAAAAAAAATTCTTGTAGCAAGCAACACTAAAGAATTTAAAACTCAAAAATTATCAGAAATAGCATTAGAAACTGTTGATATTAATGGTGTAGCTTATTATGCTATTGGAAAACATAGAAAAACACTTGATGATAAACAATTAGATAATTATTTATTGTTATTTGAAGACTATTTTTTAAAAAGTTTTACCTCAAGGTTAACAGACTATTCTGACCCAAAAATAAATGTTGTTTCTGCAGATGTGGCAAATGAAAAATATACGATAGTTAAAAGTGTACTAATGGCCACAGACAAAAGACCAGAAGTTAAAATTGAATGGAGAGTTTATACAAAAAACCCTGACAAACCTTTAATAAGAGACTTAATTATTGAAGGCATCAGTCTAGCTAGAGCAACAAAAGAAGAATTTATGTCAATAATAGATACAAATAATGGCGATGTAACTAAATTGTTTATTTCATTAAAGGAGTTTACATCAAAATAAAATGTTAGACTTATTCTGTGGAAGAAAAAGCTAGAATAATACAAAAGTTAAATAACGATAAATCGAGACCAGTCTTATTTAATGATTCTTTCGGCGGAAGCGAAAGCCAACTAAGACTTTTATTAAAACACCTACCTGACGCTGCTTTCAAAAATATTAACTTAATCCTAAATAATGCAAATCATGATTTGATCGAAAAAGATAAAATTAATGTGCTTTGGATGCATCATTTTGTAAACCAAAAAGAAGCTCAAAATTTAAGATCAAAAGATTTTGTTAGCAAATTAGATTGGATTGTTTTTAATTCTAATTGGAATTTTGAAAAACATGCTTACCAATTTAAAGTCCCCGAAAGTAAGTCAATAGTAATTAGAAACGCTATTGAAAAAATTGAATATAAACAAAAAAGTAAAAATAAAATTAGTTTAATTTATCACACAACGCCATGGAGAGGATTAGCAAACTTACTGAAAGTTTTTAAAAACTTAAACTTAGAAAATGTTGAACTAAATGTTTGTTCCTCAACCTTAATTTATGGAAAAAAATTTGACGAATCTATTGGAAAAAAATTTGAAAGTCTTTTTGATGAATGCAAGAATACAAAAAATGTTAACTATTTTGGTTTCTTAGAAAATAAAAAAATAATTGAAATGTTGAAAGATGTTCATATTTTCGCCCATCCAAGCATTTGGCCTGAAACAAGCTGTATAGCTGCGATAGAGTCTATGGCTGCAGGATGCGAGGTGGTTACAACAAATCTAGGAGCTTTATACGAAACCTGTTCACCTTTTGCTAATTTTGTAAATTTTGATAGTGATTTAAATAATTTAGAAAAAAGATTCAGTAAAGCGCTGCTCAAAAGTATAGAAAACTATTGGTCTGAAGAAAATCAGCATAAGCTTAAATTACAAAGAGAAATTATTAACAATACATATTCTTGGAAAGTAAGATCTTTGGAATGGAAAAATTTCTTTGATGAAGTTAGAAATTCAAAAAGTTAAACCTTGAGTTTTATCATTCATATATTTTAAGCTTTCAAAAGCAATTTTGTCTCTTTTTTTAATGGCATCAACTAAATTTTCTCCATAAGTAGATATTAATCCAGAAGCTACAATGCTAGTTTTGTAAATTAAAGAAGTTTTACCTTCATTGTTTTTCTTTAAATGCTCTTGTAAAGAAAGAATTTTGTTCTTTTTAAAAAAATACAAAAAGTATGAAATCCATAAATCATCATATAAAAAAAGCTCTTTGTAATTTTTAACAATTTTATCATAAAAAATTTTAATACCGTCCAAATAATTTGTGTTTATAGCAAACCCATCTGCTCCTTGGCCAACTCCAAAGCTACCCAAAGGATGCACGTAAAAACTATAAGCATTATTTGGTGCAATTGAATGAAAGTAAAAGAATTTTTCTATCATATAATTTTCATAAATATGGTCATCATCGGCCAATATAACTAGAGAATTTTTTTTAAGTTTATCAACTGAGCCTAATAATTTTGTGCCTGGCCCACAATCATCACATCTAATAATTTCAACTATATTATTATCAAATTTTGGTATTTGGTTTATATCGACAGTTTCATTAAAACGTTTATATTTAAATGGTATGTTTATAAAAATTTTATCTGGTTTTTTAGTTTGATTTAACAAAGAGTCAACTGACTTGCTTAAGTTTTTTATTCTTTGAGGAATTGCAGTTAAAGAAACATAAATCATTTAACTATTTGTTAGATCCAAAATAAAAAAGTGAATTTTCTTCCATTAATTTTAATAAATCTTTTGGAAAAAAATTTTTATCTATTTTTTTTACTTTAATATTTCTGTGGAACAAATCTGCTCCTGTTTTTTGACAATTTAATATATGCTCTACATTCTTAAATTTATCATAATTGAACTCTTTGTGTGCAATAGATTCTAGCTTTTCTTTAATTTTGTTTGGTCCTCCAAATGAAGAAAAGCTCCATCCTGAATCAGTAAAATGAGATATTCTATTTCTTGCTCTTCTCAGCTGGTGTGGTGAATATTTTTTACAAATTTTTATAGTTGTAGCAATGCTACCCCTCCAACTTTCTAGCTTTAAAAAATTGCAGTCTATATGGAATAAGTGTTGTTCTAACGCAATAGGTGCAATCTTTTCAAAATCACTTGCCTTTATAAATTGTACTTTTTCTTTTGATGGTATTTCATCAACATCGCTAATAATTAAAAGATCTTCATCTGAAAAATTTTGACATGCTTTTTTAATATAGTTTCTTTGAAAGTTTTCAATTCTCCATGCATCATCTCCTTTTATATCATCAATAATCCAGCTTTCTTCGTTCTTAATTTTTTCTATTTCTATATCTAGCTGATGATATTGAATCTTTTTTGAAAACTCTTTTAAACTACTTTCTAAAATTTTTGGAAAATTCCAATCCTTTTTTTTACCCTGATGAGTAATATTAGCTTCTATTACCACAAAATAGTCTACAACTTTATCAAGATATTTTATTCTTAATTCTGCTAGTTCCTTTTCATTAAAATAAATAAAAGCATCTATAATCATAATTGCACTATAGTATATTTGTTATTAATTTAAACTTAGAAATTTAAAAGTTTTATAATTATGTAAAATAATATTCTTGTTTTATTTAATATATAAACCTATAAAATTAATTTATGGAGTCAATTAAGGTAGCTTTATTTGGTGCGGATGGTTACACGTGTCAAATACCTAGAATTAAAGAAGGCATGAAAATTTTGGGTCACGTTTTATCGGAAGAATCACCAGACTTAATATATGCAAATGATCCATCGGGTTACCAAAAAGCGTTGGAACTTAAAAAAAAATTTTCAAACGCTCATTTAATGTTTAACTTTTTAGATATTCCTTGGCATATGCCTAATATAGAAAAACAAACAAAACTTTTAGTTGAACATTTTTTAAATAAAGCTAATTCTGTTACTGCAATTAGCTTTAAAGTAAAAAATGATCTTTCTAAATTTTTAAATAAAAAAATAGAGGTAATTTACAACCCAAGTAAAGATGTTTTTTACGACACGAGCATTAAAAAAAATAATAACTTCCTCTACGTTGGTAGAGCTAATGACCCAATAAAAAGAATTAATTTGGTAAGAGAAAGCCTTTCCAAAATAAACAATAGTATTAATGAGATTAAAATTTGTGGATCTGAAAACCCAGGTTTTGGAAACTACTTAGGCGTAATTTCAGATATTAAACTTAATAAAATATACAATTCTTCTAAGTTTGTTTTATTGCCATCTAAAGCTGAAGGTATAGGATTATCAATGATAGAAGGTATGATATGTGGCGCAATACCTATAACATGTTCCGATAATTTAACTGCAAAAGAATTTTCTCCTGAAGGGTTTATATGTGAACCAACTGCAAATTCTATAATTAAAAAAATACAAGAATTAGATAAAAATTATGAAAATAAAAGAATAGAAACTTTAAAATTGGGTGAAAAATATAAAGTTCAATTTGATAAAAAAAGTATTGCTAGTAATATTATTAAAATATTTTTTTCTAATTAAAATAATGAAAAAAAAATTACAATTATCTGATGTTACGCTTCTATCTGTTACTTCCTCAGAAGAAAACGAAGCTCAATTATCAATGAGGATTTCTTTACATAATATTGATTTTGGTGCATCAAAACTTTTGTGTACAGCAGAACTTAAAGAGTAATATCCTGATATAGAATATATTTCAATTCCAAAACTCAAAAGTGTAGATGATTATAATGAGACATTTTTTCAGCACTTGCATAAATATTTTAAAACCTCGCATTGCCTTATTGTACAAGCTGATAGCTTTGTAGTTAATTCTAGTCTGTGGAGTAACGATTTTCTTAAATATGATTATATAGGAGGGCTTTGGCCTGATAAGATTCAGGTTAATCCGAATCTAATTTTAGACTTAAAAAAAATCCTGTTGGTAATGGTGGCTTCTCTTTACGAAGCAGAAAATTAGCAGAAACTACTTCAAAAATAGATTTTAAATCTTTAAACTTCCCAATGAAAGCTGAAGATGTTGTTATTTGCTATTATCTTTATCAACAAATGATAAATAGTGGAGTAAAGTTTGCTCCTGCAAATCTTGCTACCAAATTTTCTCTGGAGAACATTAATAACCTTTATGGTCAGAATAGAAACTCTGTGTTTCGATTTTATGGAAAACATTTGAGGGACTATTTTATAAAAAAATACAAATTACTTGCTGAACTTGGAGAGTGGTGAATAAATTTGGTGGGCCGTCCAGGACTCGAACCTGGGACCAATACATTATGAGTGTACTGCTCTAACCAACTGAGCTAACGGCCCTTTATTAAATATTTTATACTTAATTTAATGTTTTATCACATAAATTTAAAAAAAAAGCAAAACACCATAGTAATTCTAAAGGCAAATTATAAAAAAATTTAACTTACTTAATCTATATATCGTATCCTTTTTGAGAGATGCCTGTAAGTTCACTTTTAAGAGATTGTATTGCTTTAAACCTTGTATCTGGATTAGAAATTTGTTTGCTTAATAATTCATTTCCCAAGATTTTATAAATTTTAGAAATCAATTTACAAACCTTTTCACTTTCTTCAAATTCCAAAGCAATTAATAATGTATCTATAGCAATATAGTAGAGTTGATTAATATAAAAAATTTTACTTCTTAAATATAAGTATTCTGTGTTTTTTAAATATTCTGACCCTAGTTTTGATAGCTCAAATTGAGCTTGGTCAATTTTTTTATTATCAATTAGCCTATTTATGTTCTCAAGTTGACTTATTTTCATTTTTCAATCTTATGCTTAACTATATTTTGCAAATCTATTTTATAATTTCTCCACCAGTTCATACATTCATTCTGCTTTTTTTGGATTTGGATTTCGCTCCATCCATTAACTATAGGTTTTGCTTCTGACCATTTATTAATCTTAATAAAAGGGTTTTCTGGAAATAAACGATCGTAATAATTGTATGCACTTTCTACAATTGGAATACATCCGCACTGTAAAGCTTCATATAATCTATAAGTTTCTGGATGATAAAATCCATTTGGACAAGGAATAAATTGGGTTGAGGAAAATATATCTGACATATCTTCTACAGATATAATTTTTTTATCAAATTTTTCAGTTTTGTGACAAAAAAAAGGTTTAATATCTGAAAGCTGAAATAGTAGATCGTGCCTACTTGATTTGTGTGGTGTGCCAGTAAAAGTCCATTTAAATTTTCTATCCTTTTTTTTTGCATCAGATATTCCAGATTTATAACCGATAGGTATACATTTAACATGGTTACTTTTAAAATATTTATTAGAACAAAAAGTTCTTAAAACATAAAAACACTTGCTATAAACTTCTGATAAATCATGAGATCCTGCCTCATCTCCTAAATGAATTAGCAATATTTTTGAACATGTTAAATTAAGTTTATTATAAAAATCATTTTTTCTTTCTAAACTTGAATCTACAATTATTAAGACATCATTTTTTTCTAAATTTTTAATATCATAAATAGTCTTAAACTCAATTTTATTTAAAATCTCATCTACCCAAATGTTTGAATTTTTTTTGTGGTAAATCCCCCACTTAAAATTAACTGTTTCCTTTTTTGTTATATTTTTTTTAGCCTCAATAGTTTTAGTTTGATTGTGTGTATTCCAAAATAATTTAATCATTATAGATTAAAATTTATTTTTCTAAGAAGCTTTTTAAATGTTTTGATCTACTTGGATGTTTTAATTTTCGAAGTGCTTTTGCCTCGATTTGTCTTATTCTTTCTCTTGTTACTGAAAACTGCAAACCTACTTCTTCCAGAGTATGATCTGTGTTCATTCCAATCCCAAATCGCATTCTCAGGACTCTTTCTTCTCTAGGAGTAAGGGTTGCCAGAATTTTAGTGGTTGACTCTCCTAAATTAGATCTGATTGAGGCATCTAAGGGCTGAAGTGCATTTTGATCTTCAATAAAATCTCCAAGACTACTGTCTTCTTCGTCTCCAACTGGAGTTTCTAAAGATACTGGCTCTTTAGAAATTTTTAAAACTTTTCTTACTCTGTCTAAGGGCATTGCTAATTTTTTAGCAAGCTCTTCAGGGGTTGGTTCTCTTCCACGTTCACTTAAAATTTGTCTCGAAGTTCTAACTATTTTATTAATTGTTTCAATCATATGCACTGGTATTCTTATTGTCCGGGCTTGGTCAGCTATTGATCGAGTAATAGCTTGTCTAATCCACCAGGTTGCATAAGTAGAAAACTTATACCCTCTTTGGTATTCAAATTTATCAACGGCTTTCATCAAACCTATATTACCCTCTTGTATTAAATCTAAGAATTGGAGACCTCTATTTGTATATTTTTTAGCAATTGAAATTACCAATCTTAAATTGGCTTCCACCATCTCTTTTTTTGCTATCCTTGACTCTTTTTCTCCTTTTTGGATTTTTTGTACGAATTTTTTGAACTCATAAATTGGCAAACCTACCTTAGTACTAAATTCAATTAGTCTAGCTCTTATTTCATAGAATTCTTTTTTTTTTTTCTTAAAAAAATTTTTCCAAATTGGATTTTCATTTAAAAAAGATTCAAATTTAGGATTGATTTCATTTCCTAAATAGTATTTGAGAAATTCTTCTCTAGATATTTTATTATCCATTGCAGATCTCATTAGAATACCCTCTAAGGAAATTATTTTTTTATTTTCTTGGTAATGGATCTGCACTAAATCTTCTAATACTGGCGCAGTAAGCTGTAGTGTATCTATTTTTTCAATTATAGAATTTTGAATTTTTTTATAAGTTCTTTCTTTATCTCGAGAAAATTCTTTACCTTCCAAAGCACAATTTAATTTATCAGTTTGTACTCTGATTAGTTTAGTATAACTTTTGCAAAGAATATTAATTGATGAAATTATTTTTGGTCTAATTTCTTCCTCCATAGCTGCTAACGAAGGATTAAATTCATCTTCCTCATCGTATCCTGAACTTTTATTTTCTTTTGATTCTTTGCTATCTTTGGTTTTAGGTAAATTTTCATTTTTATTGGAATTTTCTTCCGTTTGTAATTTTATTTTATTTTTAGCTTTTTTTAATATTGGGTCGTCTTCCTCTGAATCTATGTATGAGGAATCTATATCTATAATTTCTCTAACTAGTATTTCATTTTTTTCTAATTTATCTTTCCATTCAAAAATTTTTTTAGCAGTAATTGGACTTTGAAAAAGTCCGTTTGTCATTACTTTTTTTCCAGCTTCTATTCTTTTTGCAATTGCTATCTCTCCTTCACGAGAAAGCAAATCTACGCCACCCATTTCTCTTAAGTACATTCTTATAGGGTCATCACTTTTATCCACTTCTTTACTTTTTTCATTTGTGGACCCAGCTTCTTTTTTTTTATTTATGCGAAAATCTGATTTTTTTTCGACCAGAGAAACTTTACTATCAAAAATATGTAGAAAAGCTTTTTCTACATTTTCTTGGCTGAGATGTCTTTTGCCTAAAGATTTACCCAGCTCCTCATAAGTTATGAAACCTCTGTGAAGGCCTTTGTCTAATAATCTTTTGAATGATTTAGTAATTACTCTTTCCACTTTAATTTTCCATTCTAATATTGAATTTGAGGACTCATATATAATAATTAAATAAATAAAATCTAGAGTTTATTTACCCTCCTTTTAATTGATTTCTGAGAGAAATAAGCTCTGAATATAGGTTTTCATCAAGATTCATGGAAACTTTGTCCTCCAGCGACTCAATTTTTTTACTAAGCTCTATTTTTCTAATTTCATCTGTTATTTCACAAAATATATCAATAATTTCTTCTTCGTTTTTGTTTTTACAAATTATTTTTATTGGGGCATTCATGTTTATAAGATTTATCGTTTCTTTATACTTTTGTTCAAAATCAATAATATCTAAAATTTTTTTTTCTAAAAAATGTCCAGATAACAAATATTCAATTAATTTTTTTTTGAATTGATCAATTGAATTGTTAGAAAAATTAATTTCAGATATTTGTTCAATGTTTTTTCTAAAAATCTCAAGATTGTTCATGACTAGATATAAAGCTGAAAATTCTTTTAGTTCTATTTCTTTAAATTTACTAGTTTTTTCGTTTATATCTTTAGTTTTTTGGAGTGGGTTAAGATATTTTTTAAATGTATAAAAATTATTTTTTTTAAAATTTATATTAGGTGTAAGTTCATTAATTTTTCTAATAAAATTTTCAAGAAAATACTTTGATAAAGTTTTATCTTTCATCTCGGTGCACAAAGATTTTATTTTTTTTTCAAATATTGTCAAAGAATGAGGGTTGTTTCTATTTACTTCTTGATAGTATGAATCCCAAATAAAATTTTGTATTTCAACTTTATTTTTAGAAAGTTCTACGAAAGATTCTTTTCCATATTGATTTATATAATTATCTGGATCTAAATTCTCAGGTAAAGTTAAAAAATAAATATTAAAACCTGGTTTCATTAAAGGGAATAATTTTTCAGCAGCTCTTATTGCGGCTTTTTTTCCACTGCTGTCTCCATCTAAACAAATAATGGGATTTTTAAAAAAATTCCAAGATAAATCCAATTGTATTTCAGTTAATGCTGTTCCCAAGTTTGCAGCTACATTTGATATACCAAACTTATGTAAGTTTATAACATCCATATAACCTTCAACTATAAAAACTTCCTCACTTTTATTTCTAAAGTCTTTTGCACTATGAATGTTGTATAAATTGTTTCCTTTTTTATAGAACTCGGTTTCGGGTGAATTTATATATTTTGCAAAAGTATTTTTATTAATACTTCTTCCTCCTAGAGCAAAAATAGAACTATTTAAACTTTTAACAGGAAATATAATTCTATTTCTAAATCTATCTACATATTTTTTCTTATTTTCATCAAAATAATAAATACCAGAAGAAACGATTTGTTTGTCTTCAAACTCTTTCTTTAAAACTTCATGGAAATTTTCTTTTTCAGAAGAATATCCAATTTTAAAATAAGCTATTTCATTTTTTGTAATTTTTCTTTTATTTAAATAATTTGTAACTTCTGGATATTTACCCAAAAGTAATTCTTTGTGGCAAAAATCTGTATATTTTTCTAATATAAGTTTGTAAATTTTCCATCTATTTTCTTTATCTTCATCTTGTTTGGTAAACCTAAATGGTTCCATTCCAGCATCAGATGCTAATAATCTTACAGCTTCTCCAAATTTATAATTTTTTGTTTTCATCAAAAAATCAAAAATATTTCCATGCTCAGCAGAACTAAAACAATGGTAAAAGCCTTTTTCATCGTTGACTGTAAATGATGGAGTTTTTTCATTAGAAAAAGGCGAAAGTCCTACAAACTCTTTTCCACGTTTTTTTAACTTTACTGACTTGCTTACAACTTGTGAAACTTTTAATCTTAATTTAATTTCATCCAGATATTCTTTTGGATACTTCATTGATTTAGTAAATCCTTAACTATCATGTTCACTTTTGAAAAATCAATTGTATCAGAATACTTTTTTTTTAAAGTTCCCATAATCTTACCCATATCTTTCATGCTTGTAGCACCTAAAAATTCAATTACTTCTTTGCAGATTTTTTTAGTTGCTTCCTCATCTAATTGTTGTGGCAAAAACGAATCGAGTATTTTGATTTCATCTTCTTCTGCCTTCAATAAATCAAGCCTATCTCCTTTTTTATATAAATCTGATGAGTCTTCTCTCTGTTTTTTCATTTTTCTTAAAATTTTTAATATTTCTTCGTCTTTAGATAACTCTTTTTTTTCACTTGTTCTGTTAGCTATGTCTTTATCCTTAATAGCAGCTAAAACTAAACGTAAAGTAGAAATTAAAGTTTTATCTTTGCTTTTTAAAGCTGAATTAAACTGGTTGTTTATTTTTTCTCTTAGTAGCATGAATTATAAAAAAACAATTTACTGCACTCAGCAAATTTCTACAAAAGAAAAATTTCTACTTTGACGAGATAAAAACTTTTTATACACATGTTGCGAAAAATCCTGTTTTATAGTAAAAACCTTTAACTCATGAGTTGTATTTGTTAACAAAAACGAATTTAACCTATACATCAAAAGATTATCTTAAGAAGATTAATCCTACAGGACTTCTAGTTTTAGAAAATGGCATTTTTTTCAAAGGCTATGGATTTGGGTTTGAAGGAACATCAACAGGTGAAGTTTGTTTTAATACTTCTATTACAGGTTATCAAGAAATAATATCAGACCCCTCTTATGCTGGGCAAATAATTAATTTTACATTTCCACATATAGGAAATGTAGGAACAAATAACGAAGATTACGAGTCTGATAAAGTCTGGACGAGAGGCGTCGTATTTAATTCTGAAATTTCTAACCCATCAAACTATAGAGCTCTAAAACATTTAGATGAATGGCTTAAAAAAAATAAAATAGTGGGTATTACAGGTCTTGATACTAGAAGTTTAACAAACTTAATAAGAGATAAAGGGGCGCCAAAAGGTACTATTTCTTTTTCTAGAAAAGGAAAATTTAATATTAATAAATTAAAAAACTTATCAAATAAATGGAGTGGTTTAGCAAATTTAGATTTAGCTGGGGAAGTCACTACTAAAAAAAATTATAAGTGGATAGGATTTAAAACCTGGAAAAAAGAAAAAAAATATACAAAAAATAAAACCAAAATGTTCAAAATCATCGCAATTGATTTTGGTATAAAAAAAAATATATTAAGATATTTTTCTGACTTAAAATGTGATGTTACTGTTGTTTCTTGTAAAATTAGTGCAGACAAAATACTACAAATGGCACCTGATGGTATATTTTTATCCAATGGACCTGGCGATCCGGCTGCAACAGGAAAATATGCTATTGGTGTTATAAAAGATTTAATAAAAAAAGAAGTGCCAATTTTTGGTATTTGTCTTGGCCATCAAATACTTTCATTAGCACTTGGTGCAAAAACAAGAAAAATGAAACTTGGTCATAGAGGTGCTAATCATCCAGTTAAAAATTTAATTAAAAAAAATGTAGAAATTACATCCCAAAATCATGGCTTTGAAATTATTGAGAAAAGTTTACCAAAAAATATTGAGATTACTCATAAATCATTATTTGATAATTGCATTGAAGGAATTCGATTAAAAAATAAACCAGTTTTTTCTGTTCAATATCATCCAGAATCTAGCCCTGGTCCTCAAGATAGCGCTTATTTATTTAGAGATTTTATTAATTATATTAAAAAAAATGCCAAAAAGAAAAGATATTAAAAAAATTTTAGTTATTGGAGCAGGTCCAATAATTATTGGGCAAGCTTGCGAATTTGATTATTCAGGAACGCAAGCATGTAAAGCTTTAAAAGATGAAGGTTATAAAGTTATTCTTATAAATTCAAATCCAGCAACAATTATGACTGATCCAGACGTTGCAGATAAAACTTATATTGAACCAATAACTTTAGATATTTTGGTTAAAATTTTAGAAAAAGACAAACCAGATGCTATTCTTCCTACAATGGGTGGTCAAACTGCTTTAAATTTAGCAATGGAAGCAGAAAAAAAAGGTATCTTAAAAAAATATAAAATTGAACTTATTGGAGCTAAACCGCAAGCAATTTCAAATGCAGAGGATAGAAATAAATTTAGGAAAAATATGCTTGATATAGGTTTAAATTTACCTAAATCAAAAATTATTAATCATATAAATGAAAGCCGCAAAGCGTTAAAAAAAATTGGTCTGCCAGCAATAATAAGACCATCATTTACTCTAGGAGGTTTGGGAGGTGGTATTGCAAAAAATAAAAAGGATTTTATAAAAATAGTTAAAGATGGATTGCATGAATCTCCAGTAAGCCAGGTTTTAGTTGAAGAATCCTTAGAAGGTTGGAAAGAATTTGAAATGGAAGTAGTGCGTGATAAAAATGATAATTGTATAATTGTTTGCTCAATTGAAAATATTGACCCGATGGGTATCCATACTGGTGACTCCGTAACAGTAGCTCCAGCTTTAACTTTAACTGACAAAGAATATCAGGTTATGAGAAATGCATCAATTGCATGTCTAAGAAAGATTGGTGTCGAGACTGGTGGCTCAAATGTTCAATTTGCAATTAACCCTAAAAATGGAAGAATGGTTATTATAGAAATGAATCCAAGAGTATCAAGATCGTCAGCTCTTGCTTCTAAAGCGACTGGTTTTCCAATAGCAAAGATCGCAGCAAAATTAGCTGTAGGATATACATTAGACGAATTAAAAAATGAAATTACTAAAACTACTCCCGCATCCTTTGAGCCCACAATAGATTATATTGTTACAAAAATTCCAAGATTTACTTTTGAAAAATTTTCAACTTCTCCAGTGATTCTTGGGACGTCCATGAAATCTGTTGGTGAGGCAATGGCCATAGGGAGAAATTTTAAAGAATCATTGCAAAAAGCATTAATATCTTTAGAAATTGGTTTTTCTGGCCTAGATAGAATTTTTAATCTTAATAAAAATCAGATTGAAAAAAAACTTAAAGAAAATATTCCTAATAAAATCTTACTGGTGGCGGAAGCGCTAAGAAAAAAAATCAGTATTAATAAAATACAGAAATTATCAAAAATAGATAATTGGTTTTTAGAACAAATAAAAGAAATTGTAGATATAGAAAATGAAATCTTGAGATTTGGTTTACCTAAGCATTATATTGGATTTAACAAAATTAAATCAATAGGATTTTCAGATGAAAAATTATCAGAATTAATCAAAATTCCAGAAACAATAGTTAAAAAAAAGAGAGAGGCTCTTAAAGTTTTACCTGTCTTTAAAAAAGTTGACACTTGTGCTGCTGAATTTAAATCTTTTACACCATATATGTATTCAACCTACCAAAGAAATTTGGTAATTAAATCAGAATGTGAGTCAAACCCATCGTCAAAAAAAAAAGTAATTATACTTGGAGGTGGCCCAAACCGTATTGGACAAGGTATAGAATTTGATTATTGTTGCTGTCAGGCGAGCTTTGCTCTTAAAGGAGAAGGGTTAGAAACAATTATGATTAATTGTAACCCTGAAACAGTTTCAACAGATTACGATACAAGTGATAGGCTTTATTTTGAACCTCTTAAAGAAGAGTATGTGAAAAATATAATAAGTAGAGAGAGAGAAAATGGTAATTTGCTTGGCGTAATTGCTCAATTTGGGGGACAAACCCCAATTAAATTAGCTAAATTTTTGAATGAAAACAAAATACCAATTCTTGGAACTCAGTACTCGTCTATTGATCTAGCAGAAGACAGGGAAAGATTTAAAAACCTTTTAGATAAGTTGAAACTAAAACAAGCTGACAGCGGAATTGCAAAATCTTATGGCCAAGCAATCAAAATTGCTAAAAAAATCGGTTTACCTGTGATTGTTAGACCATCATACGTTTTAGGTGGCAGAGCAATGGAAATAGTTCATGAAAAAAACCAACTAAAAAATTTTGTGAAAGAGGCTTTTAAGGCTGCAGAAAATAATCCAGTATTGATAGATAAATTTATTAATGACGCAATGGAGGTTGATGTTGATGCTATTTCTGATGGTAGCGAAGTTTTTGTGGCAGGGATAATGCAACATATTGAGGAGGCTGGCATTCATTCAGGTGACTCAGCTTGTTGTCTACCACCAATATCTATTAAAAAAGAATTAATAACTGAAATTGAAAATCAAACTAAAAAACTGGCGTTAGCATTAAAAGTAAAAGGCTTCATGAATATACAATTTGCAATTAAAAATGATGAAATTTATGTAATTGAAGTTAATCCAAGAGCTAGTAGAACTGTTCCTTTTGTTTCAAAAGCTACAGGAATTCCTTTAGCAAAAATTGCATCAATAGTGATGACGGGGAAAAAATTATCAAAATTTAATTTGAAGAATAAAAATAAAAATATGTATGCTGTGAAAGAGGCTGTATTTCCCTTTAATAAGTTTCCAAATGTTGATGTGCTTTTAGGGCCAGAAATGAAATCTACTGGAGAAGTTATGGGGTTAGATAAAAACTTTGGTCTAGCGTTTGCAAAAAGTCAAATTGCTGCTGGAAACGCATTACCAACAAGCGGTTTAGCTTTTATTTCACTAAAAGATAAACATAAAAATGAAGGCATAAATTTAGCAAAAAAATTGATTGAGTTAAAATTTACATTATGTGGAACTGAAGGCACAGCTGATATAATGAAAAAAAATGGTATAAAATGTAAAAAAGTTAACAAGGTAAGTAGCGGGTCTCCTCATATTGTTGATATACTGAATTCTAAAAAAATTGCATTAGTAATAAATACTGGGGGAGGAAAGCGTGCTTCCATTGTTCAAGATTCGACTTCCCTAAGAAGAGCAACATTAATCAATAAAGTTCCGTATTGCACAAATATGTCGACCGCTTACGCTTGTTTGAATGGAATAAAGTCACTTAAATCAAAAAAAATAAACATAAAAGCTATTCAAGATCTTTAAGTTTGTACTTTCCAGTCAGTTTTAAAAGTAACATAATTTATTTGCAAACATCTTCGCTCTTTTTTAATTTCTTTTTTTTCCATTCCATGCCATGTATCAGGTCCACTAGTAAAAAAATATCCATAATTATTTTTATATGGAACAGTTTTAATTTTATTTAAATTTTTGTCATAAAAGTCTGTGCCTAAATCCTCTGATTCATTAAATGGGTTTGCAAAAATTAAACCAGAAATTAGTTTTTCTTTAATATCGCAATGTGGTTTCAACCAAAATCCTTGACGATCACAAATAATCTCAATCCTTACATAGGAATCTGAAAGATTTTTTTTAATTAATTCACTTATATATCCATAAGTATCTTTGGATCTAAGTTCTTCTATTAATTTTGTCAGGTTAGGAAAATTTTTGGAATTATTTTTTTCAACAAAACTTCTAAATTTTATAGCTTTTCCTCCTTTTGTTATTCCTTCTCTAAATTTACCTTCGCCACCATCAATAGCTCTTGTTCCATCATAGTTTATATTCATGTCATTAAGGTCTGCAATTTCTGTTTCACAAACTTCTTTAATTGAATCTTTAGTGAGAGGTGCATCCAGTTCCCAATGATTAAATGGAGAGTCATAATGTGCCAGTCTTTGTTTTAAAGATTTTAAAAATTCCATGTATTTAATTATTTATTTTGTCTTTAATTTTATAAGCAATTCTTTCTGCTTCATTAAGTTTATTATATGTCCAGTTTTCAACATTTTCTCCTAAATCCCTTATAATTCCAAGATCTCTGAATAACTTATAGAATTTTTTAAATCTATAATTATTTTTTTTGGCTTCCATGTTTGCAATGAATATAGGCTTACCAGAAATTGATGCTTCTGAAATCATAGATGTAGAGTCTGATGTAACAACTACATAAGATGCTAAACTAAGAGCAGAAAGATAAGCTTTTTTATCAACTGAATTCAACACATATCCATCTTTTTCAAATTCCTTTTTAGCTAAATCAATAATATCTTCAGGAGTTCTCATCGATGGAATTACAATTATTTTATAACCAATATTTAAAAAATTAGATCTTACTTCATTAAATATTTTAATCATCTGCATTTTATTAAAATGATAGTATTTATTTGGCCCACCTAATATTAGTGAAACTATTTTGTCACTATTAATTTTTTTATTTAAATAATTTTTTTCATTATTTATGTCATTTTCTGTAATGTAGTGTATTGCACCTTTGGAACTAAATGTATTAGCTCCAATTAGGTTATCATGTTCGGGAGATATCACTATATCAAAATTTTCTGTATTTACTTTTGGGTCTTGAATATGAATTGTAAATATTTTTGGATATTTTTTCTTTAGTAGTATAGATGGAATAACACTTTTTCTACCACAAGATATAACTATATCTGGCAAATCACCTTTTCTTAAATAAATTTTATCTTTCAAAATTATTTCTGAATTTGGCGTAAATTTAGGTGGTATCAAATTCCATGGAAAATTAAGTTTTATAATTTTATGACTATATTCTGTGTTTAGAGCTTTTCCCATGCCTTCGACTTGACTTATCATGCCGTGCATTCCTTCAGTTAAAAGTAATGCTTTTAATTTGTTCATATATACTTATATATATTTCTATAATTAATTTATCCACAGCAATAATAAATAGGTTTAAATTAAAATCATAAACCTTTATACCTCCTCTATGGAAATATGCGTATTGAAGAAGATATCAAGTTAGATTACGCCGACGTGTTGTTTCGGCCAAAACGTAGCACTTTATCTAGTCGCAAAGATGTAGAGCTTAAACGAACCTATAGATTTAAATACAGCAAACACGAATGGACAGGAACTCCCGTAATAGCAGCCAACATGGATGGTGTCGGTGAAATAGATGTTGCTAAAAGTTTAGCTAAATTTGAAATAATGACATGTTTAACTAAACAACATGATATCAAAGTAATTAAACGTAATAGTGCGATTAAAGAAATTTTTCCTTACCTCGCTCTTAGTACAGGTACTAGTGATAAAGACTACAAAAGACTAAATGAAATTTTAAAAGAATTTAGTTTTTTTGAATTTATATGTATTGATATTGCAAATGGTTATTCTGACCATTTTAGTAAATTTGTAAGATCTGTAAGAGAAAAATATCCAACAAAAACTATAATTGCAGGAAATGTAGTAACAGCTGACATGACGCAAGAATTGGTAATGAGCGGTGCTGATATAGTAAAAGTTGGGATTGGACCAGGTAGTGTTTGTACTACTCGTATACAAACAGGTGTTGGTTATCCTCAGCTTAGTGCAGTCATAGAGTGTGCTGATGCTGCTCACGGCCTTGGTGCACATATTATTGCAGATGGTGGTTGCACTTGTCCAGGTGATGTTGCAAAAGCATTTGGTGGTGGGGCAGACTTCGTAATGCTAGGAGGTATGTTTGCTGGACATGAAGAAGGCGGCGGTAAGAAAATTAAAAAAAATGGATCACAATTTATAGAATTTTATGGATCTAGTTCAGATACTGCCCTAGATAAACATTATGGTGGACTAGCAGAATACAGAAGTAGTGAAGGGAAAAAAGTCCAATTAAAATATCGAGGAAAAATAAAAGATACTGTTTTAAATATATTAGGAGGTGTAAGAAGTAGCTGTACTTACGTTGGTGCTCCATCCCTAAAACAATTAAGCAAATGTACAACTTTTATTAGAGTTAACCAACAGTTCAACGATACATTTAAATAAGATTTTAAATCTTTAAATTTATTTAAGAATAACTATATTACTTACAAAT